>Ga0126335_1001028_pt1 | contig 14905 bp, 12 predicted proteins | sample OlaspJWI45metaG_FD_108409 | JGI IMG/M metagenome (GOLD analysis project Ga0126335, IMG submission 108409) | Marine gutless worms symbiont microbial communities from Oahu, Hawaii - Olavius sp. 1 OAHU.JWI-45 metaG | ecosystem: Host-associated > Annelida > Digestive system > Unclassified | place... | reverse complement strand
TTTATTCGGGTGTTTTAGATAGATAAATAACAAATAAGCTGTAACATGTGCCTAAAGATTAGATCTGTGCTCACATTTTAATAAAAATGCTACAGGTACATAATATATTACTAAAGATGTGTACCCACTTATCTAATATTCTACAAACAGTTAACATAATATTTAAAAACATTTCCCTGTCGCCATCTGGCGACTGTCGATAAACGTTTTGTCACATTACAACGCATTCGAATTCTACGAGTCACTTCAACCTTATAGTAGAAAAATAAATCGACATATAGAAGCAACGAGAACCAAGACGTCAAAGTAATTTAGAGATAGCTGCATCGAATACGCGCTGCAATGAGGCGCTTCTAATGAGCTTCGCTTACGGGCTTGCGCCCGGAGTTTAGGTTTCCTAATGGGTTATTGTGCTGTTCATAATAGGCAGCACTAACCCGTGTCAAATAAGCGAGCCCGTTTCCTAACGGTTTGATACAAAGTTTTAAGGACCTACCACAAGGGCACAAGCATAGCCTATATTATTCTCTAATGCTATGGTTGCTATAGCAACCACACAGGAGGTTCTCAACCAATGCCAAAATTTTCCTGATCTTCTCTGCCAAAACTTATCCACAACCAGCTTGTTTTGGCAAAGTTATGCCAAAAAATCGTACGGGTCCGGTTTTTTTAGATACGATGTAGTAGACAACCTGGAACAAAAATTGTCAGCACTATTATAATAGGCCTACTATTTAACTGATTCTTTAACAGTCTCATTTCGTGTCGTTCGAACATTAAAAGCAGGTGGTCGATGTAGGCCACACCCTCATAACCTACCTTGCGAATGGCTGTTTCGCACTTGGGACAGTACCATTTAAATTGTGTCGTTGTTTAACCTGTTGTTAACTGCAATACTGATAAATTTGGACACACTGTAATTCAGTGTTGTCCAACCTTCTTGGGGATCTGTTAATGAAAAATTGTAATTTTATGCTAATTTTCTGAAAAGGCACATGGCCTACCACACGAAAAAGCAATAGTTATAAAGAGAAACATTTATTTCTGATCAACGATACGTCGTCTAGGCCTAGTTTTAGTGGCGATCAACCACAATCACCATCAGCTTAGATTATGGCTGTTGAATTAACGCATTACTGAACGCTTTAAAGAAAGAAAATTGATTTTTCACAGTAGCTTTCGAAAGTTCTGGAATCTGGAAAGTGTGAAATCAGACTTCTTCACTGACAGATAAATAAGTCCAACTTAGTCTCAAACATATGAACTTTATTAAGCATACTGGGCACTGGACAGTGGGCAGCATTTTAAAAAGTTTAAATTAAATCTATTCGAGTGAGTGACATCTGATCATGTTTTTGTTGAGAAAATGCTGGTATATATCATCACCGTGATTGTTCTCAAAATTAACAGCAGCCTGTTTCACTGCCAGCTTGAGATTTAATTTAGCTTTAGTTTTGATTTGAAGAAGTAAACCTATATGACAGTCAGCACTTTCCCATATTTTCTGCCAAAAGACAGACTTTTCCCTAAGACTGTCAAGCTCATCTGACCAGTTAGCTTTGACAGCAAAGTAAGGGATGCGCGGAACAGTCTGCTGCTCATCAAACAATAATGCATAATCTGATAATACACATTAATGTCAGCATTTCTGAAAAATTATCATAATAATCAGGCCCAAAACAACAAGATGGAAGCACAATCTGATTTAGTGCATCATAAACAACTGAGTAATAATCAGACAGATTACATTTGTCCCATCGCTGACAAAAACTATTGTTTGTCTTGCCATTATCAGGCCAAAGACTAGAAACGGATTAGTTGAATTTAGTTATGACTGGTAAATGATCCGACAGGTTGGCTCCAAAATGTGAATTGTAATTGCATACAGGTGTTACTAGCGCTAGTGTGCAACTGCAAATTTTAAAAGATCTGAACTATTCTGACTACAGCCAGCTGAGCCAGAGACACAGGTTACACAATTTTGTCATTTGTCATTGTGCATATATTGAACTTGAAGCGGCTTTGTGTCGTGTAATTTCAGACGCTGGTGTTCGATCTAAAAGGACTGGCGGTGCGTGAACAGGATGAACTCAACATTTTTGTCAAGGACTGGGAAAGAATCGGCAGAAATAGGTTGCAGTTTAAGTATATGTACTTATTCTACTGTACAAACACGTGTTGTTGTAGCTCGATTTGATGACAAAATAATCGAATTTGTCTACGATTATTTAATTATTAAGTCTTTGCACATGCGTGTGTGTGTCAGACTGGTTGGCAAATGCACGGTTCCTATGTCCAACTTGTTGCGTGCTGCAGGAGCTATCATTAACGTTGCACTCTGTGATGCCAACAAGCGACCTCTCGGGGTAAGTATAACACGGTTCTCCGTTCATTCTAGGTCTGCTAATTCTTACCATCAGTAAGTCTATTGAAACAAAGCGGAAAATAAAGCTTGTGTGTTGTTCAAGGCCTATATACCGCAGTTGTCTTAATTTGCTATCTATAGGCTATTATGTAACCTTCCCTTCGTCGCTGTGATAACTTTTTCATGTCTTGCACTTTGTTGGTTGATAACAAAGTTTAAGGAACATTGTAACTGCATGTACAAAATGGAAGCAATTGGCCACATTGAGTGATCTTTAATCAGAATTCTGAGTGACTGTATAAACCTCAAAGATTCTGAACTTCCGTGAATTAACTTAGGCCTACCATATCTCTAGAGAGTGTTTGAACGATTTCACTAATTTTTTGAGCTGCACAAGTATGACTTTCTGTATTTAAATAACGCTAAATAATGTCTGGAATGATCTAATAAACGCTAAACTGTTCATCAAGTCGAACTGGTGTAATTACATGCGTATATGCAGGCACAGTTATCACTGAGTGTCATTTACAAGTCGCCACCTGGAGCTGCTGCTAGCTTTCAAGACGGAGGAGGTGCTGTGCCGGGGACAGATGAACAGTTAGCAGCCGCTGGTTTGTTTTGATGATGTTCCGTATTACACTTTACGCTCTACGTGTAGTGTAGAATTTAGAATTTAGTTGCTTAACTATAACTTGTGCTCGACGCAGCTGTAGCGACGACTAACTTAGGGGTTGTCCGTCGTCCGACACTCCGACTGTCAGTTAATTAAACTGCAAATACAGGTAGAAGTCAACAGGACGTCGAACCTGTATGTTGGTTAAATGTAAACTTGTCATGAGTCATAATGTAATCGAGCATTCTTCCTATACATCGTATAAATGCTGTCAACTACAAAAAATAATTAAGTATCTATTTCAGTAACAAATCTGTGGTAAATCTGCAATGAAACTATACTGCAATGATATTAAGTTGACGTTAAAATGACGCGAGTTTGTGTGATTAGATCAAGTAGACGAAGTTGACTCAGCAGCTGCAGGCGAGACTCCAATAGCACCTACACAAGCTGGCGCTCAGTCTGCTGCTGTACCTAGGAGAACACCGGCGAGAACTGCCATCAAGAAAGCCAGAGGACCTCTTTCAACTAAACCGCAGGATTTGCAGGTAAGATCTAGCTGCACTTAGTACTGAAGATGTAAACTCGGTTCACACCACCTGTGTTCACGGCCTGCATTAGAAAAAGCATTGTCGTGCAAACGTTATAATGCAACCGACACGTATGCTTTATTATGACAGATATTAATTACTTGAATTTGTTACATAACCATCGTATTCTCATTATATTTCTGTAACATTTTCTTGCAAAAACCAACCGTCCGATGTGAATCTCATATATATAACCTACTAAACGTACAATGTGATGTGACACTCATAATGTAATGTAGCACGTGTGTGTGGTTTGTGTGATACAGCTGAGAGTGCGCATCGTGGAGGGTCGTCAACTACAGGGTAACAACATTAGTCCAGTCTGCCGAGTGTCCGTACGCAGGCAGGTGAACCAGACCGACATCTGTCCATCAACAAACTCACCTGTCTGGAACAAGTCTTTCGTCTTCACGTTCCACGTCTCGCTCGCAGAGATCGTCGACGACATCCTACTGTTTGAGGTCTGTCCGTGTTCAGCAGTGCAGGGAGTCTTGTGTCATTTTCTGTCTTACAAGGTGGTAGTTTAGCTTAGTTTAACAGATTGTCAGCAAACCAGTTAAGGGCGTAACAATAAGGGCCGTTTTCTCACAGTTTAGAGTTTTCTGCAATGTAAATAAACAATATAAGCAGTGAGTCGACTTTTCACTGTCTCTACGAGTGTGCTTAATCCATCCAACTTACTGTTAAACGGTATTTTTGCTGTTTTTGTTATATGTAAGTAAGTAAGTAAGTAAAACTAGTTACGCTCCATTGTCCATATGTAGCAAGATGCTATTCGCAGGCTGTCTTAAATCGTTTGTGTTCACTCTTGAAAACTGTTAATTTTTCACGGTTGATGAAAGGAGTGACTGAACATTTTCTGTGTTTTTGTGTTTTGTACATAATCTCGCTTTTTTTACCGTACTTGTTCTCATTAATTGTTGAGTGAATAAAAATATATAATTGTGATTTGTTTATTCTGCTGTAAAATTTTTTGGTGATTTTAGGTGTTCAACGCTCGCAAGATGCGGTCAGATGCTCTAATTGGTTCATTTAAGGTGAATTGTCGTTGTTATTATTTAAACAACAAACAAACAAACAATCCCTGAAGAAAAATTAAATATTTCCGAAAAAATATAACAAATTAATAAAATTCGCAGAATTTATTTTCGAGAGATACTACTATAAATTCTGAAAATTTCGTTAATATAGTCAGTAGGAAACAGAAGTTAGACTTGTCTGAAGTAAAAACTGCGATTTTGCAACTGAACGATCTGTATTTCCGTAACTGTTGCACAAAAATGTGGACATAACTTTTCGTTTGGGCTTTACTTGGCCGAGGAGAAAGCAAAGTTAGACGCGGAGTATTAAACCAACAAGATTCCACCCAACCTGGTTAAAAATAGCAGGCAAATCTTGCCGGGCCAGTTCGTCTTGGTCTGCACAAAACCCAAATGATGAAGCAGTTCTGTCATTTCGTAAAAGTCTTCAGTCATGCATTAAAACAGTCGTTTGACATTTCGAACATGCTCTGTGAACTGATGCTAGTAGCGTTAAGCTGTCACTTTTGTCAATTTTGCTTTACAACGGAAACAGTTATTCGATTACTTGCAGGCCTACTTGAGTTGTTGTTCACTTAATGAAGTGCACTTTTCGACTCTCACAGCCGTAGTTTTATTTTCGATGAAATTCACAGGTATGGTAGGTAATTACTTCCGCATTAAACGTTGAAAAACACAGACAAATGTGTTTTGCAGTTTTTGAGAAATTTAATTTTTTTATGCCGCACCCTGTACATGTATGAGACAGTCAGGGATTGATCTAAGATCAGCAAAATAATCTTAAGTGCACGTGAAGGAGATCTGGAGTGTCTAGAATGTGAGAGAACTTTCAGTTTGTTGAGCATGTACTGCACCTTGTTAGAAGAGCTCACAGCTGAATTTCTCAAAGCCACTAGGCTCTTAGGAAAGGACCTGTTGTCCTTTTCGCATTCTGCCACAAACACGGACAAACGGTAAATTAGATAAACTGTTTATGTGTTGTTTTCACGGCTGGGGACATCACTAGTCATGAGCAGCAGAATGACAGGATGATGCATATTGTATTGCTTGCTACGTGTGTTGTGCAGTGTGACGTTGGTCTTGTCTACGACGAGCAACGCCATTGTCTGCTCAACAAATGGATTCTTCTGCACATACCTGATGACACGCTGGCAGGAGCGACTGGCTACGTCAAAATCAGTGCCGCCTTGTTGGGGCCTGGTGACGACGCACCGGTATATCGCCGTGTAGTTCTTATACAAAGCTTCTGTTTGATATTATCCAACTAGTATCATAAATTAATGTGGCATTATACTGTATACCAATGCTAGCGTACAGTATTTTTGACCATCTGCATAATCAATGATTGTCAGGCTGCATCGAATGCATGAGATGCAGACTACAATACAATACAATGCAATATATTTATTTCAGACAACAAGGTCCATAGCTACACAACTACGAGAGAGAAACAGACAGACAGGAACTGCTACCGATGTGCGCGATGTCTGTCTGTCAGTCTGTCCCTCTGTCAGTATGTCTGTCTGTCACGCGGCTCAACTCGGCTTTACTGTGCGGGGATCATTCGGTGCAGCATTTGCCCAATCACTTTGGCTTTTTGTCACCTCTTTCTTCCTGCTCAGTGATTACCTCATCTGTTCCGGTTTAGAAGTTTTGTTGCTAACGATTGGCTCAACCATCTGCCCGTTGCGGTGCCATGCCGCGGCACGCGGCTATACAGACAAACAAAGAGACAACGTAAGAATTTTTTTTATAATATACTGTGTGTCCGGGCAAAAAGTAAACCAGTGTATACATTTTAGTATCTTCGGCAAACAACGTCGGATTTTAACTGAATTTTGCACCAACAATATGACATCTAATCGCAAACAAAGCACCAAATTTCACTAACATCTGTCAACGTTTGCAATAGTTATAGCAAGTTTATCGAGCTCACCCGAAAACATGAAGTGTCCACTGTTGGTAACGTTTAGACGTGTGATTATCAAAGTGTATAAGTCAACTGTATTTAAAGTCTGTGTTCAAAATATCCTCCACATGCTCACATGCAAGTTTGAAGACGTGTACGTCGCTGACTGACTGCTTTATTGATGACAACTGATCACCTGGTTGAAATGTTCCCACTCTTCGATCAAACGCGACTTCATCTGAGCGACGTCATGCATCTGGCTGCAGTAAACGCGCTCCTGTAGCTTCCCCAGATCCGGTAGTCTACTGGACTGGGCTCAGGACTGTTGGCTGGCCAGGGAGTTAGAGCGATTAAGTCTAGTGTTTCACGGGTTAACAGTTGCACAGTTTTTACGCACCCTATGTGCAGAAGCGTTGTCCTGTCAGCAAAGGTCACTTTCTGAGCAGTGACTGCAAGAAAACTGATATATTTTGTCGTCGATATTTGAAGATTAATAACTACACTGTTAATGAATATTTTTCCTCGAAATTTTGTAGTTCTTTCTGAGATATATTTCAAGTTTAATGAACATAATTTTGTTAGGATGCGTTGAGATTTGACACTTTTATCCAATATTGTCTGTTTTTTATTTAAACATTTTGTAGCAACCAGGACGATATGGTAGACATTCAAAAATACAGTACAAAGTGCTACAGATGGTTAAAGGGTGGTTGCAGACCACCGCTTACATAACCACTGAAAATAATAATACAGTAAATGAATATTACGAAAGGAAATTACAAATTCAAATCCGACACGAGACAACAAGGACCAATAATGCTAAAACAAAGAAGCAGAATCAGTTAATAAAAACATGATTTACTTTTTTTACCGGACACAGTGTATAGATGCTCCTAATTCACCAGTAAGTTTGTCCGTGTTTGTGGCAGAGTTTCAAGTCAGAAGTCTCGCGTTCAGATGAAGAAGATATGGAGTCGTATGTTTTTAGTTTCCATTCTTGTTTCAGTCTCAAGGCGAAATGAATGTGTCGTTATAGTTGACTACTGGATTTTTCTCAGTTGTGTGATAATTTAAGCAAAACAGCTCTTGTAATTAAAAATGGACGGTCGTCGATAGTATATTATCTTGATATTTCATTTCATGGTAAATTAGATAAACTGTTTGTGTGTTGTATATTAATGGGCCGTGTTCCTGATTCAGAAGTAAGATTTTTCATGTCAGCACTGAGTCTGTGTAACTGTCGCACGGCACATATGGAGTAAAGAGTGTTAGGTGCTACAGCATATTTCATGTTTTTGTGTTGTTAGAAGATGTGACTGACACGTGTAGGCCTATGGGTGTGTTGGTAGAAACCTGTTGCGTCCTGCTGGTGTTCAGCTGCAACCGGCAACATTTAAACTCAAAGTATTCTACGCCGAGGACTTGCCTAGAAGTAAGTCTTGCTGTTTTGCACTGTAATAACTCTGACGCAAAGAACTGTTCACTTTGGTCTTTTTTGGTGCGTTTATTGCTCAACTTATGCAGAATCACTACATTAATTTTTTTCTTAATTTTATTGTTTGTGTTTTGTGTTTACAGTGGATTCCGACTTTCTGCAGGGTGTTAAGAAAGTATTCGGTTCGGACGAAAAGAAAGAATTCGTTGATCCGTATTTTGTTGCTGGATTTGCAGGGACTAAGGTACGCATTTTTCTTTAGCAAAATTGTGTCAATAGTGAAAAATAACTGCGTAATTGTTGGCAGAAGAACTTCACTAATGTACCATTTATGGTAAACTATCAGGTCGCCTACAATGCACAAGATTTTGCAGTTAGCAGACAAAAATAGTTTATAGGGCCTATGTGTATACCATGACATTTATTTTGCTATTTTTTGCACACGTTGTCACATACCGCTATTGCTGTCGCAATTCCATCTGTCTGTCTGTCCGTTAGTCTGCCCGTCTGTCTTAGGATCACACTCCTTTACAATGTTAAACGCTACTGTTGCCATCACAATTCGCGGGATGGTGAGAGACCAAGACGACGCGCGCTATCTCAGCGGCAGCTGAGCTCTTGTTATTGTTTGTTACAGGTGCATTCAAAAATTATGTACAATTGTGATCATCCACATTGGAATCAAGAACTTCGAATTGGACTTCACGTACGTGCATTGCACGCACATGCTTATTAATCGCTAGTCACACTCGCTACAGGAACTTGAAATTTTCAAAACAGAACCGTTTGATGGTAACTAATTATGTTATGTAGAAACAGCTTGAGCTGTACGAACAGTAATAAAAGTGGTCTGAAAGTTGTGAAATAATATCTGTGTATGATTTTTTGTGAATTTTTAGTTTCCATCCATGTGTGAAAAGATAAAACTTCAATTGATGGATTGGTGAGTTCATTTTGGTAAACTACAATAATGATTTTTTGTTCAGTTTATGTGGTGGATAACTCCGTATAACGGGGTTTTTAGTCCTAGGCATCTGTGGAGCATAATGTAACATGATGTTTACTGAATAATGTTTACTTCAATCTTGAGATGTGTTTAACATTTAGGCCTATGGCGGAATTTTGCACGCTGCGATGTGGCGTGGACAGCAGACGACGTATGTTTGCTAGAACACACATTTTGAAACAGCCCTGTCACTGTTTTTTTATTAATTTCATTACTATATGTAGACTTGTGTAAACATTTTATGTGTTAGGCCTACCAGAGCTTTTTAATAGTAAGTGAATCTTGGCCAGTCGTGTTCGCAGATGTCAGTTATTATGTATTATTGTAGGCTTAACAGTAATGCCTGGTTGAACGTAAAGTGCCTATTTGGTTACAGTTTGAGTTTGCGAAATTCATTTAGTTTTATAATTTCATATATTTTTACACAAATCGTAAAGCAATACTTTATTCATTCATTCATAAGTGTGCTGTGTCCACATTAGGGATCGGATGACGAGCCACGATCACATCGCTACTAGCTACATAGACATCGTCAAGACGTCACGTCCTGGCGCCGATGAGTCTGAAGAAAGCGGTTCGTAGTCTACACTTTTGACCGTTTTGCTGCATTATTTCATTCTTATCACACATGCACACGACATATGCTTAAAAGAATATGTAAAGTATGCACGATATGCTTTTCAGTGTATTACGCTGATGTTTGCGCTAATTTAATGTCACTTTCCGGTTTATTTTTAAAGGCATGTATTACTTATTTTTCGGTTTACCAATTTTGTCTTGACCGACTCATGCAAGGCTGAGACAATTGCCTGTAGGGCCCATGACGTCAAGGGTCCAACAGAAAATGGCTGCTCAGTCAATCACTAATGTTCCTTTTGCATTCAATTTCTTGCTCACATACGTTGCTACAAAATTGTATGAATGTCAGAATTAACTAACAAACTAACTACAGTGTTTTGGGCCTATGCTAACCGCATGGCGGAGTGTATTCATAAAGAAGAGAAAGAAGCGATATGGAGAGGCTAGCAACATATTTGCCGACCTTTCCGCACTGAAGTTATCATTCTTATTAGATTACATCGGGTTTTGCCGCCCATCCAACACGCGCACCTGCGGCCGCAATAGTATACGTTTATTTGTCGCACTAAATGTTACATTTCATTACGTTAGCAGGCAGGTTTCCGACTAGGCTTGCGACAAGTTCACACGGGTCTGCGACAAGGTTCCCGACCTGCTAGCGTAATGGAAGGTGACATTAACCGACGAGAGTACGATAGCCGAAAGTCGTGCTACACTTGAGTTGACACAGATAACGATGTCTGTCTGTCTGTCTGTAAAGGTTTTTTGCCGACGTTGGGTCCGTGTTTCGTCAACTTCTACGGCGCACCTCGCGAGTATTCTGAGATGCCAACTGAATACGACAACCTCAACAAAGGCCGAGTTAGTCAATAGATGATTATTACTGACAAGAGCGTCTTCTGCTATTTGCTGTCGTTGATATGAATGTAGCCAGTAGTTTAGTTCACTGAACGCAGCATAACAGTTATTACGAGATATTATGATGAGTGAGTGAGTAGAGGCTTAACGTCCCACTCGACACTTTATCGGTCATTTCGGGGACAATTTTTACAGACCAGATGACCCAACCAACAGCGTCAAAGCACTGAAGAAAGCCAGTTGGCCACTGAGATAAGCTTCAATCACACCAGAACCACTCCATCGTGTAACAGTATGAACTGTAGGCAACCGCCTCTAGGCTAATCACAGCATAAGGATCCTAGTGTGACTAAAACCCAATCTGCTGGACCTATAAGCTGCTTAGAACATCGTGCAGCAAGAATATTGCTCAGTACTATAGTAACTAGAGCAGCAGTGTTAATGTTCCCTCTTTACTCCAGACCGTCATCACTAATCAGATGAGGCCATGCACGGAGGTTGAGGAGTAGATATTATGATGATCTCAGCTAGTCGGCTAATCTGTTAAATACTCATTTTTGTAGAAAGTCTACAATTCTCTGCCGGTATATTCAAATGCTATACGTTGTCAACGTCTGTATAAATTTTGTATACATTTATTACAAAATTATGTTATATGTGCTCAGTGCTTTGTCATTTTCGTGTACACATTTTTAAAAATCTCTAGCTGTTGACTTAGATTTCCTTTTTAGGTACAAATCACACTCGTTTTCTGAAGTTAGCTAGAAGTGGTATGTAAATGAACACGGTATATTCTCTTAACTTTAATTAATCAGTAGTTAACTGTAGCTCAGGCCTACTGTAATATGTGATCAAAAACTGTGTAAAGGGCGAAGGCGTGGCGTACAGAGGAAGGGTGCTGTTGGAACTACAAACTGCTCTTGGTGAACGACCAATTAAACTCGTCGACGACCTTCTGCATGAAGACATTCTTCGTGTGCAGGTTACATAGCCAGCAGGCCTACCCATGCACCTGTATATTACTGTCATATTGTAGCAGTTGTTAAGTAAGTAAGTAAGTAAAACGTGAATTTATATAGTGCATATCATTTAAGAAAAACCTCTAATGCGCTGGTCACGTTAGTAGAGACTAAAAAGCATTGTCTTGAGAAACTGTTTAAAACTGTCAAAACCACACGCTGGATCTCTCAGCTCGCACGGCAACGAATTCCAGACCGTCGTAAGCTTGTAACTTATTTTTGTAACTTTTGTCTACAAGTTACAGTACTGTTAGGCGTCAACGAATGCACAAGATGCGGACTGTTGTGACCGCTGATCCCGTAGTGTTGTGGGTCTGTCAGTCTGACATGCGTCCTTAGCTTTATCTTTACCTTTACCTTCGGGGTGGGCAGCACGTACGCTGCCCAGCGCTGAGGTCAAATATGTACGGCCTAATGCGCATCCCCAAAATCGAAGGTTATAGGAATCTCTTAGAGGTTCTTGCGAACTGTAGAAGAGTTGCTAGTTTCACCTTACTTCGCTCCTCGGGCTCCATAAGGTATGCACCCATGATGGAATATCTAGCCAACATGTTGGCATGACATTTTCCTAGGAAGTGGTAGGAGGTTTCCTCATCCTTGCGATAGCACTGATCCAGTTACGTACAGCATATACGACATTTCGTTCATTTAGTACCTGCTTCACAGAATGTGAAGAGATATTATCAATATTATCAAAAGCTCCCTGGATGTCCAAAAATACACCTAGTGCAATTGTTGAGCATCCAGGGTTCGCACCACTCGCCTCACTAAGATGGTGTAGTGCACTTTCAGTGGATTTAACAGACTGGAAAGCATGTTGTCTTGGATGTAAGGGTATTTTAGCCAAAGGGCCATCCCGTAGGTATCTATCTATCTACTAACTTCTCCATCCTTTTTTGGAGGAAAGATGTTAAACTGATAGGCCTAAAAGCCTTAGCAGTAATATAATCAGTTTTTCTAGGTTTAGGAACAAAGGTGACTCTAGTCTCACTCCGAATCCTGGGTATGTATACCATTGTACGGTATATACAACAGATTGGATACAATCTGTCATGCGGCTGAGTTGTGCAAAATGGTGAACGGATCGACGTCCTGTTAGGAGTGGAAACTCCTGGGGGACCGACATTAATACATTACGGCCGCAATAGTATCAAATGGGGGCCCCGATGACTCGATCCCCCTGCAGCGAGGAGAGAGGAGTCTGAGGGATTTTGCACTATGTAGCATATATACACCAGAAAAAATGGAACAAATAGTGTTTCAGGCATAACTTTGACAACAAACACAAATATATAGTTGTAATATTTGCACGGAATGTCGTTAAGGTAATGTGAAACCAAACTAACACAACAAATGTCAGCTGCACCTAAACAGTATCATTACTTTACCTTGTGAATTAAACGATCGTCATGTGTTAAAACGCGCAACGTCATAACGGACAACTGCAAGAAAATCAGAACGGAATATTAACTGTTCGAATGGACTAGTCAATGAAGGCTTCAAAGGCCGCAGTTATCGCAAAAACACAATGTCAGAATTAAAAGCAGTGCTCGAAATGATCACTGCCCGCCCTGACACAAGCTGAAAGACGGCGACGCCACTGACACACAGCTGCAGCAATAATGACGTGATACGGCTTGGCCCACTCGGTTCTGATTCTGATGCGATGTTTGAGGTCATGTCATTGAGATCAGTGATGCGTGTTTTGTACACCTTCTCTTGCAGTATGCTCCACACGCTGTAGTCAACCGGATTAAAATCTGGCGAATTTGGAGGCCACAGTAGCGGCGAAATGAACTCTAGCGTTTCTCTTTTTAGGAACTCCACGATAGCGCAAGCACTTTGGTGACGTCAACTTAAGTCATCATTGCTTTGTGTTGTGCAAATAGTGATGGTACTTTTTTAAAATAATTTTTCATTTACCTTAAATGTCAGAATAAACTGTGCCAGAAATTCTGAAAATTTGTTGAACTTTGTCAAAGTTGTGCCCAAAATGCTAATGGTTTCATTTTTCTGGACACAGTGTAAGTCGCATTCGCCAGATGACGCCACATTCGATGCGGCCATCACTACATTACTGTAGCCACTTGCTTGAAGTTACCACGGCTTGTTAATTGTCGTGGACAGTTGAATACAGCTGTTGTGGACTGGACTATTGCAGAAATATCTTCGTCGTCGTCAGTTCCGTCTACACACAGCGTTCATCAATGCAACGATGATCAGCGAGATAGACTCAGCAGTCGAGTTTGAGGTGAGTATTGGCAACTACGGCAACAAGTTGGACGAGCTGCTGCCACCTAGCGTCTCAACCACACAACCGACCAACGCCGTGTTTGACGGTTGTCACTACTACTTCCTACCATGGGGCGACAGCAAGCCGTGTGTGACAGTCGACTGTCAGTGGGAGGACGTCACCTTCAGGCTCGAAGCGCTCAACGTTCTGCTCACTGTTGTCGACAAACTAGTAAGCACTTCCACTCTCAGGAAATATTACTAGTGCGACCGATGATCCCGTAGCGTGGTGGGTCTCTCTTTGTCCGTCACGCTGCTGAGACGTGCAAAAATGGTTGAAAGGACCGAGGTCCTGTTACTGCGCTTTGGTCAGATTGAACACACGCTCAGATCTGGCTGGTTCTGCTTGTTTACAAACTTATTATGCGCGTATGTTTTCTGGAAGAATATTTAGGCTTAAGCTGGTGATTTTCAAGAGTTTGTTCTAGAAAAGCTCGTTGAAAGTGTCACAAATAGGCGTATCAAACCTTCGCATATATCATTTTAGGCTGCATCGAATGCATGAGATGCAGACTATTGTTACCGATCCGCTCGGGGTCTGTCAGTCTGTCCGTACATCTGTCTGTCACGAATGCACCGAATGACCCCGCCGAGACTCGTGACTCGGTTTCACTGTGCAGTGTCATTCGGTGCAGCCTTTGTCTGTTGCCAAATCACTTTGGCCTCTTGTTTCATTTAGATTCAGGCCCTATCATTTCATTATTTATAACGTTCTGTCATGTGTTCATGTTTATTATTTTGTTCATCTGCCTGTTTAAACAAAATGAAACAGGCCTACACTGTGCTAGGTTATTTATTAACTATAGCAGTTATCAGACCATTTCTGTGATGTTTTTGTAGGAAAAGAACATCGAGAAAGTCAGAATTGGTCAGCAAGCTAACTTGTCAAAAGAAGAATTAGCTCAGTTGACGATATCTGTGATCGACCAGCTGATTGCTGACTGTCGGTAAGTCCGCGTCTCTGTATCCGTATTGGAGTTGAAAGTCGAAACCGAAACTAAATTTCTTCGATTTGCTATTCTTTTGTTGCTTACTTGTAGTAAACTACCAATTCAATTGAAAGGCAGAAAGCTAGGCTGAGAATTGAGAAATAGTAACAGACTGCTTATGTTAATTATTAATTGTTGCGTGTTTTAAGATGTCTTGCGGGTGCCGATGTGTAAACACTAAACAGGCAGTCTTTGCCGACGCCGACGCCG
>Ga0126335_1001027_pt1 | contig 14906 bp, 14 predicted proteins | sample OlaspJWI45metaG_FD_108409 | JGI IMG/M metagenome (GOLD analysis project Ga0126335, IMG submission 108409) | Marine gutless worms symbiont microbial communities from Oahu, Hawaii - Olavius sp. 1 OAHU.JWI-45 metaG | ecosystem: Host-associated > Annelida > Digestive system > Unclassified | place... | reverse complement strand
CCCAATAACCACGTTTGCCGAACACGCGTTGCTGCGTAGTTTACGGGCCATAAAATTATTAATTGTGCCCCTTGCGCTTTAAACCATTCCCGGAGCGTCCTGGATCTACCCTGAAAATTTGGAGACAATCGCTCGCCGTCACAGTCCACCGGTGTCTCCACAATAAGGCGCCAAAGTACCCGACAGTCTGTCGTGTCGCTGTCTCGGATATCGCTGGTCGTCAGCGACTGCGCTCAGCACACCGTCGCCAGCTGGATGTACCGCGCTATCGACGAACAACACTCGGCTGTCGGGCGATCTCTGTCGCTGGACAAACCGCCTGGAATTCGCTTCCAGGCGAGCATAGAAAAGAGACTGAAAACACTTTCCGGCTGTCACTGAAAACGTCGTTTTTCAGACAATATTAGATTGTTCAGCGCATTAGAGGTTTTTACGACAATACATATCGACGTTTTACTTACTTGCTTACTTACTTACCCGTTTCCGAGTTATGAATTGTCAAACAAACACACTCAGAAACGAACACACATAGCGCCTTATATACACCGTGTTCGAAAAAATGGAACCGCTAGTATTTTAAGCATAACGTTGACAAAGTTCAACAATTTTTTGTAATTTCTGGCACTATTCACCTTGACATTTAAGGTAACCGAAAAATTATAAAATGTCGCATCACTACGTGTACATCACAAAATAATGTCCATGTTTATTCGCAATAGCATGCAGTTTAAAAAACTAATAAATGCGGCAATTAAAATGTATTGCCACTTATAGCCGTCGGCTCGAGGTGCTCCAAAACATCCGCCCATCCTAAATCGCAGTACGCAGCAACATGACACGTCTAATTCATGACAATCGTTCGTATTGACTGAATTCACGTCAGCAAGCATCAACAACCACTGCCTCGATTCCAGACGGCAAGACTGACTCCACTGCCTGAGGAGGCTAACAAACTGTTATCAACATAGCCACGTGTCATCAACACCCGCACGTGCTCATGCGCTATGATGCGCAGTGAAGCGTGACTCACTCACACACCACGATATTACTTACTGAGCTCGTAATGGATCGCGTTTTTGTGTCGTGACCTTGATCTTTGACCTCATAACCTTCAACCTTTGTAGTGCATCGCCTGTCACGTGACGAAACCATGCACAAGTCGACAGCCCCCTAAAACTTTCTTTACACTATAACCGCCATAATCGTTATCCCAAAATTTAAAGACGGGTCACGTGACTTAGATAACGCCTTTTGGCCTAGTTTTGTAGTTGCAGATAGTACTCTTCGTAGACAGTATGCGCACCAAATTTGAAGTTTCTAGTTTTAAACGTTGCAAAGAAAGTAAAAAATTTGCAAAATTTAAAAGTAGGTCAGTGTGACCTCGATTATGTCCTCTTTTGACCTACTTTTGAACTGCTTATTTTTCACTTTTCAAGGTCTATCTGCATAATAAATTTGAACCCTGTGGCTTTAACCGTTCGGGAGATATTTACAGGGGTCCGTAAATTTAATTCTAAGTCATCCAAACTGTCACATTCCTTTTGACCTAGTTTTTTGCATGCCGTCAAAATTGCTCCAGTCGATGTACTCACTAAATTTGAAGTCTCTAGCTTTATCCGTTCCAGAGTTATCGGGGTCCGTATATTAAAAATGTGGGCGTCGTCCGCCATCTTGCATTCTTAAATTCGACCCTTAGTGGGTTTTGACAATTCCGCAGCCACAGAGTACCATTTTGTGACATTTGAACGCAATCTGTCCATGTGCGGCTGAGCTAGAGCGATGTAACCGTTTTTCCAATTGTCGCACTTTAGGGGCCCCAATTGGGACAGTGGTCTCAGAGTTAGGGGCCCTAGCTGCACGTGGTCTGCAGCAGATGAGAGCAGCCCAAACATTGGCGATATACACTATTGTTTTAGATTTTTTTTTAAATTTTTTGCCCCATTTTTAAATCAGAGCGCTCAGAATGCAAGTGCGGTCGAAAAACGGGGGCAAAATTCCGCACTTTTTGTGAAAAATAGAAAAACGCTGGTGGAGATGTCTATACGAATTATTCGTGCCACACGTAGGTTATAAGCACCGGTATGCTTTTTACCTGGCAGCGATCGGCGGTCTGGTCACACGTAACGGACGGTTACCTAAAAACGAAGAACTGGAGGTAAAACATATAGCCTCCAGAAAAGTTTTGCCGGCGGCTGAATAAACTCAACAGCTCCACATATCATGGATGCACCGAGTGACAGCAACAGATGACTTAAAATACGACATGCATGTATCGTCTTTTACATGAAACATTTCTGACCAGAACAAATCATGAACAATTCGGTTTTTATAACGACGAACTTTGCATATTCAACGGCACTTGTGTAACATAAAAACGTGCTTTAAATTTAACTTACCGAGGCCACAAATAAAACCAAATATTTTGCAGTACACCAAGTTCCAGTAGCTAACCATTGGCATGATGACAGACGAAGCATAAATTAAGATGGGAAGGCAATATGATTCCACGAGAGACAACTGATGACGTAAGTCGACGTCATCAAAATGCTGCCATAGAGTTCCTGGAAATAGAGGCGCCATAGGTCATTTCGCCGCTACTGCATGTGGCCTCCAAATTCGCCGGATTTAAACCCGGTTGACTACAGCGTGTGGAGCATACTACATGAAATGGTGAACAAAACACGCATCGATGATCTCGATGACCTCAAACATCGCATCAGAATCAGAACAGAGTGGGCCAAGCTGCGTCACGTCATCATTGCTGCAGCAGTGCGTCAGTGGCGTCTCCGTCTTTCAGCTTGTGTCTGGGCGTGCGGTGGTCATCTCGAGCAACTGCGGCCTTTGAAGTGAACGAAAACTCCAAAGGCCGCAGTTATTGCAAAACCACAATAAATCAAACAATTGATATTCCCGTCTTATTTTCTTGCAATTGTAAATTATGAAGTTGTGCGTTTTAATGCATGACGGTCGTTTAATTCACAAGGTAAAGTAGTGACAATGTTTAGGTGCAGCGGACATTTGTTGTGTTAGTTTGGTTTCGCATTACCTTTACGATATTTTGTACAAAAATTATAACTATACATTTAAGTTTATCAAAGTTCTGCCTGAAACACTACCGGTTCCATTTGTCGGGATCCAAACTTACTGCAATTACTGCAATGTTCAATAATTTGAGTACGGGCACTCAGAGGAAGCGTGAAAATGCTAGGAATAGACGTAGAGTGTATTTGAAGTTTAAACCTTCGACCAAGGGCCGCCGAGGGTAGTCTAAGGACTAAGGAAAAGTGGGGGCTCAAGACTCCAGTACTAGATCTACTTGTTTATTATTCGTACCATTTAGCAACGTAAAATCATAATTATCGAACACAATTATTGCAACAAATATATACATATTGATAAAATGATATACCTTGCTGATGTTCCATATTGCCACTAACCCGACTGCAGCCCACACACATATACACAGCTGATCGACAGCTTGCTATCGGAGCCGGCGACGCTTGAAGCCACGTAAAAATGTAAAGGCAGTCGTTCGGCGTCAGACCTAGTAAAATACCTTCCTTTGCTTGAGGACGTTTTGTCACTGTTGATTTAAGCTTATACGCGCCACTGCTGCTGAGCGTTTTTATGAGTTATCGCCAAGCTTCAAAAAGGACACCTGCTTTCACTTGTAAGTTGTAAGGCTGTGCAAATTACATTATGTGAAGCATTTAGAGCAACACTACATGTATACAGGTAATTACGGAGTTAATTAAGCCTAAATATTGAACTAAAATTATCACATATAACTTCTCTACTTGCCGTTATTCTGTCAGCGACTTCGAACGTCTCGGTACCGGTTATTGTGAGAATCTGTGCCAAAGCAAACTACATGTAGTTCAATATGGTGAAGTAAGTCAACGAAACTGCTAATTTGATAACGTGAACTTTTTATTAACAAGACAAGTAGTCCGTTTATTCGTTATGCCATCACATTCCGATAAATTGGCCATAATTATACAGTACTAAGTTTACGGCTCTTTTGTTACGTCTATCATCGCACGATTGCTTTGTCAGTTGAAGATTCCATTATTTTGTTCGCTATTCGACGAGCGCTTGAGGGATAAACAAGAGTCCAATAAATCAGTACGTGGCATTTTGTCTCATGGCCATGCGTTATGTCTGTATGAATGTATGGGAAAATTTATATCGCGCCGTTCTTACAGCCTAAGCAGTCACGAGTGCACGCCCGTAGACCAAACCGAAGAGATGCGTCTTTAGCCTGCTACAGAAAAGTGTGTCAGTGTTAGATCACGAGGTGACGATGTCAGATTATTCCACAGTAAGTTTTGGAGCGCAGGCAGCAAAGCTGCGTGGTCCGAAGATGGACGTACGACAGGGTTTTTGTCCAGCGGGAAAATTTTCAAGTGTGTACTCAGTCTCATACTCAAAACAGGCCAAAACTTGGTCTTTTTTGGGCGCCCGACATACTCGAGTTGGCACAGCCGTGCTCGTGAGTTGTATACAATGTATTAAAAAGCGTGATATAAGGCCACGGCGCATAGATCGTAGAGATAAGTTATACGAGTTTAAAAGGGGCGACAGTGTCGTGTCGTCGTCTCGCATTTACTGTAGTTTAGTGTTGCTTGGTTCAATACAGGACGACCGACGGATCTCCGAGATTTACACCACTGACCTTATGGTTAGTTTACATCGATAAAGTGATAAAGCTCTTGTTGCCGTTCTGCGTGTCGCTGGCGGCGAATTTTTTCACGACTGTCATCGTATTTTTTCTAACAAATACTGTCTCGTACTCAAATTTCTGATAACATCGAAACTGTCTCCAACGATAATCTTCTGAATATTTTTTCCAGCTTTTGTACAGAGATGCGAAGCAGTGATAGGCGTTCTCTAAAAGTAGATGTAATTGTCACTAGACAGTCGATATAGATAAACTATGAATTAACTGCGGTACTTTAGGTCTATAGGTCGGTACAAACTCATTAAAACTGTCTGCGTCAAGTTGTCTTTTTGTAACTGGTTTATAACCATTATTGGCGAATTAACTGCGTAAAGTGAATTTATTTTTAACAGGTTTAAGGTCTCCGCAATAAATTGCCTGCAGCTTTTGACGGCTATTTTGTTCCAAATTCTGCAGTTCATAGCTATAGTACTAGAAGTAGCAGTGATTTACATTTGCTGTCCCCACAAACTGCTGTTGATAAAAAATTAATAAACTTTAAAACTAGCCATTTGTGGAATCAATTACCTGATCAATTGAAGCAGATTCGGTCTCCAAATTCCTTTAAACTACAGTTAAAAAAGTATTTACTTAATAAAATATGTTGATAAAAATAAATAATAATCGGCAACTGTGAATTGTGTACTATATTATTGTTAGTGCTTAGACACTAGACATTGATTTAGTTGTTTCAGCACGTAATGTTTGTGTACATTTGGTCTATTTTGGTTTTATTGTGTGTATGGTAGCCAGCGTCGATGGGCAGAAGCCCTTTCTGGCAACCAGCCTTTTTGGCAAATAATTTTTTTTCTTTTTCTTCCGCGTTTAAACAAAACACTTAAACTCCAGCTGTTGATTTAATAATTAATTTCTTATTGAATTTTGCTACATTATACAATGCTATCTGTTAAATACACGATACCATTTTGTCCTAAGTGTTTCAGGCACAACTATGACAAACATAAATTAGGTAAGGTAAATTTACCACCAGTGAACATTGCCGTCTCACAGCTCTGCGACTATGGGGCGGTGCTTATCTACGTTTCCAAGGTCTTGAGCGGGCAGTGAGCAAACACTCAGTGTTATGGACGACGGTAGACCACATCTCTTCCATAACCTGCTATTACCTTCCCGGTTTTTACACTGGTACTCATTTTGCCTACCCCGGAAGGATGACCAGGCTGAGTTGGCCTGGGTGGCTGATTAAATACCGAGAGGGTGCGAACGCGATTCGAACTCGTGAACGTTACCCATCCCAGTAATAACTGGGCCTGACGTCGGATAACCACGTTGATCTAGACCAACGTGTTACCGCTACACCAAACCACCACCGACAAACATAAATATATAGTTGTAATTTTTGCATGAAGTGTCGTCAAGGTAATGCAAAACTAAACTACCACAATAAATGTGCGCCACGCCAAACAGTGTCACTATTTTATCTGGTGAATTAAACGATCGTCGTGTATTAGAGCGCACAACGTCATAACTGACAGCTGCAAGAAAATCAGACCGGGATAGCAACTGTTCGATTCGACTAGTAAATGAAGGCCTCAAAAGCCGCAGTTATCACAAAACACAATGTCAGAATTAAAAGCAGTGCTCGCAATGACCACAGCCCGCTCTGGCACAAGCTGAAAGACGACGACGCCACTGACGCACAGCTGCAGCAATGACGGCGTGATCCAGCTTGGCCCACTAGGTTGATTCTGATGCGATGTTTGAGGTCGTCGAGATCAGTGATGCGTGTTTTGTATACATTTTCTTGCAGTATGATCCACACGCTGTAGTCAACCGGATTTAAATCTGACGAATATGGAGGCCACACTAGCGGCGTTTCTCTTTCCAGAAACTCCACGGCAACACAAGCATTTTGATGGTCAAACTTTCGTCATCGTTACATAGTGTTGTGCAAGTAGTGACGGTACTTCTTATAATTTTTTAGTTACCTTAAATAAGTTAAATGTCAAGATGAGTTGAGCCAGATATTTGTTGAACTTTGTCAAAGTTATGCCTAAAATACTAGTGGTTCTATTTTTCCGGACACGGTGTATTAAGTATACAGGATAAAAATATCACGTTTGTAAAAAGGTACGATCGAAAACATATAGTAGGTCTACAAACTGTTTTAGACGTTCAATTTTTCACTCGGACTCATTCCGCGTATTTCCATAGGTTTGATCACGTTCTAAGCGCGTGTTAGTACAAAAAAAACATATTTCGCTGTAGTTAAGATGCATTAATATGCAAGGTGCCAATCTATACACAATACACATAGCTGTATTGGCATGCCCTCGTGCTGTTTGCGCTGGCAGCAAGCATTGATCGTCACAGCACGTTCTGCAACGCTGGGCGGCAGCATGCAGCCGAACAGGTGCGCTGTAATACAGTGGAATCAGACGCGGAATAGTCACGATTCTACGATCTGGGACCACTCGGCTGCTGCTGCTGCTGCTGACAACGATACGGTACATCAGCGACGACGACGATGGCGCAGACGACGTCCAAGACAGTGACGACAACGAGGACGACCACGACGACATTCCGAACAACCGCTGCTGTCTCTCCGCGCAACCTCGTCATTACGCGGACGAGCAGCAGTAGACCAGCGAGCGCGGGCAGTATAGTGACACGGACGATGACACGTAGTGATACTGCTGACTCCGGGTTCACCGAGGGAGCATACTCGTCCATGACCGCTAGTGGCGTCAGCCAGGTCAAGACGACTCGAGATCAGGAGAAGAAAGACATGCAGGATCTCAACGATCGCTTATCCGGCTACATCAACAAAGTCAGTAACACACGACTCAATAATTTATTTATTGTTTTGATAAAACGTAAGAAACATATGAATCTAATTGAATCCAATGTTTCGCAATAATTATGTAATATCATTGAAAACAATTTGTACGTATAACTTTTGAAAATTAAGATACCCCGGTATTGATAATATGTACCGGTCACGGAAGCATAAACTGTGTCTGGGATTTTTTATGCTTATCTGTTTTTCTGTGTTTTAATTTCTTTTTTAGTTTTAGTTTCTTGCGGCTTGGCCAATCTTTGAATAAAAATTAAATATTTGCGTATCGTGGTGTATCGCATTTATTTCAGAGAAGACATGCTGAGAACGTGCAGTTTGTTTGTTGTGAAGGTGCGCAACCTGGAAGCACGGAATCGCCAGTTGGCAGGCGAGCTGAACAAGCTAACTTCGAAGTGGGGCAGAGAGACGATGCAGATCAAAGCGATGTATCAGGCCGAACTGGATGACGCCCGCCACGCCCTTGATGACGTCGAAAAGGAAAAGGCTAGACTGGAAATCCGAGTTTCTTCCATTGAAGACATGTCAGAAGAATTTCAGGCCAAGTGAGCGTTTTGTTACATTTCTTATAGGGTAAATAATTGTAGTGCTGTGTTTGTTTGGTATGGTTTACTGTTTGAGATTCGTTCTTGCTGTTTAGATAAGTTAATGTTATAATTTTAACTGCAATTACATGCTACTTGAATGAATTATTTTCATGCAAAGACAAATTTGGGGAAAACTGAAATAAAGCCTTTATTTCAGTTTCCCCAAATTTGTCTTTATTATATACGTAGGTAATAATTGTAGCCTCTTTAGGAGGTATAGGAGTCTTAGGATTATTTGGGGTACCATAAAACTATTTGAAAGAAAAATGTCAGACTGTCACGGGTAATATCAAATAATCACACATTACTGCATAAAATAGATTGGCATCAGCTGTTAAAGAAGTAACGATGAACAAAGAGAAAGTGATGCAACAGAACAACCAGATTTCAGACTACGAGCACGAGATTCAGCTGCTGAGAAAACACCTCGAAAGACTGGAAACTGAGAAAGAAAAAGATCAGAAAATCGTTGTTGGACTAAAGGAATCATTAACTCGCGCTAGAGAGGTCAGACCTTCGACACCACATGACACTAACGAAAATGTTTTGCGATGTTAAGATTAAAACACTAGAAACACCTGACATTCTGTTTGTATATTTTTTGTCTATAAACTTGTTTGTTTGTTCATAAACTTTCACAGGGAGAGCAAACCCTTCACAGAATGTTGCGAGGCCATTATATAAAGAATAGGTTTACTGCGAGATATTCAGATGAAAGGCTCCCATTAGCACAACATTTTATACCGGGCGCAGCCATAGTAAGATCGCGCGCGTAGCGCGCGTAGTATTTGTGTTGTATGTGGTTGGCCGTGCTTACTAGTCTGCAGTTTTTGACTGTGACGTTGCACTGAGTGACCCGTCACGAAAATCGTAACGAAATGGCCTGTAACGAAAGTTGTAGACGAAAGTTGTAACGAAAGTCTGCCTGTAACGAAGTAGAGGTTTAACGTCCCACTCGACCCTTACCCTTACCCTTACCCTTACTTTTACCCTTACCCTTACCCGTACCTTTACCCTTACCTTTACCCTTACCCTTACCCTTACCCCTACCCTTATCCTTACCTTTACTTTTACCTTTAGACTTTCGCTTCGCGAAAGGCAGTACAATTGTCTGATAGCCAGATTTTCGTGACAGCCAGGTAAAGGTAAAGGTAAAGGCAAGAGACACTTTATACATGCACACCTTACATAACGAGGTTTAACGTCCTCTCATCTCTACGTCGCTTGCAATGAGCTCCGCTCTCCGGGCTTGCGCCCGTAGGTTAGGTTTCCTAATGGGTTATACTATTGATGTCCTTGTCCTAACTTTTCGTTAGGCCTACTCTACTTTGGAACTCCATGAATCTGCGTTTGTACGTATAGACTAGTGGAGTGATTAATCGCAATCGTTGTCAATGACGCAAATAATACCATACAATGCAATAAAAATTGACAAACATAGTTACAAAAATTATTTTTTGAAACTGAACGTTTATACAACCTAATAACTAATAATGTGTATACGTATCTAACGGTTGCCAATGCGTTTATACGACTTTGACAAAAATTCTATGTCAAGTGTCTGTTATGGTGTTGATCTAGAACTTGGACCAGGAGACCTTCGCTCACGTTGATACTGAGAACCAACGTCAGACTCTTGAAGAACAAACTGAGTTTCTCAAGGCCGTTCATGACGAGGTACTCGAGCTGAACAACAGTATCATTAAAACATCATACCAAAGACGTGTGTGCATTGTGCATTGCGCTTTATAATCAGCTGTATGACGCACTTTTTCTTGATACTCGATGTAATACTATGCGATATGAAAGTAGATTATTTAACGTGTTTTCATGAGCTGACGTTAGTCTAACGAAATACAAGAGTAGGCGTAATAACACAACGCAGAAAAAACCTCAGAGATTCCGTGAAGTCACTTCGTTGAGTAGAGTAAGCAGTCTTCATGTGCAGTTGGGAAGGTTTGTGAAAAAGGTGACTCGTAGTGAACTACGAGTCACTGCAATTCAGACCTTAATTATTTAGTAAACAAGAGGCCAAAATAATTCCGGCGAAGGCCGCTTCGAATGCAAGCGATGTCCTTATACTCTACAGTGAGCAAATTTTTTCCCACTTTTTCTTTTTTCCCGGTAGGGGGATTGGAACCCCCATCTAATACAATGTGTCTTGAGACGTTTTTGCTGTTCAGCCGGTTTTGCACAGCGCAGCCACGTGACAGACTGACAGACACCACGCTACGAGATCATCGGTCACAATAGGCGGCCTAATAATACGAAATGTAGCTAGGTTTATCTGCGATAACTGAACTATTTGGGTGGCTCGGTGGTCGAGTGGTTAGCGTGCCGGACTCAGGCTCGGAAGAGCACGGCTTCGAATCGCAGTCGCGACGCTGTCGAATAGCAGTCTTGGGCAAACTGTTCGCACCCAGTGTGCCTAGGTCAACTCAGCCTTGCATCCCTTCGGGGTTGCTAGATCGAGTACCAGCTTCGGCTGAGGTAAAGGCGGGAAAGTCACCTCTGCCGGGTGGCAGGTAACACTGTGTGATCCCATATGGTAAGTGATTTCCCGTAACGGTGTAGGTGTTTACACAAACTGCTATACACTTACCTTTACCTTACTGAAATGGCGTGGATGCAAAGTTTCGGCGATCTTGTTTTGTGATCTTGTATTGCAGGAGATGAAGGAAATGACGGCGTTGGCGTATCGTGACACGCAGCCTGAATGTCGCGACTTCTGGAAACACGAAATGCAGCAAGCTGCAGAGGAGATACGTCACATGTATGACGACAAGCTGGAAGCCATGCGCACACAGATGGAATCCAGCTATAATATCAAGGTACCGATTACCCGGCAATAAAAACTGCTTCATTAAGGTGCACTGACGTCACTGAGTTTACCAATTTTTGTCAGACAAGCGCGCCATCTTGTCACACACAAATGCGGATCTTAGGCACTAATATACAGTATTACATTTACCCATCAAAATGGCGGCAACAACGCTGGCCATGAAGTTAATTAACAGATGACTTCATTCTTATCCTATGTATACTTTGATAGATATGCTAATAATTCTGACAGTAAAAGTTTCCAGTCGACGATGATTTTTATGGACGTGACAGCTGCAGGAGATGCGCAGTGCAGCATCGAAACGAGCGGCCGCAGCGACCAAGTCGAAAGATGACCGCAACGACCTGCGAGCAACCATCACTGACATTCGAGACAAGATTAAAAATTTGGAAATGAAGGTCATTGACTTCTACCTTTCTGCAGTTCATAGGCTAACTTTGATATCTCGATAATGAGCATACAAACTATGGCAACTTCGCCATGTAGGCTAAATAAAAGAAACGTCTTTTAGGTTGCATTTTTTCGAATACATGAAATTCGGCTGTTTGCGATCGATGATCCTGTAGCATGGTGTGTGTGTGTGCCTGTCAGTGTCCGTCCGTCAATCTATTACGCGCCTGTGCCCTGCCAACACGGCTCTGTTTGCGGTGCAGACTTGGAGACTCAATGGGTGAGGTCAGGTTTCACTAAGTGGAAAGTCTAAGCAAATGTCTTAGCAGAAAGTTTGGGCTAAGTCTTCTGCTCAGACCGAACTTGGCCTCTCGTCGAAGATTGAGTCTAAGCTAAAAGCTGAACAAAAAGTGCTGATTTAGAAAATTCTAAGCAAAAGACTTAGACCGAAGTTTGGTCTAAGTCCTAGCAGGTCGGCGACAAGAACAAGATCGTTTAGATATGGTAGCGCGAGACCATACAGCGCACACGAAACGCCATGACAGCCACCTTAAAGTCGACACGTTGTGGTAGACGCAGCCAATGTAGAGTTGCAAGAGCGTCCGAGACATGATCGTAGCGACCTAGTCGGACACCAGACGAGCCGCAGCGTTAAGAACGGACTGGAGGCGCCGCTGTAGATATGCTGGAAGCCCGACCAAGACGAAGTTGACGTAGTCGAGTCTTGAGTGCACAAGCGACACCACCAGGGAACGGAAGCAATCGTTGGTGACGCATCGACGAAGGTGACGAAGCTGGCGAAGTGCAGCGAAGCAGCATGACAATAGTTCGCCGAACGTAAGTGGCCGCACCAAGATCGTTGTCGATAAATACACCCAGTCACGAACGGGGTTGACAGGACAAACGAGTGAACCAGCTGGGTAGTTGCGACAGTTTACAAATGGACGAGCACATCAATGCACATCGTATTTGATGGGGTCCCACTTGTTAGCCAGTCCAGCACTAGCAGTTAGATTTGGCGACAAGAAATCAGTTGAATGCAGATGATGCTACCAGTCTTGACTGCAACTTTTAACTTTGTCGTCGATAGCGATTATCACTTTGACTCAAAACTCACATTAGTTTGACATGGCTTTTCCCCAATTGTAGCTTTTATAAGTTTAAAAAATGTTTTATTACCCTAGGTTGTATAGATCCCGAGGGTTAAAACTATTTAAACAGTTAGAGGTCGTCCTCAGTGGGTGTGTGGGCAAAAGTGTCATGTACAGCGACTGCGTTGAACACTGGATAAGAACTGACAGACGTTGAAAGAGGAAGGCGCTCTCGCGTTGGTCACTGGAAACTTGGGTGATGCGCCTTCCTAGTCGTTGAGAAGCTGGAGTCCAACGCTGTTCACTGGCCCGAGCGTTTCTACTGCTATCGGAGTTTTATTTAATTTTAATTTACATTTCGGTTTTTAATTTTGCTTTTACTCAAGGACTGTTATAATACACGGTTGTTCTAATGTATTTTGTAAACCGGGCAGTATAACTGTATAATGATGATGATGATGATGACTCCACAAAGTGTTTTTAATTTTTTTTCAAAATCTTTAATACCGATCGCTTTAATTAGACCTTAATAACACTAAAGGGACATTCCGTACATACGAACCGACATACTACAGCTAATGTATATGATGCTACGTGCCTTCCGTTTGCATACATCGAATTTTCAATCAGTTCTGTATTGTAAACTGTGCTCTAGAACGCACAGCTTGTTGGTGAGATCGCGACTCTGAGGCGGTCGAAGGAGTCTGAAGAGCGTGAGCTCGAGGCTCAGAATGCGTCACTGACGGCCGAGTCGAACAGACTCAAGACCGAGATGGACTCAGTCATGCAAGAACTGCAGGACATCCTCAATACTAAGATGGGTCTTGAGCTCGAGATTGCTGCTTACCGCAAACTGCTAGAAGGCGAGGAGAACAGGTAAACCGCCAATTTGATTTCTAATAATAATTGTAATATTTTCAAGTGATAGAGTTGTATGGCTGAATAAACCTGTCACAAAGCTATCGAAATATTTGAAGCTAATCGCACTAGAGCTTGGGAGGAACGGCGCAGGGTCCGACATCAACGACAAGTGCAGGCTTCGTGTTCCTCTAACAGTGGCGTTTCCTGTCCCACATGCGGTAGATGCTGTGCATCAGCCTTCGGCCTCCGAACTTCCGAAGTCATACGCGGGTCCACCGCCAACCATCCTCATCCAACTCACCATGACTTAGTAGAGTCAGGATCGTCGTCGTCGTATTCGACGGACTTCCAAAGGAAGGAAGAAAGGAAGAAAAAGATATTCTCAATAAGATATAAATACACTACGTCAATAAAATACAGAACTTGGTCGTTGTTGACCAAATGAATTAAAAACAAAAAGATATGGAGTCATGATTTACCATATTCTGCATAACATCTATGTCAGGATACTTAACGTGGCTGTGTTTGAATGTAGGATCAGTCTGAAAAGCTCAGCCAGCTCGCGGTTGACCAGTATCATTTCCAAGCCATCGAAGACTGGGCAACAAGCAGGTGATTACCACAGTTGAACAATCTGTGCTGTAACACGTGAACCGTACTGGATTATACAAACCAACTTTGAGTTAACAGTCGTAAAGAAAATTCGAAAAAAACTAAATTGTCACTGGCTATTTTTTTTTCATTAATCTATTATATTGTTTAAAAAATTCAAATAATACATGGCATTACAGCTTCTCTGCAGCAGTCAAGCCTTTTGTTTCTGGCCACATAAGATGTTTTTGAATACGTCTTTCGTATTTTATCAATACATGTTGGTCCTTTTGTTCAATATCGGTCTGATGCAAACAAACTCACTAGTGTTGAGAATAATCTAACAAACAGCCGCGGCTGACTGCAAATGTAAACAAATTGCAGACGGACAGCAGACGGACATACGGACGGACGGACGGACACACGAATTAAATTAATACCTCGTATTTCTGTCTACGTACTACGAGTAAAATACATAAACTAATTTATTAATATGTCATGTTGCTGTTTATAGCATCGTAAATGTCGAGACTTTGACAACTGAAGTGAAAGAAGCTTGGTGGACGTACCGACGTAGTGGACGTAGTCTAGATTCTAATGTGGAAAATAATTTAGTCACTGTCGTGCAAACTGGTGTCGGCCTATAGTATTGAATGTCCTCTTCTACCACCTTCTTTACGCTGAAAAAATAAATCACAATTAAGATCGTATTCTCAATTCATAATCTTAAAAGTTTCATTTTAAATCACTTTTCACTCTTCGTCTTTCCAATCGCATTATATCCAACTATTTCAGTTTCTCATTTTACTGCAAGCCTTGCATACTCGTAACAAGTTTGGTAGCTCTTCGCTGTACACTCTCAATTAGAGTAATATCCTTATCGTAGTGAGGGCTCCATATTGTGCTACGATATTCTAGATGTGGTCTGACTGGAGTTTTGTATAATGAAATTATTGTTTCTCTAGCTCTATCAGTAAAATTTCGTTTTATTATTCTAAGTATTCTG
>Ga0126335_1001026_pt1 | contig 14908 bp, 8 predicted proteins | sample OlaspJWI45metaG_FD_108409 | JGI IMG/M metagenome (GOLD analysis project Ga0126335, IMG submission 108409) | Marine gutless worms symbiont microbial communities from Oahu, Hawaii - Olavius sp. 1 OAHU.JWI-45 metaG | ecosystem: Host-associated > Annelida > Digestive system > Unclassified | place... | reverse complement strand
GGATAAATTGCAAAAAGTTGTCAAAAAGTTAAAAGCAGTGGCGGATCCAAAAGGTTTGGCTGGGGGCCCGCCCCCCTATTTTTGGCAAAGTCAATTTAATTTTCTTACATTGTATACGATGTCTGAAAAAATATTTTTGAAATTGAATTTGGATTTTATAGTGGCCGAAATCCGAGGAGTTTTTGGAAGTGTGGGGGGTGTATGCGTGAGTGTGAATCAAAATTGTGGCCGCTACTGTTTTTTGTTCAGCAAAGGCCCAATTCTGAATGATATCCGAGGCCATTCTGATCCCAAAAATATATGCCAGATTGCAGGAAATCGCATCTAATTTTTCCAAATTTTCTGGGGGAGGCCCCCCAGACCTCCCGCCGGCGCTCGCGCCTTCGGAGCTCGGTTCGGGGCTTCGCCCCCTTACCGGGCCCCCCTTTTCCAAAATTCCTGGATCCGCCCCTGAAAAGACTTAGGCCTAACAGTACCGATACTATATCTGTAGGCCTACTCTTAAACGACAAAATCGTCTGCCGCAACCGTTTTGTGGCGGACCACTAGCCATGACAACGTAATCAAAATTAATGACTAAATGTATAATTGCACGGCCACGACGGCCACTTATAATTAAATGACGTCATTATATGACGTTTTCATCACGTGACCACAACGGGTGCGTTAGCGTTGTGCGGATTCAGCAATACAATAGTTTACGTTGCGTTACGTTAAACGAAAAAAAAGAATGCAAAGCATGGTCCTATAGGCCTACTCAGATTTATTTTCGTCACTGCACTCTGAATAGGTGATAAGAAGAAATCTTGGTTATGACAGTGATTTGGCAAGAGTGCGTGGTTTAGACTCGAGGTTTAACAGCATTACTACGGCCAAAATTCTGGGGAGGCAGGCTCCATAGCGTGCCTCCGGGCCCTAAATTCTGAGGCGGCACGAGCCTCCGTGCCTCATAGGCTCCGCCGCCTATGCTTTAAACGATTTTTAACTGCGACGGTACGGTGTACGGTAAACTATACATGCACACCTTCTCGGAATAAATCGTAGTTGATAGCGGATCGGACTTCGACCCATTTCAGCGTAAATTGGTCGTTGTTCTTGTGTAATAGCTTCTTCCATCCGATGTCCTTCAATATCCGCTCAACGCTGACATATTCAAGAATTAAATCCAGATACGCATACTAACTTGATAATTTAGTTAAAATTCGCCATCTGCTCACGATTGCAATGACAACAAATTTGAGTCTCGTTATCTGATAATACAGGCTACATCATTATAGCCTATGCCTAAGCTATGTATCAGTACACGGTTACTTAAATTCTTGCTTAATGATGATTCAAATTTCTGTGTCTCATTGTACATCAAAAGCCGACCTGTAACATAGTGACAGACTGATGACAGTGAAGACGGACGTGGAATAAAATACGTTAAAACGCATCGTTCCATTGCGAATGAAATAAGACACAGAACAACAGCAGTGATTTGAATTAAATCTGAGCTTAATTGCAACTACTAGAAAATTAATCACCAAACCTCAAAAATTCTTTACAAATTATAATAGATGCATGAATTAAAATTTAAAAATAAAATTAACAAAATGAATGTCTTCCGCAAACCTTTCTACTTTGAGTTTAAAGTTCAGACTACCAAAAATTATCTAGCAGTAACGCTCGATTCAAAAGTGTTAAGAAACACTCTTTGTAATGTTCATATTTGCAGAATAACTGGAAGTGCTTTGATGGTTGGGACATAACCTTATCTCCCCCACCCCAGCAAACTGAGTATTCTGTGCCTGTAGATTGTAGAACGCACATGTGAGCGCCGTTGTGGCCGGCAGTGACGAAGAGCGGCTCCTCTGAATACAGATTGGTGATCTGACGAGCCATTTCCAGTGCCGCTTCCTTTTCCAGCGGCTTGCGAGTCCGTGGAACCTGTCTGTGTGTCGCCACGGACATACGCAGCTTCGCCAGCTCCGAGTGGATGCCGAGACTGATCGTCCGAAACTCGCCGGTGCTGATGTTCACGTTGTTGTTGTTGCCGTTCTTGTGGCGTTTTTCCGCGTAAGCGTTCGACGTGATAACAGCGTCGTTTTCGGTGCAGTAACCTACACAATTAATTAACAGTCGACGTACTCGATTCGGTTGCATTTGGGCCATCCAGCTACACACTTAAGTATTGTTAAGGATCGTTTCGTGATACATTCTCTACCGCTGACGTCAATAATAATCTTTTCCACCTACGCTGCGCTGCGCGTTGCGAACTTTGAGCGATAGCGACTAGCGACAGCGAGCGTAGAGCAGCGCAGAGTAGCGAGAGTAAAACGGTTACAATTGAAATGGCTGGTAGATAGTGTTTCTATCTTTTTCGATAGCTGTCGCTCGCGAGTGGGCCTAGCAACGCAACGCGCAGCGCGCTGCACGCGATAGATACCAATGATCATAACAGTACATAAGACCTATAAACAAAAATCCTGTTATAAGACTATGGTGACGGTTGCTGGTGTGGTTTGTACGGTGCACCTGTTACCACCCAACCGCAGTCAGCACTCAGCACGTTGACATTTCTTAATGTATTCTGGATTTAAGCAAAACACAAGATAAACCTGGAACGGTAGACAGGAGCAAATTAACCCATTATGAAGCCCTCTCTCTCAAAGTCCTGATGTAGCCTACAAGGTTGGCCAAAATGCGAGAACACCTCTTTTTAAGCCGCAGGCAAACCTATGCCAGAGGCTATATGTTTTACCGACGGTTCATTTTTTAGCCGCCGGCAACAAAGTTGCCAGAAGCAATATATTTCACGCGTAAATGATATTCTTCTTCTTTTTTTAGTCAACCGCACTTAATGTGACCAAACTGCCGATTGTCGCCGGGTAAAAAGTATACCAATGTTTACAACCAAGGTGTGGCACGAATAATCCCTACAAACCTCTCCATCGACCTTCCCCTATTTTTCACAGGGGGTCAAAAATTGTGCCCCAATTTTCGACCCCATTCGCCTTTCGAGCACTGCGATTAAAAATAAAGCAAAAATCTAAAAAATCTAAAACAATAGCATAATATTATGCAGCCGATGTCTGGGCTCTCATATAGGCCCACGGCAGACCTCGTGCAGCTAGGTCCCCCAACTCTGAGATCGGTTCTCCCAAATTTCGACCACTAAAGTGCGACAATTGGAAAAACGGTTACATCGCTCTGTCTCAGCCGCACGTAGACAGATTGGTTCAAATTTCACAAGTTGGTACTCTGTGGCTCCAGGAAAGCTGCGGAATTGTCAAAACACACTAAGGGTCGAATCCAAGATGGAGGACGACGCCCAAATTTTTAATATAGCCTATGAACGCCGATATCTCTGAAACTGCTAAAGCTAGAGACTTCAAGTTTAATGTGTGCATCAAGTACGAGGAGAAATTCTGACGGCATGCAAGAACTAGGTCAATGTGACCCGGTTTAGGTGACTTAGATTTAAATTTTGACACATCTCTCGAACGACTAAAGCTATAAGGTTCAAATTTAGCGTGTAGAAAGACGGTAATGAGTAGAAGATAAGCAGCACAAAGGTAGGTCAAATGGGTCATAATCTAGGTCACATTGACTTACTTTTAAATTTTGGAATTTTTTCCATGTTTCCGGAATGGCTGCAGTTACAGACTTCAAATCTGGTGTGCTCTTCACTTACACACAGTACTATCTACAAGTGCAAAACTAGGTCACAGGGTTCGAAAACTAGGTCACGTGACAACATTTCAAATTTGCAGACTGCTGTAAATAACTCCGAGACGGCTAAAGCTACAGGCTTTTTATTTAGCATGTAGACAGATTGTAAGAAAATAAGTAATAAGTTATTATGCCAGATCAAGTATATTTGATGCATGTAATATCATTGCATTTTGTTTGAATTTTCTTTAAAACTTCACAAGGCAGTACAGAAGCATACTTAAGGTGTGATGGAAAATACTGTATAAAAATTATTGTCAATTGCTTGCTTTTTCCAATGGTGAAAAAAATTTGAAAATCGGTTTAGGTTTGACAAAAACTGTTATGTTCTCACTGATCTTGGCCCGCTCTGTATATTGCAGCAAATGCTTTAGCCTAGTTGGTAAAGTTAATAAGCTTACTCTTACGGAAAATTTTTGAGATTTGAATAAATTAAAGTAGTGAAGTGAGAGGCCTACGGTACAGCAAAGAAAGATAACTCACGTCGCAGTCGCTTGCGCACTGACGACAGAGCAGCAGTGTGCTGCCTCTGTCGATCGGCAAACTGTCGAGCAGTGTGCAGTCGACGCTGGGCCCACATGGACTGCGGCATTGGTCGAGAACACAATGTAGCCAAAGGTCTGTCGTCCACTTTATTACATACGTCACTCATCATCGATCGGCACCTGACGCCCTCTCTGTCTCAAGCTGCAGATTGTGGGGCAATGATGCTCACAGTTGCCATGTACGCCTGCCGACTGAAGATGTTGCTTTAATATGATTGTTCCTTTTCAGTTTCGATGTATCCAAGTCTCTACAACAGTTAAGAGAAAATAAATTATTTAGCACAGGGGCTGATCCAATTTTCTGACGGCCGCAATAGAGCTGGTCAAAATTGTTTATCGCCTGTGCAATAGTAAATCAGTAATTAATTATCAACTTTTATATTGAAAACATGCAACGATTGATCTGCCAGAAAATGTCGACTGTTGACTATAGTCTTTGAACAAGAACAACGAACAACATATAAGAATATAAGCGTATTTTAGGCCGCATAGAATGCATGAGATGACTATTGTGACCGATGATTCCATTGCGTGGTGTGTTATGTCACTCAGTCTGTGACGCGCTTGCGTCCTGCAAAAACGGCTGCGCAGAAGGAGGTTCTGTTTGGGTGTCGGGATAAAGACTCCTGCAGGAGCACAAGAAACATTGTGTTAGATGGGGGCCCCGTTCTTCCTTTCGGGGAGGAGATTGAGGGGGAATTTTGCCCGTTGTGTTGTGAAAGGGGATAGATTCGATGCGGTCATCGCCAATTTACTTTGGCAACTTGTTCACTGTTCCCATGAAACGTCAGATTATTACAGCGAAAATTAGTTTGTCTATTCCACTGTAATTGTAAAGAAGCAACTCAGAACACTCGGCTTGGCGTTGTCTGACTTTTTATTACATCACACAACTGCCGAATAAGTTCACGTTCACACTACAATATTCTGACGTCTTCTTTCTCTTAGCTTACATGTGCATCACTTGCTTATATACTGTCCGATCCGACGCCGTCAGCCCGAGATGCCAACTCCAGCAAGCAAAACCATAAATGGTAACGCTTTACATAGCTACACTAAACTCTAGAGTTGGACCGAAAAGAATCTAGATAAAAAGCCATCATACTTGGCCATAAACGTTTATACAAATTCAGCACGAGGTCCATCACTAGCTGTCGACGTCAGAGGATGCACGTGACGTCAGACGCAGCAGTGCTCGGGTTTCGAGTTTGGGAAACGTTAAGTCCGGGTTTCGGGTTTAGCAATCCTAGAGGCCTAGAGCAGAACTAAGAAGCAGACGACCATGTGAAGAAAATTTCACAAGTAGGCCTACGCGGCCCCGTCACCAGACTGAAATTGTCAATGGGGCCCATCCGGGGACGTATAGCCTATACCCGCGCCATGTCCGAGCATTGATGCTTCCCAAAAAAGACTAAGTACTCATACAATGTAGGTTTCAAATGACATCACAGAAATCTATCTAAAATGACCATGAGTCATTGGAAACGAATCATGAATAAAGACACGCATTTATTATTAATGTGAAAAAAGTCACTATACCGGTGTATAAAGTTGACACGCATAATGACAGACAATTAGACCGAATTAGCACAACTGTAGACGTCTTTTGTCGCTAGCGAATCTGTGCAGGAATTTGTCCATATCCAGACGTTTCGTACGGCTCTGGCAAAAAGCCAGAATTACTAGGTCTGTCTTCCTGCTCCGACTCATCGATTGGCGGTTTTTCGTAATCAGTTTTGTTAGGACAGAAAATGAAGCCTCGCACACAGCGGTACTAGCCTAGCGCTCCATGATATGAATGCCCAAAAATACCTAATTTTTTTCTAGCAACCCAGCTGGAACATGATCAGTCAAGTTTTTTTTGCCGGGGCCCTGACGATTTTAGCTCGGCCTTGCCCCCGTGGGCCCCACCCTGGTGACGGGGCTGGGCCTACGCATCTTTTCTGGAAACACATGCATGAGTGTATGACCCGTGACTGTTAAAGCAGAATTAACTTTAATTCACAATTAGCAATGTGCTATTTCGAATTAGCGATATCAGCAACTACTTCACAATTATTGATATCAGTAATTCAAAATGTTGATATCACTAATTCGAACAAGCATGACAAGAAATTGTTCAAGAGAATATTCAGACTAGATATTAGAAAGTAGGCCTATGCTTTTTGTAATAGAGTTACTGACAACTGGAACTCGTTAGGCCTATCTGCAGGTTGCATTAATTGTAATACTATTAACACTTTTAAGAAACATCTCTCGCCTGAACTGGGGGGGGGGGAATCGGGAGCTGTAGTTTTTATAGTTAATCATTTGAGATAGTAAGCAGTATATGGCGAAAGCCTGCAGTGCTTACTCATGCCATCATTGTTTGTGACATTGCTGGTATCGGCGGATTTGTCAATGAAGCTGACTTTGTACAACGGTCCGTCGCAGCCTTAACGAATGCCGGGGAATAGAGAACAGATATGCGTAAATGAGCTGCAAGCAATGAACTATCGCTACATTGGATTCAAATAACTCACGCCATTTTCGCTCTTGATGATTTGCCGTGGACTTGTAGGCCTATCGCAAGTTCGCAACTTCTATCTGCTGCTGTAGACCTATGAGCTGAATCTATCTATCTATCTATATGTGAGAGAGAGAGAGAGAGAGATGCAGCTATTCTGGACCTACAGTAGGTCACCTACTGGAAGGGCAGAATGGCTAGTAAGCTTATATTTCAGAGCAAGTCGTGTTCATTTGCGACACTGAAAGACATAGGTCAGTCCGAACAGACAACGAGCCAAAGACGTATTAATTGTTCCATGATCTGTTATTAAATGTAACTGACTGTAGCCAAAACACAAAACGCGGGTTTCAATCCCTAATGCTGGACCGTCCGGTATGCGAAAATATATTAGAATGTCTTGAACGCCCATGAGGCGGCAGCTGCACGAGTAACACTAAAAAATGTTTGACAAAGTTATTTCCACTAGCTGGCGATAAAGACCTCGCAGAAGTGACGACTAATGAGATCTTTCTGAGTACATGACCACACGTACCTACTCAGAACCACAGACAGATAAACCGGCATGTGGATAACGGGTGTCTGGCGTCGGTCTATCACTCAATGTTGCACAAGATAAGCTTACGTATCATTTTTGTATACATGTTAATGAAAGATTTGGTTTGACGATAGGCCCACTCCAAATACCGGTATGAACAGCAAACAAGTGTACACCAGGTAGCCTAGTCTATTTTTACAACTACAGACTAGTAACAAACAACTAGTAATGAAAATCTGCTTTACGTTTTAACCAACGTAGACCACAATGAATTACTATTAATAACACCGTCTTACCGAACTTTTCCAGATGTTTTCACTACTCACGCTGTATATTTTGACACGACGCCGCTCACTGACGTCACTCTATTTGCCCTATAGGCCTACCATTTATTATTACGTCATCAGTATGTCCTTCTCTACATCGAAATCTATTCATCGGAAAACAGCCCAGGTTGAACAAGCTGCGGCAGCTGCAGAGAAATCACACGTCGTTCTTGTCATTATGATGGAAATACTTACTTCTAAAAACGATGCAATAGGACCTAATAAGTTTGTTTATACTGGCTGTACGTACTACATGTACGTAGTACGTACAGCAATGATATTAATTCGCGTGTCCGACCGTCAGTAAGCTAGCTATGGCGCGCTGTAAAGCGGAGCCACCTAGCGAATGCGGTTAAAAACGTACTACCAGCCCAAGCAGCAGGCGTTCTAAGGTTCCCAGCGTCACACAAACACAATGCAGTGTGTGTAGCTTATAAACAACAAAAATTACACAATTGTAAATTGTTTGTTTTCAGCAATCACTTCCTAAATTTTCATTTGTAATGTTTACCTTTAAACCGAATAGATGCGTCATAAAATCTGTTTCATCTTTGTCATGCCTGTTTCCTAAGCATACTTTAACTTTCAAAATTATAAGCTTCTGTACCAATAATGTAGAACAAATTGCAAATACGCTTATGCAGTAACAAAAAAACATACTGTAGACTGCAGATACATGCACACATTCAGCAGTACCAGTAGTTTTACTAACAAAATTATAAGAAACTTGTTAGCCAATAGGCAGAACTGATGCACTCGCCGATATAAAACTGCATGAACCCAAACATTAGTAGTAAACTGCATACACCTCCAACAGTAAAAATTTAAATAATGTATTAAAACAAAACCTCAAGTTTTATCACAAAACGAACATTAAACGAACTGTTCTTCCTGCAGCCCAATTATCTCACTGTTACGATATCAAAAAACACAAAATCCGTCATTTAACAGTATATACCTTGTAACGTTTTTATTGGGATGATCAATGCAGTATCAAACACTGTCTATATGAACATTGACATTATAACCACGTTCAGCACCTTGTATTTGTTTCGTTGTTGCACAAATCTTTCAAAATATTCAACCCCTTTGTTACAAATGTCAATGCACTATTTGCCACCATTCAAACGAGTGTCTAGTCTCCCTCTCTCTCTCCCTCTCTTTCTCTACTTATATTATGCCATGTAACACTAATGCCCATATTCATATATGCAAGTGTTAGTGGCAGCCTATCTAGCATAAGAAAATAACACCAGTTTCTTACACAGCAAGAACTGACCACTTAGCGAAAGAACTGTTTTAAGTCATGAGCAGTATAAAATATACACACACAATTAAGCCCTATGTATTTATGCAGCGAAAGAGTCACAATACAACATGTAAAAAACGCAGTACAAACTCTTATGAACTGCTGTCACTGTGTTCAATAATACAACGAGTAGTTTTTATCCTGAGTTTCTTGATGGGTGGACAGTCAGCAGTTGAGCTCTCACTCTCACTGGACACGAATTGTCGTGCAGCAGTTTCAGCAATGTTATGCCTCTGGCAGCAAATAAGACGGTCTATATGATGTACATTCACGCAATGCTGGCCCTGCAACTGCAGCTGTTCAAGCAGCACAGTACATTTCTTAGTCACAGCACAAGGTGAAATCAAAACTGCTGAGTTCCTCCGTTTTTTAGCAGCACAAGCTACATGGCACAAGGATCGCATCTTTCGTTTTGACTTGCTGTGAGTTTTTTGTCGCTTTCTGGACTGTCGGCTAGAAGCCACAAAATCACCTGAGGACTGGCTCTTGGAAGACTCTGTAGAATGGGCCGGGCTGGTTGGTGTCTGGTTTTCAGAAGATTCAGAGTGGCTCGACGGTCGACTATTGGAAGACTCGTATGAAGGGGCTGGGCTGGGTGACTGGTATTCAGAAGACTCAGAGTGGCTGTCAGGATGCCAGCTGTCTGATGAGTTGCCCTCATCATCAACTTCAAGTGATGTTAGCTTTGAACGCCGTCGTTTTTTGTTCAATTCCTCTGCAAAATGTCGGCCCTTGCCCAATGATTTGGCAAACTGTAGTGCTCTTTCATCCTTCTGCTGATTGACACCAACATTACTGTCCTTTGGCCGCTCAGCATTGATTAAGCTGTCTTTATCCGTGTCTGACATCGGCCGAGAAGAAACTCCTTCCAAGTGCTGATGTGCAGTATCTGACCGTTCAAACAAGTCACAGAAAGACATCAGTAGAGATTCAGATTCAGTAGTTTCAACCATCACATCTGCTGGAAGACTTCCAAGATCATTGGAATTGTCACCCGACTGAGAACTGACCATTTCCATACCCATTCCAGTTCCATTTTGGACCACACTGGACTCAGTTACACTATCACGATCTGCATTAGCTACAGAGGCAGAAGTTGATGAAAAGAGCAGATCAACTGATGTGGATAACAGATTCGACAGGCTTGGGTCTGAAGTTAAACTGCAGTTACTGGGAACACTCCCAAGAGTGATATCCGAACTAACATTACACAGAAGAGCCTCAAGTACCGAATGTTTTGTCAAGTTTGATTTAACAGTGGCAGATATTTGCACAGCAGCAGCTGGACGGTAGTTAGTTTCTGTTGCATATGTGGTTACAGTTCGCAATGACGGTGTTGCAATGGCTACGGCAGGCACAGACATTGGCTGTGATGGATTCACAGTAACTTGCAGGTCAGATGGCACATGAGGCACATGCTGAAAATATGATGAAGCTGTACTGATCTGTGGAAACACACGCATGTTAGTCGTTTCCGTCACATACGCAGATAGGGCTGCTGTTGGTGCTGTTAAAACAGTTGTTTGAAGAGTTGTAGACTGCGCTGGGTTCACATCGATTGGAATGCTGGCCACAGGCTGACAGCATAACAACTGGCTACTACTTAGTGCCTGCTCCGACTCTTTTGGCATTATTGTAATACCACGGCTTTCAGCCATCTGATACAGCGCAGATAGGGCAGGATGTGAAATACCAGTATGTGACAGCTGCGATGACACTAAATGAGGTCTATTGCCATTAATTTGGTCTCTGCATAACTGGTCTGTTGTGCCCCTTCTCCTTACTGAAGCACCACCACTTTCAGTCATCTGACACACTGCAGATACGACAGAATGTAAAACACCGTTGTTTGGCAGCTGTGTTGACATTAGGTGTGGCTTACTGATATTAGAACTACATGAGTTCAAATTTGACTGCAATCTATAAGAGCTAATAACTCCTCTTGAAGGATGAGGCATGTTTCGATAAACTGCTCGCATATCGTTTGCATTAACTGGAAGTGGTTTTTGAGCAATCCCATTGTTGGGCAAAAAATTTGGATCAAACTGCGGCATACAGTAATTACCAGCATCAAGCGGTAAACCCTGTGCAGAGTACTGTGGATAAATGCCACGTTTCCTGACAAGATACTGTTGCAACTGTGGCTGGTTTCCTGGAAAGTTGGGAGTGACAGCTCTTTGTAACGATGGCAGAAAATGCTGATAATTGGTAACATGACTACTTGTTAGAGACGAATCAAATGACGGCTGGCTCAACGGATAAAAGTTGTTTAACGACGTATTAGTAATTCTTCCACATGTTGAGCCCATCTGGACTGAACTGTATGGGACTGCTTGGGTTACCATACTTGGAAGCATATGTCGGAAAGAGTTCAAACCTGAGTTGAGCTGCAAAGGACGGTACAAAGAAAAAGAAACAGGAAATGGCTGCTGTGGTGGAATCGGCAGCGGCACTGTACTTCTTTGCTCAATGAACCTGTCAGTTGTCACATGCCGGGCTGGTGGAAAGCCACACAAAGGCAGTATTGGAGCTGGCAAAGTGGAAACAGCTGGAACCGATGGAGAAGGATAAGGAGTAATAGTTGACAGCGGCATCTGTCTATTACGAACAGAATTCACGTGCAACTGTTGAGCTGCTACAAGTGAATTCGTACATGGAAGGTGACTTGTACCAAATAACTGATATGGTGATGGTGCTGCGGATGTGGGATTCGTAGAAACAGCAAATACTTGTATATGGCTGTTCGTGGCTGCCGACAACACTTCAGCCTTGACAAAACTTGGAACTGTTGATGATGTTACAACAGGGACACAAGCCTCAGCAAGTAGCTTCACATCATCAGGCCGGCTGTCTATGCTCACTGCAGATGATGATGACAATGGTAGAAAAGTAGAGCTGGAGATGGTGCTAACATCGTTCGAAGGCAGGGCCAGTGGGACAATAATAACTTGTTTGACGCCATTCACACAAACTTCTATGGCCTTTGTTGTAACACAACATGACTCTGCACTTGACACTGTGGACAATATTTGTGTACAGCCATCATGATGTCCAGTTCTGGCTCTGTCATGTTCACTGCCAACACAAAGCAGAAGCTTAAATCAGTGAAGAACAACCAGTCATGATGAAATCAGTAAGAATGTGTACCTCACACATAATAAAAGACAAATCTCCAAGATGGCAACAAAACATTTCAAATTTCATGTCACTTTAATGCAGTACGATTATTGCAATACAGTAAATAACAACAATAATAACAAGTGCATTTACATAACATGAAACAAATATCTTCAGGTGTGCTCCAGGCACTGGATGGCAGTTAATGTTTCTGTCTCCATCTGAATGTGTGTAGTGAGTGGCTCTGTAGCTGTGAAAACGAATTAGTCTCTTAAATCAAAGGTCACACTGTTCCAAATTATGGCTCCGACAGCTGCAAAGTTCCTTATGCAAAGCATGCTTTTGTCCCAATGACAGCGAGACAGCCAGACTCAACAGGCACACATTTACCAGCCAGACACAGAGGCACTAGTCCAACAGTCCATACACAGTTGTGGACCATCTTCACTCAACAGTGTGACAAACAGACACACAGCCAAACAGAAAGACTAAGTAAGGAAGGAAGTGTTATAAGTTGATAAAAAGGAAAGATGCAAATCAAGGCTATTGTACTCAAAAAAATACGGAGACAAAAACAATAAGCTAATGATAAAAATCTACTGTATCTTCATCAAATTCAACGACGCTGTGATTGTAACATTTTCAAAAACGTCTTTCAAAAACGAAACAGCGAAGTATAGGTTTTCAACAACAAAATAGTCGTATCACACAGGCAGCAAAGCAGAACAACATAGTTAATTCAAAAGCTTCTGTAACAACGACTTACAACGAATCTAGAAAACATACTTCACACTAAAAAGAAGTGCATCGCTGGGATCTGATACAAGATAATTGCTGCCATCTGTAATTGTGGTCATCTCTATTCATCACCAGCAACAGACAGCAGCACTTGACAACCTGATTCAGAAAACAGTCACATGTTCATCATGCAATCAAGACAAAATTAGTAACTGTAAAAACAAATGTAATCTCTGCAGAATTTAACTCCGTTTATATACATTTCTCAACGGTTTTAACAAATGAAATAAATTATGTTGTAATAAAACTTTCAAAATAATAGTAAAACATACTTTAGCTATGGTTGAAAATGCAGCCTATTTTCTAACAGTGAAATAAACCAAGTAATTCAAAGATAAGATGCTGGTGAATTAGAAGTCACAAAAATGTTGGGTATACAAATAAAAGTTTTGCAATCAACAACATTATAAACTTTATCATCTATCGTCTAGTGTATTTTGTTACTCAAAGAGCCTTAAAACCGATTGGGTTTGTCACACTGCATCTATATTGTAACAGGATGGTGTGGTCCTGGTGGGACATGGGTAAAGGTGTCCAATAGGTCCGGTGCTGGAAATGGTCATTTTTGCGACTTACAAATGACAGCAAATGATGTTAGAATTAGAAAAACAGAAAAAACCTTAATTTTCGACTGGAAATGCAATCCAAAGTCACAACTAACTAAGACAACTCTAGCGGGACTGAGTATAAAACATGGAGTTATGGGTGGGTACATTCTTGAAAAAAAAACAACAAAAATGCATAGAAATTTGTCTACAAAGCTGTATAAGCAGCAGGTGGTGCCACCTAGCGAATTAATGAGAACTATTGTACTGAAAATTTTTGATTAGACAATGTTGAAGAATGATGAAAATTTCCAGGGAAAAACACACAGAAATGTATCCATAAACTGAATAAGCAGCAAATAGAATTATGAAATATATCTGAATAAGCTACATACAGTGTTAGTGACCCATACAGAATAGGTCACATACAAGTCTAGACAACGCGCTCGCCAAATGTCCACACACAAAAGCCTTCAAAAAACCTCGCGAGTGCCAGCTAAGCACATTACAGTGTAGGTCACAGGCTCTGTTCTGAAATGTTTGAATCAGATCTGAGGTAGGCATCGTTAATATCTGTTCTGTTCTTTAGCTGTCCTCGATCGGAGGGTTGGCCACACCATGGACGTACTTTCTCCATTTCTCTTTGTCCTCTGTCATTCTGATTGACTTCCACTGAGAGTCCTGTCCATCCAGGCTGCGCATGTCCTTCCTCGCCTGCATGCACCTAGCACTGTTCCTTGCATTATCTTTTTCTAGGCAACTCCCTTGTTTCCTCATGGTGTGACCATAGTATGCTAGCTTCCTTGTTCTGACGGTGTCTAACAGTTCCCTCTTTACTCCAGCTTTAAAAGCAGCTAATATACAAAAGCTTTCTGAATTTTACCAAAGGCCAAACCATATGTCTCAGCCGTGGCTGCAGGTTGTTACGGCTAATTAGAAATAAACTTTTTGCTACTACTACAAAGTTGCTCTCCCTATTTGCGTCATATCCTGTCAGATCAATCAGACTCGATAAAGAACACACCCAATAGCTAGGTCATACCCAGTTCAAGTTTATTTGTAAACAGTCTCGTGATTAATGCGACAGATGCATAAATGTTTGAAAAATAACTTTTTAAGGTTACAGGTAACTAAAAAAAGTGTGGCTGTTTACAACGGAATGCAGTACAGCAATACAGGTATGTCAACACTTAATAAAATATACACAACAGACTTAATACACTCAGTGTGTGTCGAACTGACTAAAACGCGAACTTCCAACATGCCTCATTATAACTCAGTGTAGACTCGAAATTTTGCTCTCCGATAGATTATTTCTTCATAGTATTTAATGATATTTGCTGTTGTTTGTAAGTAGCAAAAATAGCGGTATCTACCACCAAATCTGAAGGACACCTTAACCATCTGATCTAGACGACCAACTAGCTTCCTTCGGTGCTTTGTCCCTGCTGATTAAATCATATGTCCTATAAAAGCCGTCCCGAAATGTCACTTATAATGGGTCAATTAG
>Ga0126335_1001025_pt1 | contig 14909 bp, 14 predicted proteins | sample OlaspJWI45metaG_FD_108409 | JGI IMG/M metagenome (GOLD analysis project Ga0126335, IMG submission 108409) | Marine gutless worms symbiont microbial communities from Oahu, Hawaii - Olavius sp. 1 OAHU.JWI-45 metaG | ecosystem: Host-associated > Annelida > Digestive system > Unclassified | place... | reverse complement strand
CTTGTATTTCTTCTTTTGCGTTTTCGTCAGTTTTCTGTCGGAGACCAGTTTGAGACGGAGTTCACAGACCTGAGCCTCATCATGCAGGAGACGGATGAGGACATACAAAGGCAGGTGGCTAGATCCGGCTCGGCGTTTTAATCTGTAGTGCCATCCTTGGACATCATTATTCGTGCGAACAGAGCGACCAAAGGCTGACCAAGTGAAGGGAGACCAGGTAGTGCTAGACAAAGGAGTAGTGTCGGCCGTACTAACCACTAACGCCAATATTCCTCGACTTAATATTAACTTACAGCAAGCTACCCGTCACAATACACAATAAAACTTGGATACCAATCATACCACCCCAAAGTCTGGCTGTTAACATTTATAAAACTTTCTTGTCGCTGCTTTGACCATGCGCCGACCAAATGGCATGCGTGATATCTGAAGTGGGAGAGAAAAAGAGAGGCAGATAATGCTGATAACTGGCGACTGTTGGGTCACTTGCTGCTATATACACCGGCTGATGTCTCTCGCGGCGCAAGTGTAGGCCTATCGTACGATGTCGCCATATGAAATGCAGCGATATATCGATTAGCGCTTTGAGCTACGATGTGAACACTGATTTATGTCAAAATTACTGTTGCTATACTATAAGTATAATTATTGTCTGTATAAAGTAATTAAATTACAATTTCTAATTACTACACAAATAATAGATTTAAATAATTCGATGCAATGCCCATTGATTAGGCTATGCGGACTATTGCGATCGATGATCCCTGGCATTTTCAGTTTGTCAATTGTTGATTAGTTATTATTCAGCGCTAAATTTCATAGCAACCGTAGCACGTTGTCTGCATCAGATGGCTGTTGGTGCATGACGCAGGTAAAGATACTGTACGTGCGCAACTTGATGCTATCGACGAGAGAACAATCACTGGAACGTCTGTTCACAGACGCCGTCGCTGACAAGGCGTCGTCGACTGACACGGCCGTCAACGTCATTGAACGCGTCAAGAAGATACGTGACTACGCTTTCGTTCACTTCCACGACCGCGACGTGGCTTTGCATGCGATGCACCGCCTCAATGGTCTGCTGCTCAGCTTTACCTTTAATTATTATTGTTTTAAACTATGTGGTACTACGCTTCGCTTTCTTCTGGCTGAGTCACTAAAGCGTCATTTACACACGCGCTGCACGTTGCGTTGCGTTGCGTGGCGAGCGACAAGCGACAGCAACAGAAACCGGCCATTTCCATTAGGGAATGCAACCCGGGCACCCGAAAACCCGGGTAAACCCGCCGATTTTCAAGCCCATAAACCCGGGTTTGTGTGAGCTCAGAGATAGTTGGTGCTGCGCGGAGCGATGCCGCGTAGCGTAACTCGTGTGAAAACAAGGCTTAAAAAGAGTAATAGCAAGTCCCAATGGTGGGTGTAAACAATGGCAGCAGGCTGGCACATTCACGGCCCAAGTGGTTGGAGTGGCCGCGAGGTAAGTCCGTTTTACTTTTTAATCAGATTTCAGCTGTACTGTCACAGCAGTGGCTGTAACACTATCTCGAAATTACGTACAGTAAAACTAATAACAATGGCTAAAGTGCTGTAGCGATGGCTGCATCAACTGTGCCGCCATCTGATGGATGCAAATGAGTCAGAACAGCAGAATTAGTGTAGGGTAGTATGCAGTGTGCAACATTTCCGCACTCCTCCTCCCCCTCGCCGTAGGGGGATTGAGACCTCAATCTAATAAAGTCTTCCTTATGGGCCCCAAGAGTCTCCACCCCAAACGGGACGTCGATCCGTTCAGCCATTTTTGCAGGGCGCAGGCGCGTGACAGACTAGCAGACACACCACACTACTTTATCAGCAGTTGCAGTAGTCCACATCCCGTGCTTTTGATTCGGCCTAATAAATAGTGATAGTTTTACTTCGATGTTTAATGGTGCAGCTACAGCAGCATGAGTTACATGGCTGTATAAAGTCACGTGGAATTAATGTAAAAATCAAAATATCCTTTGCCAGTAAGCTATAAGCAGCAGTATCAATCGGAAAGTAATTGTTTTGAATTTGGAATTACATGTGTCTAGTTTTATGATATTCTGTAAATATTTATTATGATTTAGTCATTCAGGGATATTTAATACTTCCGCTATGAAACTTCATTGTATAGATGAATCTAATCTGTTCACTGTTCAGGAACCATGTTCGAGGGAGCTCAGATAGAAGTGGTGTTGGCCAAGCCAGCTGACAAAGCTGGACCTAGGTACACTCGAGCTCGAAATGCTGACACTCAGACCAAGACTGTGGTAAGTTTGGTGACTATCCATGTGGTTCTCACAAGTTCTCAGGCTGCGTGGGCCCACATTTATATGTAAGGGCTTTAGCTATTGCAGCTCTGTTGCCATACTGAAAGAGCAACATTACAGCACAGGTGCTAAATAGATATGTTATGCAATATGAGAGCATAAAGTGAGCTTTTCTTGAGTGATTATTTTTCGGACTGAAAACATGCAGTGGTGGAAGGATATCTACTAGGAAAACATATTCATGCACATGCAGATGTCAGTTACTGCAAACTCTGGTATAATTCATTCATTCATTCATTTATTGATACACCACAAGGGTAGCACACGATACATGTATGTACATATACAAAAATATACAGTTAAGAAATACAGAATATAAAAGCATAAGAATAGCACAATAAAATCTAAAACCTAAAACCTAACAGACTGTGCAAATATGTGTGCTAGTCTTAAAACATAACAAGACGCCAAAGTGATGTGGCAAAGGCTGCACCAAATGACCCCATATGACAGACTGGCAGACAGACACCGCGCTCATCAGTAACAATAGTCTGCATCTCATGCATTCGATGCAGCCTAATAATTTATTAGAAGCTGTGAAACTGTGTGGAAGCAGGCTGCAACTGGTTCAGCTGCACAGTGGTGCAGAACATTTTAAAGCTGGTACCAATGTGTTCAGTTATTTGTGATTTTTGTGCCATATTCCAGGTTCGTGGATTGCCAGTTGGAAGCGCGTTAATGCCGAGTTCACAAATTGCATCCAACCTTGTCTTGATGTCCAGGTAATTTCTTCTTGCTTACTGAAGAAAAGAACAAGGACACAAACAAAACGCTCTCACAGCCACAAACTGAATTGCTTAGTAAACAAGCGGTACATGAGCAGTGATGCTCAGCTGGCTGAAGTAGGCCAGGGTGACCTAGATTTTGGTTTTGATCAGAGTTTGTCAGGATATGTTTGTAGCATGCTGCAGAGTTACCTATAGAGCATTGTTATGGGACTAGGTTGTCGGCCAAAGTCGGCTCAAGCCACTATAATGTATGCAGGTATTGAAGTATTATAATGGAAGACAGATGCATTTAAAATACAATATATATTGATAAATTAACAGAACATAGTAAAATATATAAATAGTTAATGTTGATAACTGTTTATTGTATTTCAGTATCAATGTTACAGCAGTTACTTTCCCACTTTAGATCTTTAGGGTGTAGGTGATGGTTTGACAGCAAAGCCCACCCCAGAAACAAACTAAAAGGAACTAAAACAACATCAGGCCAGCAATGTCCGGTAGCATGTTGATCACTTTCGAATATATATTGTTTCTTAATCGATAATTTGAACAATAGCTGTTGTCACTTTCAGATGAGGACCTGAAGTCCGAGCAGCACTTCACAAACATATCGATAATATTCATCACGTACATGTTGACAGTTCATAACATAGCAATCCAATGTTTGTCAACGTTTGTATGCATCTAAACTTCCATTCAGCATCAGTTCATTAATTAATTCATCAGATTATCAAAATGCAAATTCAAAACCAAGCTCCATTAGATTCCATCCGTGATCTCTCACTCGCTTCTAGTGTAAAAAGTAAATGTGGGAGTTGACCCACCCCAAACACCATCACGGTTATGCTACAGTGTCTCTGTGTGCAAAATTATCAGTCTCAATCTTCATCAGTTATGATGTGTGACACTCTTGTTAACAGACAGACAGATGCATTCCAAACAGTTTACATTAGCTATGTAGGCATGAGGTGTGCACATTTGCTAGGATTTAACTTGAAATATTTTTGCATGCAGTGCGCACAAATGTAGGCTTACATGTAGGCATGTGTATATATATATATGTTTATGCAACAAGAGCCTTACAGTTGTTGTGGAAGCGTTATGATGGTATGATCTTTTTAGTTTTTGTTACTCCACAAAGGGTGACAGATCTATGGCAAGCCCATTGTGCTTCTGTTGCACCAGCTGACACAGATGCACTGGATGCACAGACCATACAGATTGATTGATATATTACTCTTTCGCCTATAGGTGGGCAGAGCAGGCTAGTTAACGATACTCGCAAATGTTATCGATATCGATACTTTCTGCTAAAAGTATCGGCAATACTGATAACAATACTTTTTCCTAAAGTTATCGATGATAAATTTACTGAGACTTTTACCAATATTTTTTAACGGTAATCTGCGCTTATAGCCTGTATTAGTTCCTCGGCCGTTTCTAGTGGCCAACCTAAAGTATCAGTGATACTCAATATATCAGTATTAGCAAGCTTGGAGCAGAGGCATACAAATAGCAGTTGCTTGTGTTTGCGACCTGAGTAAACAGTTGTTACAAGAGACTGTGTTTGTTGTGTGCTGTGAACAGAGAAGCAGGTAGGTTGGCAAACACTCAGTCGCAGTCCTTGAAGAGTCGCAGTGCTGTAGGTGGGTCTTTGGTGTCCCGTGCTGCCAGCCACAGCTATGCACCATACAAGAAGCCTGCAGTAGATGTAAGTAATTCACCATTTGTTCCTACATTCTGCTTCTCATGTTTGTACTGTTTTGGGGCTTAAGATTGAATTTTAAATTTAAGTGGGAAAGTAATTGTTTGAATCCCGCATTGTATCTGTGGGAGACATCGGGAATTCCATCTAATACAGTGTTGCTTGTGTACCCAAGAGTCTCCACTTCAAGCAGGACCTTGATCCGTCCAGTCATGTTTATAGCATGACATACAGACTGACAGATGCCTGGGATCATCTGTGATAATATTCTGCATCTCATGCATTTGATGTGGCCTAGAACAAATTTATGTAGCACTATATGCAGTTCTAGGATCCAGAGGTACTTGTAATGTTGTCGCTGAATACATGCTGTCATGTAACACTTCTCCTGCTGTTAAGTTACAGGTAGGCCTAGAGCTTACAGTGTGAGTGGCTCTCTCACCTTGGACATGTGACAGTAGGATATGAAGGTCGACTTTTTGCCCGTTAGTTCATACGTTTAATGCAGCATTTGTGGTGCAAAACGATTTGTGTTAGTTTATTCTCCAGTCAATTTGTTCTTTAGTGTATTTTCAGTTGTTTGCTTGGTAGTCGATGCCAGTACAGTTGACTGCCTGAAAGACTATCTCTGAAATGAACTATAGCTTATATAATATGTTAAGTGAGCTCTAAAACTGTAGACTCATTTGCTTGCTGTAAAGTGAAGAAAACCAGTGATTGACCAGTGATCGTAAATGATAATGCTATATTGTATATTTTCAGTATTTTGATACAGCTTTGATTAGCTTCCAATACCTGAAGCAGACATTAAGGTGACTGAAAAAACCCTGTATGACAATTCATGTATAATATTAGTATTTTGTATCTTCTCTTACGTATATTTTCCCACATAGACAAATGGTATACGAGGAAGAGCCTTGGCACGTGGCATGATACATGTGTAGCACTGTTAGAGGATGACAAGAATGGCATTTTCATTAATTTTGCTAACGTTAGTGACGTTGAGACATGGTTGATTACGCATTCAGCACAATCAGCACGTTTTCGTGGGTGTCAAGCAGATGTCATTAGTTTTGCAGCCATGTTTAGTTTTTATAGCTGAAAAAATCTGAATCAACAGCTGCCAGTGTTTGCCGTAACCGATTGACATGGTGGCTCGGTTTAGCATTTAATACTTTGATATAAGAAATGTGTTACATGTAAGGCAACAGTTGAACAATGCTGTAGCCTAGTGTGTAACTGACTGGTTTTCCCTTCTCATGAGGGCAGCCATCTCAATGGGCATTGCCTATTCTGGCAGCATACCACTGCAAATATATTGTTTGTATTTTGTGTACGTGGTTAATAAACTCTCTTACCACAGTCGCTGGCAGCATAAGTTCTGTGTAGTGAGAGAGAGAGTTAATTCTGCTGTAACAACTGAAAAGATGTCTGTAAGGTAAACAGAGTAAATTTGCCCATCAGTCAGCACTGCCTTCTCATGGTTCTGCAATTACACATGCTGTGTTCATCTCCTGTTTCCAAGGTCCTGAGCTTGCATTGAGCAAACACTTAGTGTTGTAGACAGTAGACCACACCTTTTCTAGTGCAGTTTTCCATTTTGATACTCATTTTGCCTATCCCGGAGGGATGACCAGGCTGATTTGTCCTAGGTGGCTGATTAAATGAGTGTGCGAACATTACTCATCCCTCTTCCAGTACCGACTGGACCAAATTCAGGGCAACTACATTGGTCGGGGTTGATCGATACCAGTGCCTTACCGCTATACCAAACCACCACCTAGAACAATGTCTGTAGCTCTCAGCAAAGCACAGCTTTTTAGGGCAATGTCAGTTTGTAATCAGCCCTATTGGCCTAGTGGTGACTGTGATTGTATGTTAAATTTAACATCGGGAAATGTGTATGGATGTGTGTAAGAATGTAGTAAGCTTACCCCATGCTTTAGTGTGCGATAAAGCTAGAAAGTCTGTGCCATGCCTGTTATGCAGGTGCCACACCGGCTAGTCACAGACAGACAGCACGACCCGAGTGCATATTGTGACTTTTGCCTACAGGCGCACAGATGGATAAAATTACAATACTAACTTTTTTAAGGAAGTGTTAATTTTTTCTGTGATTGCAAATATTGCAGTAATTTTTATAGCACAAGTTTGGCTGCTTTTTTTGATCCAGCTGACAACATTGTCCGATAATGATATCGAGTTACATGATGTTTGGGACACTAGCCTATTCAGAGGTATCAGAGGTGGCAAATTACATATCTGTGATATGCTAAAATTCTATTATTCTGAAATAGGACCTTTCATTGTGGCAACAGAAATTATGGTAGGCTATCAAGTGTAAGTACTGATTGCTTGGCCACTCAGCCAATGGCACCTAATACAGGCCATGAACCATTCTGCCCCAAAGCTTTAGTGCATTTGTGGTCTGTTATTAAATGTGTGAAATGATTTTGTAGGCTGTGTGAATAACCTGCTGTTTATGCACTGTGTGGTCTTGCTTCCACGGTTACAAAGTTTATTGCAGGTGGCAGTGTTATTAGTAGAGTAGTTTGCTTAATTTACTGCAATTGGGGGAAGTCATGTCAGTTAACCTAGAAATTCAAATCTTAGCTGTAATTTGCCGGTGGAAATCAGTTCTTTGAAAATTGGATTGTCTATACTGTGTCCCGAAACTGTACCCTTTTGTTTTTGCAATAACTTTGCCAAAACTCTCTACATTCAAATAATTTTTGGCACACATATACTTTGATAAATTTGGAACAAAGCAACATGAATTCACGAATCTCTCTCAAAGGGTATCTGTACAATGCCTTATCAAACATGGTGTTTGAAAACTTGTAAACAACGTCACGTAAGCAATGAAATCATCATTATTGCCAGCTTTTACATGCAAATGAAACACCAAAGTGAAAAAAACATAGACCAGCAAGTGCAAAACATTGGGCTACAGCAGATGTTCAAAGTGCTCGCCTCTGGCCCGAACACACGCCCTCAGCCTAGCACGCCCCTGGTCAGTCACATCGTCAGTGATCGTCTGCTGCATGTTTGTTCAGCAGTCAGTGAGGTGTCGCAGCTTCTTCAAGAAATAATTTAAAGTTCTTAGTTTCCAGTCCTTTTCAGGAAATATCTTTAAGTTTTTGGCACCATAGTTCTTAAATAAGTACAAGTTTTTGATCAAAATCTTATCTTCATTATTTAAAACCATAGCTGTTTGTCTGCTAACAAGTAAACAAAAACAAATCATAAACTGGTACTGTGCATGTGATGGAAAATTTATTCAGTTGTATGTGTGCCAAAAATTATAGAAAAAGAGCTGGGTTTAACAAAGTTATAGCAAAAATAAAAGGGTGCATTTTTGAGACACAGTGTATATATAATGCTCAAATGAAAGTAGTTGATTATTACTCTGATACTGTGATTTTTTACATATATTAATGAAGGTATACTTTAATTCATTACAAAAATATAATTAGTTATGATCTTTTTCTTAATCGTGTTATATAAGGTGACTAATTTTGCTTTCACACTGTTCACTTTGGTGTAGCCTAACCGTTAAGTATGACCAGGTCCTTCCAAATCTGAAATCCCTTGCTGTGATTTGATCCATTGAGGTAGTGTGGCAACATGCTTAAGGTATACTGGGAAATTATTATGTGGGTTTTGTAGCAAATTTTGTGTGCTTTCCAATAGTGAAAGAATCTAATAGAAGGAATTGCAAGTAGGTATATTAATGACTAATGGTATTGATAAACTGATTATTGTCTAGGCCCCATTGCAGCCAGGGACCCACCTTTTGCAGGGATTCAGTCAGACCGTGTTGTTTGTTAGGTGCTTATCTCTGGCAGGCAGTGGTTGTAATTTTAGGGCCGTGTGTTGGGTTATTGCATACCTGCAGTTGAAGTGATTTGTGCTAATCCCTCATTGCTGATTCAGCCGCAGATCACATCACCTGTGCAGGTAAATTGCCAGTCGATTGTGAAACCCACATTACCTCCGCTTTGTGTGATAATGTCAATATGGACAGATCCTGGAATATTTTATGTGAGCGTATGGGGGGCAGGCGCCATGAGGCATATCGCCTGTACAGGTGACATAACTGGAATATTCTAGGCTGCACCAAATGCATGCGACATTGGTTATTGTGACCAATGATCCTGAGCGTCTGTCAAGCGGCTTCGCTGTGCAAATACGGCTGAATGGATCAAGGTTCGGCTTGGGGCGGAGACTCTTGGGGACCCAGGGAACATTACATTAGATGGGAGTCCAGATTTCGCCCACGGACTCAATGTAGCCTTCGCCAAATTACTTTGGTCTCTTGTTTTTGCATTATTTTCCACGTCTTTACAATAAATTCAAAAAATGTTTCAAATTTGTCGATGCCATGTCGCATCAGATTGCACCCATTTTTGTTGTTTGTCGATTTCCTTCGAATGATTCTTTGCACGGTTATCCTCCCCCCCCCCTTCCCGGTGTCCTGGTGGCTTATGCAATCCTCAAATGGTATTTCATGCACATTTCATTGTTCTTTGTTTGCTGAACTGTTCTGTTGTTATGTGTTGGTTGGTTACATGCTATTTGTTAGTGTTACTTTTCTTTTCTTTTTATGTTTTCTTTTCTGCTGTTATAGATTCGCTGCCAGTTTCTGCTTTTGCGCTGTTTGGCATAAGTGTTACTGATCAACTGTTGCACATTGTCTGCATTCATGTCTGCTGCGGACAAATTCAGCTTTTCTCTTTACTAACATTTCATTTTTAGGCTGCATCAAGTGCATGAGATGTGGACTATTGCAATCAATGTTCCGTGGCGTGGTGTGTCTGTCAGTCAGTCTGTCTGTTACATGCCCGAACACTGAAAAACGACTGAATGGATTGACGTCCTGTTCGGGGTGTAAACTTTTCGGGGTGCAAAGAACATTGTATTAGATGGGTGTCCTGATCTTCCTGTGGGGAGGGGGAGTGGGAAAATGTTGTTCATTTTACCGTATGTAAATATGGCTGTTCTGACTTCCGACTCATTTGCAGTCATCAGTTGGTGCCACATTCAATGCGGTCATTGCTAAATCACTTTGGCAGCTTGTTACAGTTTCTGGTGTGTTCTTGATCTGTCGGCTCAGGCTGTTATTGTATCTGTGTCGTTTATTGTTTAAGTTAAATGTGGTTATGGTCAGTTAATAAGTAAAGTTTGTCTATTTTGATACTGTTGAGAGTTGTAGAGGTGTATTAGTTTAGTTCTGCAATAAGGATGCGTAAAAATAGTGCAAGTGCACGTATTGATAGCATTTTTGTGTGTTTCTGCACCAACTTCCAGAGAAATAAGTATAGTAGAGTCTCATGCAGATAATCTGTTTTTATGATTGTTGTATATTCTACACATACTTTTGTACTCATTTGTGCCAAAATTGACTTCCGTATAAAATTGTTCCTGTGAGTGTGTGATGCTGTTGACATGATATATTCTGTCTCTGTGACTTGATTTATTTTCATTTCCTTACACTTAGTGGCAGCAGTACTTTGTTGCATATGTTCATATTGTTTCAGTTTGATACAAGTAGGGCACCATAGACCTGTGCAGCAGTGGAAGAAGAAACTTCACTTCTTAGGGAAGTGTTGTGCACATATGGTAACTCCATAATGGGAGTCTGCCTTATGGAAACATAAGTACTCAGTTAACTACTTTTATGAGGTTTGCGAGTCTCAAAGAGATTTTTATGACCTCTGGTACTACTGGGGAGTGGGAATGTGCATTTGGGCCAAACTGCTGTGACCACAGCACTGGGTAGCTGTGGCTGTCCACTCTGGGGGTAAGGTAAAGTAAGCATACATGTGCAGTAATTAAGTAATGACATAAGAAGTAGGATAAAAACTTGTTTGAATTGTCAGTTTTGGAGTTGTGGATGCTTGGCGTTGTGTGTTTGTCGTCAGTTGCTGGAGGAGCTTTGTCAGCTGAACAACTGGACTCAACCTCAGTACCAGTCTGTATCCATACTTCATGAAGGTCTCCCAGTCTATGTCTGCAGGGTAAGTACATCCGAGATCAGTGCTGCTTCCTTGGGTGTTATTTCAGCATAGGTGTGTATGTTGAAATTTTTTGAATGATCACTTCCCTGAATTTTACAGATCGCCAAAAAGTGCAAAATGCTAAAACTCAAGATGCTGTTGAATTGCCATCATTTTCACTTGCGGCAGCTTATCAGAAATCTGATAAGCTTGTCATTCTCATTATGCACTGATGACTGGGGCATCTGCATCGCAGATTTCATACAGTTTTGTGCAGTCAACTCTGAGAAAACATTGTCACCATTTTGCCTCCTAATGGGCATGCAGTAGAGTTAGTTTGTGGTATTGCAATAATTCAGCCATGTATTGTGCACTGTCACTGAAGTTTGGTACATCGAAGGCTCGTCGTAAGATGTCAGAAATGGAATGGGAAGTAGAATAAGCTGAAGCCATGAGTGCCTTTGAGCGGTCGACATTTTAAATTTTATTTGAGAGCATTGTCATCGCCGCAGATCAACTTGGTGATTATTTTGGTAGTACGTTGGGTCTTAGGCACTCCCAGAAGACAAGTAGGTTAGTCACGACTATTCACTTTTGGTAGACAATAAGATCTTTGATGAGATAAGTAGGTGATAATACAGCATTAATTGTCACATTTTCTAGTTGTTTTTTTACTTCAATTTTACTAGTTTAATGTTATGTGTTAAATAAAGATGCCTTGTCATCAGCTTAAATGCACTTTAAATACTGCAGTACCATACATATTATTGTATAACACTGGTAGACTATTGAATAAGCAGTTGCCATTGTAGGAGAACAATTTTTCCATTTATTAACAGAATATGTTTGTTTGTGTCTATTCGTGATAGCTCATCGTTGGTGGCATGGTCTACTTCTCTCAGGTCTTCAGTTCTACTGTGCAAGAGGCACAGAACGGAGTGGCCATAGCAGCACTGAAGGCAGTTGCTCAAGGCAAGTCATTTCTCATTCTGTTCAGTGACTGCTTACGTTAGAGAACACATTTAGTGAATCATATTATTAACTATTTATACTGGTAGTACATTAGTATAACAGTCTAAAGATCACTACACTGTGTCTTAAAGAAACCGGACCCCTATGATTTTTTGGCATAACATTATTAAAACAAGCCAGTTATGCATAATTTTTGGCAGTTAGCTGTCAAAGACTGAGACTGCATTTGACGCATTTCATAGTTCCTATACTACATTTCCCCTATTATTTAGTAGCTCATTACATTGGTTTTCATATCAGTGACTTTTTCTGTCTGTAGTCCTATTTGACTAGTTTAGTTCTCCCGGACACAGGATGACTGCACCAGCATGTGACTTATTTAGAGAAAAAGTCAGATATAACTTGAGATATGAACAGTACATTAGTTAACATCGTGTTGTTTGGTGTGGTATAGACCAGTCTGCACTGCCAGCTCTGAACACCGGCAGCATCTCACAGGGCAGTGGCTTGTACCTGCCTCCACTGCCGCCCACGTCACAGTCTCAGTTGGTCGTGGGAACGAACCTGCCCACCAGTCTGCCGTCAGTGCCATTCCTTCTCAGCCCACCCACACTGCTGACTGCCTCTGACAGAATCATCGGTAATTAATTACCGACATGTTTCACTGTGATATTTAGATCAGAATTTGGATAGTGTTTATGGAAACAGCAGGTGCTTGCTGTAGTAACAACTAACAATACTGAAAGATTTTGGCTGCTCACACTATTTGGTTGGTTGTGATTTTTGAAAAGAATGTTAAACTGCCAAGTTTTTTCCTTTATTATTGAACCAAATTTATTATAATTTCACTATTATCCAAAAATTTTTAATTGTGAGCCATGTGTTGCATGTATGCCTACTTTTGCATAGTGTCTGATTCAAATTTGCAAAGTAGGCCTATGTACTGTACTTTTAATATCACATTGGTACATGACAGTTTTTTCATTGTCTGTTGTCTCAATATTTTAAATGTTTGTTGCTCTCTACTCCTTATCACATTTTGTTGTAGTGCCAGTAGTGATAATGATGATGATGATGATGATAAATGTTGTGTTAGTTTGTTATGTGTTCTAACTTGTTTGCTTGTCATTTTTTGGCATGCATCTAATGTGCGCCACTATTGCTATCGCAATTCCATCTGGCTGTCCATCCATACTTCTGTCACACTAGTGATCCTCATATAAATGGTTTGAAGTATTGGAATATTGTTTGCACCACACGACACATTGACACTCGGGGATTGTTGTGGTACTGGGTGTGATGTTATAGTACCTTTGTCTGAACCCAGTAGAGGGATGTTTTGGTACCAGCTGTAAATTGTATTCAGGCAGTGGAACCATAACATCTCACAACTGGGTTCAGACTAGAACACTGTAACATCATTGTGCCATAAAAATCCACAGTGTTTGCATCCATGATGGGGCTTTTGATTATGGCTGTGATGTAAATTGACCAAGAAGACGCAAACCATCTGTGCAATAGCTGAGCTGTTGTTATGTGGCCATGCTGCATGAATTACTTGGTGGCACATGAAAAATGTCCCGAACTTTGAACATTGGTATGTGGAGAATAAATCTGTTTCATCAGTAGTGTAGTATAAGGTTTTCTCTTGCTTACTTCCAATTTTCAGTAACGTGATTAGTGATCTGACTAAGTTATTGTGATTAATGCATGCCATCAGAACCATTGTGTTTATGTAAAAAAGAGAAAAACACACATATCACTAAAGAAATAAGTTTTCTAAAAAAAACTGATGGTAAGTGCAGAAGTGTCGTGGAATGGAAAAACTACTCGGGGAAGACCAAAGTGAACAATGAGATCTACATAAACTTTCTGTAGACTTCTTTGCTGCCAGAATGCTGCCACATTTATTCAACCAGTGTTCATGCAAGAGTGACAGTTCACCATCACACTGAGCAAGTCAACTTAGGATTTACTTCAAAACATTGTTCCTGATATCATCAGTACTGAAGAATGGGCACCACACTCACCAGTTGTGAATCCTTTAGATTATTTGGTTTCGGACATGCAAGAACTTGTATATGAGGGGCGACTTGAACCATATGCAAAAACATAAACATAAACTTGAGAAAGCAGTAAGACAAAATCTAGACCTAAATAGGGCTGTATTGCAGTAGAAAAGGCGTCTAGCAGCAGTCGGGCACAGCACATCATCGGTCAAATGCTTGTTAAGACTGCTGATAATGAACTAAATAGTTTCTGCTTTCTGCATTTTGGCATGTAGCACTACTTGGTGTAGTATCTTGGTTAAAGTATGAAGTGTCAGCATGAATTTTTGTGTTCATAACAATGAATACTTGCTCACTGAAAATATGCAATTTAGTTTGATTTATTTCATCTTTTTTATATGATATATAGCTCAGCGTAAAAGTTTGGTGCATTTTGATGTGCCACCTGGTATGTTTGACTGATTGATTTATTGACAGATGTATGTAAGTTATAAGTTATAGTGAACTGTGGTTGTTGACATGTTGTAGCTGGGCACATTCCCGCCTACAATTTCACGCCATAAGAAGACAGAATAGAGAGCAGTTAATGTACTGATTTACTGATCCAGAAAAAGATGTAAATTAAGAAGATGGAAGATGGCTGTTTGGACAGTTGCTACATTAGTTTTTGCATGCGCAGTCTGTCTTTGTATTTATACTTATGTGTTAACTGAATTATTTGTACACGGAGCCTTGCAGTATTGTCGATGTATTGAAGGCTAATCAGACCATTACAGTATTGTTAGTGTCTAATGGATAAAGTGAAGTGCTTAATGGCTGAGGTTCTTTTATCTGTTTTGTTTTATTTGCATTTTCTTGTGTGTATATTCAATGCCTGAAAACTTTTATTTGGCTCGGAGATGCTGGACTTTTAACAGTCGAATGAAACTGAACTTTGCCAGTCGTAAATGAACTGCTGGAATAAGTTGTCAGCAAAGGCAGTGAGCAGTTGGTTGAGTTGTATGGGGCACGTCATGGTTCATTTTACTGTGATCCATCGAAAATGTGCTCATTCTAAGATTGATCTTATTCACACAGGTATCATTGTTCTTTAAGCGTGCAAGAAGAAATTAATACTAGATGTTTTTTTCTGAGTTTGCAGT
>Ga0126335_1001024_pt1 | contig 14911 bp, 11 predicted proteins | sample OlaspJWI45metaG_FD_108409 | JGI IMG/M metagenome (GOLD analysis project Ga0126335, IMG submission 108409) | Marine gutless worms symbiont microbial communities from Oahu, Hawaii - Olavius sp. 1 OAHU.JWI-45 metaG | ecosystem: Host-associated > Annelida > Digestive system > Unclassified | place... | reverse complement strand
GATGACGCTGCGTGTATCGATACTTGGATTTTCACGGAAAGTTTCGGCGACGGCTTTGACTGCCTTCTTATCTTTTGGTGTAAAGGCACGTAATGCATGTTGCACACGGGCGCCGAGTTGGCCAAGTATGTCTTCAGGAATATCCAGTGGGCTTTGACTGATAAAAAATACACCAACACCTTTGGACCGGATTAGCCGAACAACCTGTTCGATTTTATCAGTGAGCGCTCTTGGTGCGCGATCAAAAATCAGATGCGCCTCATCGAAGAATAGTGCTAGCTTTGGTTTGTCTGCATCACCCACCTCCGGCAATTGTTCAAATAATTCAGACAGGAGCCAAAGCAGGAAAGTGGCATACAGGCGGGGAGAAGACTGCATGAGTTTGGTGACATCCATGATGCTGATAACACCTCTTCCGGAGAAATCAGTGATCATTAAATCATCCAACTTTAAGGCTGGCTCGCCAAAAAAAGACTCTGCTCCCTGTTCTTCAAGCACTAGAAGTTTTCGTTGAATCGCGCCGATACTGGCTTTGGAAATATTGCCATATTCTGTAGAAAGCTCTTTGTTGTTTTCTCCCATCCAGTTCAACATACCTCGAAGGTCTTTCATATCGAGAAGCAGCATGCCGTTATCGTCTGCAATATCGAAGGCGGCGTATAAAATACCTGACTGAGTATCATTGAGTTCCAGTAGATTGCTCAATAATAGTGGCCCCATATCTGATGTTGTTGTTCGTACGGGATGACCGAATTTCCTGAACATATCCCAGAACAGAACAGGGTTGGGAGAAAATGAAAAATCATCAATACCGATGATTTGGATGCGCTCTGTGACTTTTGGATGCTCTTTACCTTCCTGAGCTAGCCCTGAAAGGTCACCTTTTACATCAGCCATAAAAACCGGCACACCCATCTTGGAAAAACCTTCCGCCATAATCTGCAGCGTGACCGTTTTGCCAGTGCCGGTTGCGCCGGCGATCATTCCATGGCGATTAGCTGTTCTGCCGGGTAAGGCAACTTTGATCGTCTCGTTACCACCTATCAGGACCTCATTGTTCATTGGTTAGCCCTGTACGTTGTAAAGCGTTTGCGTTGGGAAGGCGAATTCCAGTCCTTTTTCATTAAATTGTTTGAGTATTGCCATATTTATTTCAGTTTGTGTTACAGCGATATCCGAACCTTTACTGATGTAATAAACAAACATGATGTTCATGGCAAAATCACCGAACCCATTAAATGCAATGACAGTTTTTTCTTCAGTATGCTCATTGGCATCATTAATCGCTTTCAACGTATCCATTGCTTCCTGCATTTGGTTTGGCGAGGTATCATAGGTCATGCCAAGATCAAGTACGATCTTTCGGGAAGGTTCGATCGAGATGTTTTCAACCGGCGCATCGGCAAAAGCGGCGTTGGGTATTGTGACCATGCGCCCTGCCAGTGTTTTCAGTCGGGTGCTGCGCACGCCGATCTCTTCAACTGTGCCATCGTATCCGGAAACCACGATACGGTCTTTCAGACGGAAAGGTATGTCAGTGAAAATGGTGAAGCCACCGAAGATATTGGAAACCGTATCTTTTGCAGCCATTGCTAGAGCCAAACCACCAATACCAAGACCGGCGATCAGCGCACCGACGTTATAACCTGCGTTATTTAGGCCAATAATAATCGCTAATACCCAGATAGTTGCCTTAACGCCTTTACGTAGAATTGGCATTAACTGATCGTCCAGGTCATTGTCGGATTTATCTGCTAATGGCAACAGGTATTCCAGGTAAATTGCATCGAACAGACGTGCTGCCATCCAGCCAATTAACAGGGCCAGAATGATTGAATAGGAATGACTGACTGCATTAGCCGCCATTTCAGGTAGTACCAGAATGGTTAGGCCAAACCAGATACCTGTGGCAATAATGGCAAAAACTACTGGCTCCTCAATCATGTCGACAATGATGTCATCAAGTTTGGTCTTAGTTTTGCTGGTAAAAGCGCGAACAATTTTCGAAAATATCCAGTAGATTACTTTGCCCAATATGAGGGACAGGAGAATAATTCCCAGCGATGTCATCCAGGCTAGTAAGGTATTGCCGTAATAGGTTTCCTGAAGCAGTTCTATCTCAAACATATTGATATTTCCCGGGTTGGTGATTTTTATTATGCGTTCCTCAAAATAGCAGAATCAGGGGGTGAATTCGATACTATAAATGTTAAATTTCTTTACATTTCATCGTGCTTTAGTCGTTTTTCAGATAAAATCAGCCTATGTTCAGTCCTAAAAAAGTCATCCCACTGCGTCCCGCAATTGAAGAGGGTTCGTTAGGTTTTGCTGATGCAGGCGGTGCCTGCAGCGAGGCGGAAGCTTTTGCGCTGATGGTTAAGGGGGATAGCATGGAGCCGGAATTTGTTGACGGCCATATCATTATGGTTGATCCGTCTATGCCCCCCATCAATGGATGTTATGTTGTTGCCGAGCATGACGGCGGGCATATCTTTCGCCAGTTGCGAATCCATGAGGGCAAGAAGTATCTTCAGCCGCTACATGATGGTTACCCGACGCTGGAACTGGAACATGACCACGCTATTGTGGGCGTCATTACCCAACGTTCCGGGCGACGTCGCAAGGAAACCAAACATTATATCTAGTCTGATTTTTGTAGTACGGCGATAAACCAGCATGAACTGGAATCCCTTTAGCGATAACTCTCGAGTCTCTATTGAAAGCGCCTGGCTGAGAGACCCCCTGGTTGTTGGCGGCACGCTAAAGCTGCTTTCCATATTGGCGGTTATTTTTCTGGCAGCGGCCGTCACCATTGCGCTGTTATATTTTTATCCTGATTCCAAATTCTATGTTTTAGCAACACAAGTTATCTTGCTCATTGTCGGTTTATACGTAACCTTGATGTTGGTGAGACGTGTATACCGGGAAGTGATTAAGCCGATCGATTCGGTGCGTACCTGGGCTGCACGAATGCGTGAAGGTGATTACTCGGCAGAGTTATCGGTTCCGATTCGGGGAGAGTTCGCCATGTTAATGCAAGATCTGTCAGAGATGGGTCGCTGGTATAAGGATATTGCACTGGAAGGCGATGATCGTTTCAGTGAACAGGTACGGCAAATGGCGCGCAAAACACGTTTGCTGGAGATTCTTTATGATATTGCTGCAACTGTTAGCGTGTCTCGAGACTTGCATGAGGTATTGACCCGGTTTTTACAGCTTTCCGCAGATATCACACATGCACAGGTTGCGTTGGTTCGTTTGGCTACCGATGATGGAGATATGTTGCTAGTCGATGTTGTTGGTGAAGATAAAAAAAAGTTTCAGCGCAGGGTGCCTATGGTTGAGGCGATTCCGGGGCAACATACTCGGGTTAAGAGTGTCTATGTGACGGCACCCGAAGCATCAGTAGATTTTACGGATTGCGTTAATGAAGAAGGTACATTGGAGTGCGTTATCATCCCCTTGATACATCAGGGTGATGTGATGGGGTCTTATCACTTGTTAATCGACCAGTCCGTATCCAGTTTAAGCTATGACTTGCATGAGTTATTTACCAGTATTGGTTATCACCTGGGTATGGCTGTACATAAATCACATCTGGATAAGGAAGCAAACAAACAAACGATATTTCGTGAACGTCTGACATTGGCGCATGAGTTACACGACTTTCTTGCACAAAGCATGGTGAGCTTACGTTTTCAATGTAAGGCACTGGATGACAGCTTATCAAAGCAGAATCTGGAGTCTGCCAGCAAGGATGTAGAGAAATTACGTTCCGGTGTCGATAAAGCGAATATCGAACTGAGAGAGTTACTTGCACATTTCAGGGCACCTATTGATGAGCGTGGGCTGGTGCCAGCATTGACTGATATGCTGAAAACATTCAGGGAGGAAAACCAGATCCTGATTTTCAGCCAGTTTGATTGTGATGACCCACGCCCACCTATGCATATCCAGCGTCAGGTAATACGCATTGCCCAGGAAGCCCTGGCCAATGTGAAAAAACATGCCAATGCAACCATCGTGCGTTTACTGTTACGCGTAAGCGAATTGGGACAGTATTATTTACTGATAGAAGATGATGGTCATGGTTTTGAGGGTGAGGCATCAGGCAATGCTGGTGAGCATGTGGGGTTAAAAGTTATGCAAGAACGGGCTGCACATATCGATGCCCAACTGAATATTGAGTCTGAGCCTGAAGAGGGAACACGCGTGGAACTACGATTCAAGTTGGCGGCTTAAAGGTTTTCAGTTTGCATGACTTCATATAGGATGCTGACTTTATGAGAGTGTTACTAATTGATGACCACACCCTGTTTCGTAGCGGGCTGCAAGAATCGCTGCAGCACCGTGGTATTGAGGTTGCTGATGCCATGGGGGATGGAGAAGAAGGTGTCCGTATGGCAGCAGCGTTGGAGCCTGATATCATCCTGCTGGATATTCGCATGCCCAAGATGGATGGTCTCACCGTTCTGAAGCGTATCCGGGAATTGAAAATACCGACACCGATTGCCATGTTGTCCACCAGTCGCGAAGACTGGGACGTGGTACGTTCGCTTCGTTTTGGCGCACAGGGCTACTTGTTAAAGGATATGGAACCCGATGACCTGGTGGTCGCATTAACCGATATTATTGCAGGCAAGACGGTGGTCGCACCTGAGTTGGCTAGCGTATTGGCAAAAGTCGTGCAAGGCGACATGCCGGGATCACAGGGCACAGTGCCTTTTTCAGACCTGACACCCAGGGAAAGCGAGATACTTTTTCACCTGGCGGAGGGTCAGAGTAACAAGGTGATCGCGCGAGAACTGGGCATCTCTGACGGTACGGTCAAGCTGCACGTAAAAGCGATATTACGTAAGTTATCGGTACACTCCCGAGTTGAAGCGGCAGTCATTGCGGTCGAGCAGGGACTCTGTGAGAAGACCTGATCTATAAGGTAATTTAGCAAACGCTAATTTGGGTTAACATTTCTCGTAAATCCGCTACACTGTTCCTACAAAATTAAATAATAACGCCAACAGACGGTCAGGTTTTTCTGATGATAGTGGTCTGAATAAGGCGTGATATAGACCGCATGGTCTGCCTGTAGGAGGGAATGATGAGCACAGCCTTGTCAAAGGGTACGCGTAGTGTAATGACTGTCGCCTTTATGTTAGTCGGCATAAGCAACCATGCCTTTGCCTTTGAATTCGATAATGGTCCGATAACGGGTAGTATTGATACCACGCTTTCCTATGGTACTAGTTCACGTGTCGAGCAGCAGGACAAAGATCTGATCTGTATCGCGAATGGTGGTAATGCCTATAGTTGTAACTCCGATGATGGCAACTTGAATTACAATAAAGGCACTGTTTCGCAAGTCCATAAATTCACTACCGATATCGAACTAATCCATAAAAATAGCGATCTGGGTGCTTTTATTCGGGTCAAGGGTTTTGTTGATACCGAGAATAACGATAACAATGATACGCCATATACGCCTTTGACTGATAAGGCCATTGATCTGGTTGGAGAGAATGTCAATCTGCTTGATGCTTACGTCTGGAAACGTTTTGAAATAAGTGATCGACCAGCAGAAGTCAGGTTTGGTAAGCATGTACTGAACTGGGGTGAAAGCACGTTTATACAGGGTGGCATCAATGCCATTAACCCAATCGATGCTGCAGCAATCCGATTGCCGGGTGCGGAACTCAGGGAAGCGCTATTACCAGTTAATATGCTCTCTGCTTCATGGCAGGCTACCGAAAATCTTTCCGTTGAGGGTTTTTTACAACTGGATTGGGATAAAACAATTCCTGATCCAGCGGGGTCATACTTGAGTACGAATGACTTTGCCACAGATGGTGGTAGAAAGGCGGTAGTATCCGGGTTTGGTGATATCTCCGATTCCGTTTGGGTTTGCAAAAAATCCATCGCTAGCCTTGTTTGATACAGCTTTCCCTCTTTTCCCTACACCTTTTCCTGTCGTAGCTGACCTGACAGCACCCTACCCTGTACCACCATTCCCTGCATTTAATCTCACCTATGCGCCAGGAGATCTGTTAGCTGATGAGGACTTTTTAACTGCATCCCGGGCAGGTGATGATAAGCCAGATGATGATGGTCAGTGGGGTTTCGCGCTACGCTACTTTTCAGAGGAGTTAAACGATACTGAGTTTGGTTTTTACTATATGAATTACCATAGTCGCTTGCCCATTATTAGTGCCAAAACAGGCACTCCTGCAGGTGTTGCAAATGCTTTTGGTGCGGCTGCTAGAATAGGGTTCGCTGGTAGTAATACGACAGCCGCTGTTACATCCTTGGTTCCGGCTCTTCTTACTCCAGCCCAGGTGGTTCCCACAATAACTAGTATTGCGGGGGCTGTGGCGGGGGATATCTATTACGATACTGCGAGTTACTTTATTGAATATCCTGAGGATATCCAATTGCTTGGTTTAAGCTTTAATACTAATGCTGGCTTATGGGCATTACAGGGTGAATATTCTTACAAGCATGATGTACCGTTACAGATTGATGATGTAGAGATCTTGCTTGCTGCGGCCACCCCGATATCAGCTCTAGCCACATACGCACCGGATAATCAGATAACCAATGGTGCCTCTTTGGGGACTAACCAATATGTCAGGGGTTATATTCGCCGAAATGTCAGTCAGTTACAGGGAACAGCAAGCAAAATATTTACCAATACCATGGGGGCAGATCAGTTTGTGTTAGTGGCTGAAGCCGCTGTGACGCATGTACATAGCATGCCAAGCAAAAACACATTACGCTTGAATGGACCGGGCACAAATCTATCCGGTAATCCTCGTCATGATGGTGATGGATTGCACAATGGAAAAGGTTTTGAAGACGCTGATCATTTTCCTGATGCGACTTCCTGGGGATATCGTTTGGCGGGTCGCTGGACATTTAATAATGCATACAAGGCGGTTACATTGCAGCCGCGAGTTGCCTGGCAGCATGACGTTGATGGTATCACACCAGGCCCCGGTGGTAATTTCATTGAAGGACGCAAGGCCCTGACGTTGGGTTTAACCGCTACTTATAAAAATCAGTGGTCAGCAGATATTGGTTATACCTCGTTTATGGGAGCTGGAGACCATAACTTGGTCAATGACCGTGATTTTGTTGCATTTAATCTTAAGTATTCTTTCTAAGGACCTGGCCATGAACACAATCAAAATAACAAGCATGGGTATTGCGCTGGCACTGTCTTTGGCTTCAGCTCAGGTGAGTGTGGCTGCTGAACTAACCCCGATGGGCGCAGAAAAAGCGGGTAATGCTGATGGCAGTATCCCGGCATGGACGGGTGGTATTAAATCAGCTGCCGATGCTGGCTTTCCTGATTTTAAGTCTGGCGGTCATCACCCTGACCCCTATGCGAGTGATAAGCCTATTGTGACAATCACAGTAGCTAATATGGCGCAATACGCCGATAAATTAACGGCAGGTCAGCAGGCAATGCTGAAGGCCTATGATAGTTTTAAGATGAATGTGTATCCCACGCATCGAAGTGCAGCATTCCCTCAGCGGATATATGATGCGACCGAAAAGGTGTCGGCCACAGCCAAACTGGCAGAGGGCGGAAATGGTGTGGTGGGTGCAACGATAGGAATCCCGTTCCCGCAACCGGAAAATGGTCTGGAAGCTATCTGGAATCATATTCTGCGCTATCGTCAGGATAAAAGTACTCGATATGTTGGGCAGGCGCCAGTATTACGTAATGGTGACTATACACTGGTTAAGCTAGTCGATTCTTCCATTGCGGTCTACCACCTGGAAGGTGCGACAGAAGAGAACATCGATAACACCTTACTCAAGTTTAGACAGTCTATCTCAGCACCTCCACGTCTAGCAGGCACTGTGCTACTGGTACATGACACCCTGAATCAGTTCAAGGAGCCGCGTAAGGCATGGGTTTATAATCCTGGCCAACGTCGTGTCCGTCGTGCACCAAATATCGCTTTTGATAATCCTGGAACGGGTTCTGATGGCCTGAGAACCAGTGATCAGCTTGATATGTATAACGGTAGTCCTGAGCGTTATAACTGGGAGCTGGTAGGCAAGAAAGAGATGTATGTGCCTTATAATTCATACAAGCTGCATAGTAATACCCTGAAGTACAAGGACATCATTAAACCGCTACATATAAACCCTGAACATGTGCGTTATGAGTTGCATCGTGTATGGGTAGTTAACGCCACCCTGAAAGATGGTACAAGCCATATCTACAAGAAGCGCACATTTTATATTGATGAAGATTCATGGCAGATATTACATGTGGACCAGTATGATAAACGTGACCAGTTATGGCGAGTCTCCGAGGGTCATGTAATTAATTATTATGATCGTCCCACGATCTGGACCACCCTGGAAGTTCACTATGATTTGCAATCAGGTCGTTATATCGCGGTGGGCTTGAATAATGAAGCAGAAAAGACCGTGGACTTTGATGTTGATGTCAGTTCTGAAGACTTTACCGTCTCGGCCTTACGTAGGTCAGGGCGTCGCTAGTCCAGTTTCTTTACCTACATATGAGTAAACAATTAAAGAGGCTGCTGTATGCAGCCTCTTTGTTTTTTGTGGCTTATATTGCCTGGGCAAGTGTAGAAGTACCGCAGAATACTGGGCATGCCTGGCATGCCCCACACGTTACTCAATCCTTATTGCTTTCCATTAGTGGGCAAAATTCTCGCGCTATTTTCGTAGCTGGCGAGCGTGGTCATATTCTGAAGCAAGATGGCGATGAATCATGGCAGCAATCCAGTGTGCCAACGCAGGTATTGTTAACCGCAGTACATATGATCGATGATCAGCATGGTTGGGCGGTTGGCCATGATGCGGTGATCTTGAAAACGACAGATGGTGGAGCAAGCTGGAAGGAAGTCTATAAAAATATTGAAGAGCAACGCCCCTTGTTTGACGTGCATTTTAGTAATCTGGAAAATGGCGTGGCTGTCGGTGCGTATGGCTATTACCTTTATACTGAGGATGGCGGTAAGACATGGAATGATAAGCTGGTTAATGAAGAACATGACTACCACCTCAACGCGATTAGCCAAAATAAGAATGGTGATTTATATATAGCAGGCGAGACAGGTCATATCTATCGTTCATTAGATAACGGCAATACATGGGACACGCTTTCATCGCCCTATGAAGGTTCTTTTTTTGATGTCATGCCCTGGGGTGATAGCCATGTGACGGTTGCAGGCCTACGAGGACATTTGTATTTATCTGATGACAAAGGGGAAAACTGGCGCAAGGTTTCGTCAGGTGTGCAAACTTCGCTCAACAGTGTTATCCAGTTAAAAAATGGCCAGTTACTGGTTGTTGGGCATGCGGGTATCCTGTTGCTCACTGATACAAAATTTACACATACTTGGATGTATCAGTTATCTAGCCGAAAGGCATTGGCTGATGCATATGAGTTTGAGCAAAACCAGATCTTATTGGTAGGTGAAGCCGGTGTTAACAAAATCAACCTGTGTACAGTGTTTCAGCTTGGAACTGTGATTGGGTGTCAGTATGGCCAATAGATTTGTGCAGTCACTGGAGGAGCTGATTTTTGGCTATCGATGGTTGGTCATTGCTTTCTTTGTGTTAGTTACCTTTGTAATGGGGTATTCCTTAACGAATCTCAAGGTGGATGCAAGCTTTAGCAAATTATTGCCGCTCAAGCATGAATACATGCAGCCTTTTTTAAAATATCGCAATGAATTTGGTGGTGCGAATCGGGTAATTATTGCGCTCACGGTTGATGAGGGCGATATTTTTACCCCTGAGTTTTTTGATGCGTTAAAAAAGGCCACAGATGAGGCATTTTTTATACCGGGCATAGACCGTTCTCGTGTTAGTTCTTTGTTTACGCCTGATGTGAGATTCACGGAAGTAGTAGAGGAGGGGATCGCGGGCGGTAATGTCGTGCCTGCAGATTTTAAACCCACCGAGGAAGGTTTCAATCAGGTCAGAAAGAATATCCTTAAATCCAATATCGTTGGCCGTCTGGTTGCGAATGATTTTACCGCCGCCATCATTAGTGCCTCTCTGCTTGAGATTGATCCGAATACCGGTAAAAAACTTGATTACATAAAGGTATCCGAACTGTTGGAGGAACGTATACGCCAACGTTTTGACCGTCAGAATATTCACGTGGATGTGGCTTCGAGTCCGACGGGTCTAGGGGTTCATATTATCGGATTTGCCAAGGTGGTAGGTGATATCCATAAGGGAGCAGCCGATGTTAAGTTATTTTTTATTGTAGCTTTATTGTTAACAGCCATTCTGGTTCTTTTTTATATGCAGTCATACATTCTCGCGGCTTTGACGCTGTCATGCTCGTTAATGGCAGTAGTTTGGTTATTGGATCTATTACCACTATTTGGGTTTGGCATGGACCCGATGTCGATATTGGTGCCTTTCCTGGTATTTGCAATCGGCGTTAGTCATGGCGTACAGATGATTAGTGCGGTAAGGGTTGAGGTATTTAACAAGAAAAGCAGTATGGAGGCTGCACGAGCAAGCTTTAGACGGCTTTTACTACCGGGTGGTATTGCTTTATTGAGTGATACGATCGGATTTTTAACGATCTTGTTTATCGAAATAGAAATTATTCGAGAAATGGCGATTACAGCGAGCCTCGGGGTGGCGGTGATTATTTTAACCAACCTGGTGTTAATCCCGGTGTTGCTTTCCTATGTTGAATTTGGTGAACCTTATCGGCAGAAACTACTCAAGCGTGCAAAGCATCTGGACCCAGTATGGAATATTATCGCTGTCGTATCTCAAAAGAAGCCGGCAATTATTGTCATACTGATAGGTGTTGCACTGGCAATTCTGGGCTTTGTGAAGGGTTCGGAGATTGCTATTGGCGACCTTCATGAGGGAGTGCCGGAGTTTCATGCGGATTCCACTTACAATACTGATACACGGACGATTACCAAACGCTTTTCTATTGGAGTCGATATTCTGTCTGTTATTGTCGAGACGAAGCAAGATGGTTGTATTGATTATGAAGTGATGCGTGATATTGATCGCTTCGCATGGACGATTGAAAATGTTGAAGGCGTGCAGTCCGTGATTTCGTTGCCCGGTATTGCAAAGACATTGAATGCAGGCTGGAATGAGGGCTCATTGAAGTGGCGTGAGCTGCCACGTAACCAGCATATGATTGTGCAGTCGACGGCTTATGTGCCAACCAGCACGGGTCTGTTAAACAAGGACTGTAGTGTAATGCCGGTGTTAATTTTTACTGAAGACCACAAGGCTGAAACGATTGCGCGTGTTATCGACGAAGTAAAACGTTATCGCGCACAATATGCATCAGACAAAGTGCGCTATTTGCTGGCAAGCCAGAACCTTGGGGTCATGGCGGCGACAAACGAGGCCGTAGATGAAGCACAGTTTCCTATTCTAATTAATGTCTTTAGTGCGATCTTTATCTTGTGTCTGATTACATTTCGATCGTTTAGAGGGGCTTTGTGTGTCGTCATTCCGCTGGCAATTGTTAGTTTGTTATCTTACGCATTAATGGCGTGGCTTGAAATTGGTTTAAAAGTGAATACCTTGCCGGTAGTTGCACTGGGTGTTGGCATCGGCGTGGATTATGGTATCTATATCTTTAGCCGATTGCAGAGCCTGATGAAAGAAGGGTTGTCTTTCCAGGCGGCATTCAGAATTACATTAAGTATGACAGGCAATGGCGTTGTTTTTACCGCTATTACATTGGCGATGGGTGTGACAACCTGGATGTTTTCTGATCTGAAGTTTCAGGCAGACATGGGCATTATGCTCACATTTATGTTCATGGTGAATATGTTGGGGGCGATATTCCTGTTGCCAGCATTAGCGGCCTGGTTATTACCTGAGTATGAGCAAACATCGGGTGAGAAGCTGGAGGAGGACCAGATAATTGATTGTAAAGACCTGAAAGACGATTCTATATAAGCGATCGTCGTAATATTTTGCCGACATTGCTTTTTGGTAATTCCTTCCTGAATTCAATCAGCTTCGGTATTTTGTATGCGGCCAGATTTTTTCTACAGTACTCAATAATCTGTTCTTTTGAAAGATCTTGCTTGTTGGTGACAATGACAGCTTTAATGGCTTCGCCCGTGTTTTCGTCCTTGACACCGACGACACCAGCTTCCTCGATATCTGGGTGATTGGTTAACACTGCCTCAATCTCATTGGGGTAGGCATTGAAGCCGGAGATAATGATCATGTCCTTTTTTCTATCAACAATACTTATATGACCCTGTTCATCCATGGTGGCAATATCACCTGTTTTTAACCAGCCGTCATTCGTCAATACCTGATCTGTTTCATCAGGTCTGTTCCAGTACCCTTTCATGATTTGTGGCCCCCGTGCCCATAATTCACCAGCTGTATTGATGGGCAGTGGATTGCCATCATCGTCTCTGATAGAAACATCAGTCGATGGTAGTGGAAAACTGATATGGCCGCTATATTTTTCACTATTGACCAGGTTGGCAGTAATAGCAGGAGAGGACTCGGTCAGGCCATAGGCCTCAATGATAGGACTGCCAGTAACCTTATGCCATGCCTCGGCTGTCGCTGGTTGTACGCTCATACCGCCCGCCAGCGTTAAACGTAAGCGTGAAAAATCGATGTCTTTAAATCCGGGGTTTTTAAGCATTGCGTTGAACAGTGTATTAACGCCGGTAATAACATGAGGTTGTACTTTTTTAAGCTCATTGATAAAGCTATTCATGTATCGTGGATTGGTAATCAAATGACTGCAGCCACCGAGTCGTATGACGACAAAGCAGTTCGCTGTCAGCGCAAAGATATGGTAAAGCGGTAAGGCGGTGATGGTATAAGGCTTTATATGCTCAAAGGCGATCGAAATACAGGCATTGGCCTGTAGTGTATTAGCAATAATATTGCCATGTGTCAGCATGGCTGCTTTTGTAGATCCGGTTGTGCCACCTGTATATTGCAGGAATGCAATGTCATTCTGCTGAATGTCGACAGTAAGTAAGGATTCATCTGACTTGTTAATGCATTCATGGAGTGGCTTACTGTCAAGACCGGGTGCCGGCTTGAGTCGCTTGATATATCGCGCGTAGCTGTTAATCAGCCAGCGTTTGAAGGGTGAATGAAAATCACCGATTTCTGCGCTAATCACTTTTTCAATTGCTGTGTTATGAATGATCTCGCTGAGCACATTGGTGAAATTACTGACAGCGATGATGATGCGAGCACCAGAGTCGGTCAGCTGATATTCCAGTTCACGTGCAGTAAACAATGGGTTGATATTGACGACGATAGCGCCCGTTCTCAAAATTCCAAACATGGCAATGGGGTGCGCCAGAACGTTTGGTACCATTAAAGCAACTCTGTCACCTTTCTTTACGTTACAGGTGTTTTGTAGGTGGGTGGCGAATTGCTTGCTAAGTCCATCCAGCTGTCGATAGCTGATTGTTTTGCCTATATGGTAATAAGCAGGATGATCTGCATGCTGGTCAACTGATTCACTAACCATTTCCCATATCGACTGGTAGATGCTGCTATCAATATCAGCCGGTATGCTGGGTGGCATGTGTTCAATCCAGTATCTTTCTGATTCTGCCATGTTGTGAAGTCAATCAATCACCTGGTCTGGCTATCTTACCGACTGCAAGTGACTCAGATATTGTTATATACAGTTATTGTTGTTGTAGTATTTGGCTGAAGGTTGTCTTGTATATCTGTTAATGCTATTTGGGCTTCATCTGGTCTTCTCGCACGCGGGAAGTAAAATAATCATCAGCTGTATCTAAATCAACTGCCTGTTCCTGAATGTTGACCATAGGTAGTTCATAGTCATTCCAGCCACGTAAACCGGTTTTTAGAGAGTGTACATTTACGTAACCCATGATTTGCATGGTGTATGCTGCAAGCACGCTGCGATAGCCAGATCGGCAAGCAACGACAATTTCCTGGTTTCGGCAACAAACCAGCTTTGGTATGGTTTCTTCATAGTCCCATTCGCAGGACTGTTCCAGAATGCCACGAGGTACGTTGATAGAGCCCTTGATGTGCATTGCCTCAAACTCATAAGGCTCCCTGATATCCAGTATTATCAGATCGGGGTTCTCGATCGCTTCCACGTCCCAGGGATAGAGTTCGCTTACATGCTCTGCGGCTTCGCTGACAATTTGTTTGTATGTTTTCAATGTTCTTGTAATGGTATCTATTGGTTGGGTTGATTCCAGTGTGCAGAATCATCAACGTCTGGCTCGTACCAGGCCAGCTTGTCATGTAGTTTAACCACATCCCCGACAATTATTAGTGTTGGCGGCATTATATTCTCATCTGCTGTAATGCCGGGTAACGTTTGCAGCGTTGCAGTTAATACACGCTGATTTCGGGTAGTGCCTTGCTGGACGATTGCTGCAGGTGTATCAGGTGATCGCCCATGTTCAATCAGTTTTTCGCAGATAATTGATAATGCCTTGAGCCCCATATAAAAAACGACGGTTTGGTTGGGCGCAGATAGCGTAGCCCAATTCAGGTCAAGTGATCCATCTTTCAGGTTGCCTGTGACAAAAGTACAGGATTGCGCATAGTTACGATGAGTTAGTGGAATGCCGGAATAACTTGCACAACCGGCTCCTGCAGTAATACCGGGCACAACCTGAAATGGCACATTGTTTTCAGCAAGTGTTTCAATCTCTTCTCCGCCACGACCAAAGATAAAAGGGTCACCGCCTTTTAATCGCAGTACACGTTTTCCTTGTTGAGCCAACTCCACCAGGAGGTCATTAATTTTTTCCTGTCGGACAGCATGGTAACTACGTTCTTTACCAACATAGATCCTCTCGGCGTCACGTCTAACCATATCCAGTATTGGTTGCGATACTAGTCGATCATGTAACACAACGTCAGCTTGTTGCATTAAGCGTAG
>Ga0126335_1001023_pt1 | contig 14916 bp, 10 predicted proteins | sample OlaspJWI45metaG_FD_108409 | JGI IMG/M metagenome (GOLD analysis project Ga0126335, IMG submission 108409) | Marine gutless worms symbiont microbial communities from Oahu, Hawaii - Olavius sp. 1 OAHU.JWI-45 metaG | ecosystem: Host-associated > Annelida > Digestive system > Unclassified | place... | reverse complement strand
GATATCCACTACCTTGCCTGAAAAGTAGGCTACTTACCGCACCCGAACCCTAAAGTCTGAAACTGACCCTAATGCTAACCTAACCTTAAAACCTAACCCTAAATCTGACCCCTAACCCAACCCTAAACCAGTAGCCTGCTTTTCAGGTGAGGTAGTGGTTCTACAGGAGCACCAAAATTTTCTGAGTGAAAACATAGATTCACGTTTTATACTTGCAGAACATCAGAGTGTTAATTATTCATGTGTCTGTAGGGCGCTGCATAGTATGTTGAAGTGTACTGTCAGTCAAAAGCCACTGAATGTTTGAAAACAAGGCTTTTTCATTTTCTGATTTGATCCTGTAACTGTTTTTCCTTGGTTTGTGACTTGTGACGCCCTAGTGGTCCTAGAAGTAGCCACAGTTTTGGCCACTATAGAAAATTATTATCACATTACATTACAAGCCTGGCAACTCTGCGGACCATCACCCACTTTTTGGGGTAAGTGCATCAGCAAGTGTCATAGTTAATTCTCACATTATTTACTGATGTACATGCTTTGGGTGTAACATATTAGCAGCATTTACAACAGTAAATAACGTGAAATTGGCGTAAGTAAGTAAGTAAGTAAGTAAAACTATATTATAGTGTGCCATAAAGCTGACCTAGCCAGCTTAATCTGCCGCACTCGTAGTGATCAAACCGTTGGCCTGTAGAGTTGGTTTTAATATTCAGTTGCTTTGGCTAGTCCAAGCCATGGTCCAAGCAGCAGCCTGTACTTCAACACAAAATAGGTCATTTTAGTGATGAGCCTTTCAGGCACTTGTACTTTCCTAAAAAGCAAACATGGCAACTAAGTGAAAAGAAAGCACAAAAACTAGTCTAATTGGCCTCAGTGTATAAATGGAAATGGGCATAGCGAGGTGCTTTGTGTCTGTCTGTGAAAATGGCAGTCTATTCCAGGCGCTCTCTTACCACCTTCCAAGCAAGCAGTCCTTCTGTGATTCTCCAGGCTTCACTCAGGCCAGACAGCAAGTGGAAGAGTCAAAATTCCACGCTGCTCAGAAGGCACAGTTTCTGGCAGCGTCCGCCCCTCATAGCGGGGACTAGTTGTTGGCGCTCCCCGTAGCATCATGTGGGTTCAAGTTAGAGGTTCATGTGGCGGTAGCACTTCGTCTGGGCTTGAACTTCAGGGCCCTCACACTTGCTGCTGCGGAGCGACAGCTGATGCTCTCGGCCAACACAGCTTCGTCTGCAAACAGGCGCCAAGCAGGATAGCCAGACATCCAGCACCTGAACGACCTGGTGACCCGTGCCTTGGTATCAGCAGGCGTCCCTGCCACAAAGTAACCAGTCGGTCTTATACGCAGAGACGGCAAACGCCCGGACGGAATGACTCAGATTCCTTGGCGTTCTGGAAAGCTCTTGGTTTGGAATGTGACAGTCGTCAGCACCACAACAGAGTCTTACGTCGTTGCTGCAGCTTGCGGATGAGGAGAGGTGGTGGAAATGGCTGCCACCAGGAAATGTCAGAAGTACTCTGAGCTGTCCACGGCATACCTGTTCCTTCCAATTGCCGTGGAGACTCTGAGCCCAGTGAATGACTCGGCATATGAGTTCTTCAAAATTCTCGGTCACAAAATAACTGACGTGTCTGGCGATAGCCGAGTGTCATTTCTTTTTCAAAGACTGTCAGTCATTATACAGAGATTTAACGCGGCCCTGTTTCGTGACACGTTCATTTTGCACGACTGTCTGGACCTCTAGCCATTCCAACTGCTTTTATAGGCTCTGTTTTTATTGTTCTTAACCCCTAGTATTTATACTACCGGGGTGGGGGGGGGTAAAAAATAATAGTAATAGTAAAAAATGTTTTTATTACAATTGCAGACACAACGCTGCAAAGGACAATCAGACAATAGGCCTAACATCCGCCACGCAGGACAGTACATATAATAGAACACAAAGCAGTTGTATGAACATAACATAACATATGCAGTTTAGCATGGTAATATCAGCTGCCAGATAGCAGCGCTAGGCTCACTGGGTGCTGTAAATTAACAATTGTACAAACCGAAACAACAGTCATACAACAATCAGACACGTAATATAACATAAGACATAATTTAATAGTGGTAAATATTTACGAACATGTATTTACTTTTGGCACCACCAAGGTATCGAACCCGGCACCTTTCGATCCCAAGTCGGACAAGCTGCCCTTACTCCACTCACCCGCACAGTTTTTGATTGAGTTAAAGGAGCAAAAAAACCTTTAGTGAGCTTATGTATAGTAGGGCCTTCTATTGGATTCTTTTTGATGTAGCTGTGTGTGGTGTACTGTTGACTGTATTTCTGAGTAATTGTGTGCTGCCATCCCTGCTTCGGAAGGTTGGTTTCATATCTAGGCTGGCCAGGGATTTTATGGAACAGAGTGTTTGAGGGCTGTTAGTGTGGTAGCTGGCTCAGGCACGGGAAAACAACAACAACAACTGTGGTGGTCGTTAGCTATGTTGGAAGATTTGTCTAGTACACTGTACAGTGTACAACAGTTGCTAAACCCGCTGTAACTGTAAGCCTGTGTACGGAGAGAGCCCGTCGTAAACTAGTCATTATGCTGCCGGTTTAGCTGTCGGACGAGACGGTGGAGTTATGAATCTGTAATGTTGGTAGACGCAGGTGAATGCGTAATTGGCTGACTTAAGACATAGCGCTCGTCCATGCCTTGCGTCGTGGGTGTCGTCGTCGTCGTTGTCGTGTCGTGTATGGCTAATTGCAGTCGCACGGGTCGAGCGCCTCGACTACATCCTTGCGTGAATAATTGTTAATTGATAGGGAGTCGCGTGTCGTCTGGCTGTTGTTGGATGCTACTGCTGCAGCTCAGCTAGGGCGTCAAGGACTGGCTTGCGGCGCGGCCGGGAAGTGTGCGCTGCTCTGTGGGTGGTCTATAATTGATGTGAGCAGTAGCATGCTGGCATGTGCAGTGAGCAGGTGCGAGCTGTCTGTGTCTGTCTGTCTGTCAGTCTTGGACATTCGATGCCACAGCCATGCTGCAGTGCGGAGGTAGCTACATGCAGACAGTTAGAGTTATTGACGCATCGACCGGTCCGCTGCCTCGCCCTCCAGCCTCCCCCCCCCGCCCGGTGACCGGCTTCACCGCTTCAGTTTATGACGCATGCTAACGATATTGCAATAGCAGTCTCTCACATGCTTCAAGTCTGTGTGATGAAACACGCTTCATATAACGAACTGTAACTTGGTCTGAAATCCTTTCCATCGCTGCGGTGCATATTCTAACAGCTGCATTAAGCGTACTATCGAACCGTTAGAAAAGCAGATATAAAAACGCAGTGGGCAACTTTCTGGTCAGCGTTGCTGCAGTTTCAGGACATGGCGACAGTCACTGACGGACAGTATCACGGAGACGGACAGACACCACGCCGGCTCGAGAGCATAATGCCTCCGCGGTGCCTGTCTAGGCTGTTTAGCAATTACACTGTTGTAGTGTATAGTTGGAGTGATTGGTGGACTGATATGCAGTATTGTTGTATCATACTGCCTATCTGTCACAAAATTGGACTGGAAAAAGTGTGTTCGGCGTTTGTTCGCCTGGCAGAACGACATTGCCTTTTCCGTTTTTAACGCGGTGCGTGGGTGGAATTTTGAAGCGGAGAGATTTACTGCTGTTGTCGTTGTGTTTGTAATAAGATATGCCTAGATCACCATGCACTGTACTAGCACTAAGCCTAGATCATTTCGTGAGAAGGTCGCTGAATTTCGTCTCGCGGTTTACTAGAAATTTTTGCTTTGATCGCGGGTTGCAAGGCGGAAGTGCTTTCATCTTGCCGGCCTGACAGTGTGTGTGGGCGTCTTGCTATACAGTATAATAGCGAGTCGGTATCGTCGCAGTCCCACGCTTCGACTTCGGACAAGTGTGGGAAACTTGTGCGCCATAGCTGGTTGCGTCATTTCCGCAAGTGACACAACGTGAGAGCAGACAGCTGTAACAAGTGGCAAAAGTAATTTGGCGAAGGCCTCATCGATGGTCGAATGCGTGGGTGAAGTCTGGACTACACTGTGCCTTGGGCCCCCAAGAGTCGCCACCCCAAACAGGATGTCGATCTGTTCAGCGGATCATCATGTGACCTTCACCAGATTGTAGCCCAGCCATTCTAGTTTTCTCATACCAAATATGAACCCGATAGCTCGAGGGGATCCCCCTCAATTGAGGGCGTCAAATGGGAGAGTCTGAAAATCGGGCCAGTGCGTGGCGGCCTCTGGCGAATACGTTCGTACAAGCGTTGAGGTGGCATGTCATCGACAGTTAAGCTTGTATAAATATGGTAAATTGGTAATTGGGCATTGGTAGTTGTGGTGGCCCTTTGCGATGGGGACCCGCCTGAGAGTCATTACGTTGTGTGGTATTTTGTGCCTCTGTCGGCTGTACATGATCTCCAGCCACGTCTGTCTGCGTGCATGGATGATGTACACTTCTGGATGCAGTCCAATTGTCTCCAGCTAAACACCAACAAGAAGGAGCTACTTTGTACTACTGCTGCTCAACGTCAGCGTCAACTGCCGTGGTCTACATTTCGGATTGGGTCTGCTGACATTGTCGCAACGACAGCGGTGCGTGACCTTGGGATCTACATCGACGCTGACCTCAGCATGCGGTCTCACATTCAGCGGACTGTCGCCGGCTGTTTTGCCATTTTGCGACAACAGCGCAGTATCCGACAATCATCATCTGTTTTCCAGACTCTGGTTGTCGCCCTTGTGCTGACGAGGCTGGATTATGGTATGCCACCCTGGCTGGTCTTCCTGCTTACCTCCTCAGCCGTCTACAGTCTGTGCTCAACGCCTCAGCGCGGTTAATCACTGGTCTTCGTCGGTCGGCTCACATTACAGACGCTCTTGCCAGTTTTCATTGGTTACGAGCTGCCGAGCGAATCAAGTTCAAACTGGCGGTTATTGTCTACCGAGCTCTTCATAGCACTGCACCTCAGTATCTGTCAGACATGCTGAGACGCGTTGCCGACATCCCATCCCGCAGTCGTCTCCGGTCGTCGACTTCCATCCACCTCGTTGTCCGCCCATCACGCCTAGTTACTGTCGGGGAACGCTCGTTTGCTTCAGCTGGTGCGAGACTCTGGAACAGTCTTCCGGACGATACTACTAAGGCACAATCACTACCAGCGTTCTGAAGAAAACTGAAAACTAACCTATTTTGGCAATCATACCCGGACATTATACTGTAGTTTCAGACTGTTTTCGCCATGGTGGTCCTAGCAGTTACTTTTTACTTTAGGCCACCTTTAAAATTGCTATGTAATGTAATGTAATGTAATAAGGCGACTGAATTGCCGTGCGAACTAAACAGTAACACAGTATTTAAGCCGAGCTCAAGTCGTTGCGGAACGGGCCAAGGTTGTGCTGCTGCCCTCTGCCGTCGCTCGTCTTGTTTTAACATGAGCTAAGTGATAAGTTGGGAACGCCACCTAGCGAGTGAACTTCATACTTTAGGAGACATAACTGAGTACTTTGTCCGTTCTTTTATCTGTGTTATCATTGTTTTTTCTAAGCTGTCAGTATTTGGTCCAATAGTGTTTCAGTATGACTCCGAGACATGGTGTTAATTCGTGTGTTTGTACACTAGCTGTCCGTTCTCTGGCACTTTACATTTACAGGCAGCGCCAGCCTGGCCTCACACGCCATGGCGCCACCTAGTGAACCGTACTACCAGTTAATGCAGCAGCCGTCCTGAGGACGAGTTTCGGTTGGCAAGGCAAAGCTGCGGTTCATCCATTCGCGGATAACAGCGTGTGTGTGCAGGTAAAACTGAGAGATCCCTCGACAGCGCGTGCCATATCTCAGTGCTTCTGGTGTGGGTTTCCCGGTAAGAGGCGGGCACTGTGTGAGGCGTCCGCACGTTCCATTTACCTTGGTGTTGACTGTGGCAGGGTCGAAGATCAAGGCGTTACGAGCTAAGACCAACACCTACATCAAGACTCCAGTGCGTGGTGAGGAACCTGTATTCGTCGTCACGGGGCGGCGCGAGGACGTCTCGGCGGCAAAGCGCGAAATACTCAGCGCTTCAGAACATTTCAGCCAGATCCGCGCCAGCCGGCTCAGTGCCAGCGGTAACGCCAGTCCGGGAGGTCTGAACGGCGGCCTCGTCGGTGGTCGCCCGGGCGGCCAGGACACCGGCGGCCAGGTGACGATACACGTCCGGGTGCCGTACCGCGTCGTGGGCCTCGTCGTCGGGCCCAAGGGCGCGACGATCAAGCGTATCCAACAGGATTCGTCGACGTACATCGTGACGCCGTCGCGCGACCGTGACCCCGTGTTCGAGGTGACCGGAAGTTGTGAGGGGGTCGAGAAGGCTCGCCGTGATATCGAAAGTTACATCGCGCTGCGTACCGGCACTGCGCCGGACGCGTCGGCCGCCCCCCTTCCTCCAGCAGTCCACCCCGCCGATCAGAAGGATATCGACGCGCGAATGCTGCTGAATTCGCTGCTGAAGACCGGGCCGCCGGGGTCTGGTGGACTCCAGGGCGCCAGTGCCGCGCCGGCGTCGTCGTCGTCGTCGGCCTCGGCGCTGCTGCTCAACAACGCCGTCAACCTGGGGCGACTGACCACGCCACCCAATAACGCTGACATCCTCACGAACGGTGCAGGTACATTTCATTGCAACTTCTAATTTTTAGGCTTCATCGAATGCATGAGATGCAGACTGTTGTTACCGATGATCAGTGTCGGTCTGTCACGCGGCTCAACGTACTCTCCTTTTCTGTGCAAAAGCGGCTGAACGGATCGGGATCCTGTTTGTTGTGAACGCTCTTATATGGGCCCAAGACACATTGTGTTAGACGGTGTTCCTGGTCCCCTACAGCGAGTGGAGGGGGAATTGGGGGAAAATTTTGCCAATTGTGTGTCGGCTACATATCTCAAGAATGGCTGAAGCTGGTGACTGCAGCGCGTGCAGTGTCTGTGGTGCATTCGCATCCACCGAATTCATAACATGCATCACACGGCCTCCTGTTTCAAAGATGATCCCGTAGCGCGACGTGTCTGTCTGTCGGTCGCGCGGCTGCACGGTGCGAAAATGGTTGAAGGGATCGAAGTGTCGTTCACTGGTGGAAACTCTGAGAGACCCAAGGCACACAAGGGTTCGATGCGGCCTTCGCCAAATTACTGTGGCCTCTTGTTCACTGTGGTATTCAGCTACTGCGCGTATAGTTGCTAGTATAGTTTCTAGTCTTTTGATGAATTTCTGTATGTTGTAGGGTTCGGCGTTGCGGCTGGTGCGCAGAAGCTGCTGCCGCAGTACGCTGGTAATGGGTTCCCGTGCTGCGACAACAGCGCTCTGAAATCGTTCCCACGTGCCGGTGTGGGACTGTTTGACTACGACGATGTCGGCTGCAGTGCGAGCACCTTGCGGGCTGAGCTGCTCGATAAGGCACTGAGCAGTGACAACAACAACGTCCCAGTGGCGGCAGATGCATGGTCACCAGCCAGCGGCACTATGGATCTCAACCTTCGCAGTCTGGCCTCGCTTCTGCCACTTGACGACTTCAAGTACCCGCTGGGAGTGGATATGCCGTCTCTGGACACCCTGGTTGCCAACTATTCCACCCCGGCCGCCCCCGTGCTGCTCGATCGCCCTCAGGGTGAAGGTGGTCTGTGCGGGTTTGTAAGTGGCGGAAGCGACTCGAGTCGCAGTGGGTCTGGATCGAGCCCCCCTGCGACCGGCAGTCCGGCAGAGTCCTTGGCGTCACCACGTCGTATCCAGGCAACCCTTCCTCCAGGATGTCTGTGCTTCCTGTGTACCCAGGCCCCTGTGTCGGCAGCACTGGTGCCTTGTGGTCACAATCTGTTCTGCAAGGCGTGTGCCGACTTGGTCGTCTCGAGACCGGAGCTGACCGATCGCCGCTGCCCCGTGTGTGGTGAGCAGGCCTCACTTGCCATCAGAATCCTCTCCTAGACTGCGCGGGAAAAGAAAAACGGGGGCTGTTCTTTTAAGTGTGGGGGCTTGTCATCTTAATTATGCTCAAGAGTGTGTCCAGAACCCTGGCAATACAGAAAATGTACCGGAACTTTGTTAATTCTCCTAAAAGTTTACTGTTAATTAGTTGTCGTTTGGATTTGTCGACATAGTGTACTGTTAAGTGATGGAAAACTGAATGGTATAATATGTGCAGGCAAAGAAAAATAAACATAAATTTATTCGATGTTCTACGTTTGTCTCTTAGTCACTGCCACATTTTGTGTCCTTTCTTGTTTCATCTTGGGCCTTGACATTATCTTTTCCCGCCATTTCAGTATGGATTGAAGAAGGCAGTTGTCGTTGTTTGACAGCTTATTCAACTTATCAGCAATAACCCTCGCCGCCGCCGCCTCTGTGACGCTGTTGTACTGTGTCAGCAGTTGCTGTTCTCTCAAGTTTCTGACAAGAAAGTTGCCAGCACCGAACACTGGCCTACGACGGATGGTGTAGGCAGTGCTGAGTGCTGTTTCTGTTTCAGCTGACATTCTGAATCGAAGAAGATTCGAGTTACCCGGCCCCTGCAGTCGCGGTTTAGTTTTATACGATGGTTTTTTGTTCGTTCGTTCGTTCTTTGTTTCCGTGTGTAAAAGCTGATTTTTTTTGTTGAGATTGCATGTGAATTTCGTTTGACGGATGGAAGGTGTATTTTCTGAGCCTTTTATTATACCTGCAGTTTGCAGTTTTGTTTTGTTTTCGTCTTCAAGCACATGCAATTGTAATTACTACTACTGCAATTGCCATTCGGTACAGTTACGTGCTGTGTGGTCGTATATGTGTGACTGTAGTAGTTGGCGTTAGTTGCAGTTTTTAGGCCAATGCTGTTTTATTCATTTGTAACTTGCATCATACCCTCTATTTCTACAATTTCTTACACATTTTCGTCATCATATCTTACTATGTTGAGGCCAAGAGTAAGACTGGCAGACTGGCTTTCTGGTTATATTCTTGCTACGTGGTGGGATGATAATGGTTCATTGTCGCGCGATTGCATTTGTATTGCATTTAACACTTTGTAAAATTTTGCGTGTGGGAGCTGTGGGTATGCATTAACCATGCCCGAGTCTGGGTTCTAAATGATGTTTGTTAGCCCAGGTTCTACAAGTAAAACCGTCAGTCAGAATGTGAAAGAATAGCAGTATACTTTATTTCAAGTCTGCCCAGCCCAGTTTTTCTGAATGTCACCTCCGGTAGCAGTCTGGTCCAGGAAAAAGAAGAGTATTACTATTTCCCGGAGTTTACACCACCCTAGTGCTAACCCCTACAGCTAACCGTTTTGTTCAGTTATAAAATGCACGACTTTTTATAATAGCTTAGACATAATACCGGATAACTGCTGCATGATGGAATTTATATCCGTTGGGCAGTTAATCGTATAGTCCTAGTTGAGTGCATTGCGTTGCTGTTTTGCATGGAATTCTGGCTGACAGTGGGCAACACTTCGACGTGGGTGGTCGGTCGTAATTAGTGAATGCAGCGGGACAGATGATGCGGTGTATTGAGCTGGGGTCGGCCGGACCGGTAGCGGCCAGTCCATTTGCGCGTCAAAACATCTCGTGGATTGCCCGGCGGGCGTGATCGTGGGTGGTCTGCCATTGTATTGACGCGATGTGATCGTCAGTGCATTGCATCAACAGTATTGTCTGTCGGCTGTTAACTCCGGGGCACTGTCTGTCGCAGTCTGTCTGGCTGTTACAGATCGGTCCCTCCAGCAGACACTGACGGTATTATATGTTCTTCATCATTTAGCCGAGAAAAGTTGCTTATCACAGACACTTATGCGTCCTATATAATGCACTGTAGTATTCAGACTTAATACGATTTGTGGGTATTAATTTCTGGTATTTAGAAGCCCTCGTGCCCAGTTATTGCATGTCTGGGGAGGGCTATTTAGCGGTCAACCCCCCTGCAGAAAATGGCCAGCCCCCTAGATGAAATGAAAAAGTATTTTGGGAGGTCGATTTTACGTTTTTAACCCCCACTCACGACTGATTTTGTTGGGGTAAAATGCCAGTCGGCTTTTATCTGCATTCACATTTCGAACCACGACCCCCTTCTAAAACGTGACAGCTCCCTGAGTCTGGCAGTGCAAATGCCAAATGCTAGTATGTAGAGCTTGACTTGTAATCCCTTCTCTTTTTTACAGTAATGCGATGTTTCAACTTCTTATACATTCTATATACCTTGTGCAGCGTCATGGCAGATCATCCAACCAGTAAGGCTTATGGCTCAGGGACTAGTCCATGAAAAAGACAACCTGGTTATCTTTGATATATACTAATCTAGAGGAATTTTGAAGACTCGGGCATGTAGTTAGTGCCTGATTTTTGGTGCATAACAACTTACAAACTGTGAGCGTGTTACATAGGTGCATTATGTAAAACATCAAAAACAGTTGCAACATTTTGAAAGAGCTGAAACATTCAGTGTTGTCTACTTCACCGCTCGTTCTTGTTGTGGCATTTAAAGTGTTTTAATTATTCAAGGCCGATTGCAGCGTCGTAGTTCAGAGTTGAACGCGATCAAGTAGACTGCGTGGACTGGTTTACGGTGAACTCGAAACAGAACTCGTTTTAGCAGTTAACGAGTTCTGTTGATCCCAAGTTTAAACTTTGATGGTGCAGTATGGCCCTCGGTGTGGTAACTTTTCCGGCTTGTATGTACATTATGCCGCAGCATTTTTGCTTTGTGTCAACAAATATTGTACGTTCAGCCGTTGGACTACTTTGGTACGTAACGTTTGAGCTATTTTTGCATGAAATTTGGGAGTTTATTTTTTGCTTTGTTGCACTATTTTTGGTAGAGTCGTTCGTGCATAATGATATCACCATCATAATCAGCTGAGTTTTATTGGTTAGAGAGTATTTTATGCAGCGGCGCATGTGTCGCAAGAGTTTAGCAGTTAGTCGGCTGTCACAGAATTAACAGTGTATGTAGTTACATGCAACTGGACTATTTTGCCACTTTTTCGTAGGAAGTTTTGTTAGAAAATGTGTTACATTCTCTGGTACGCTGAAAGAGTGAGGACGACCACTTACCGAGTATTGCCAGGAAAACCGAGTATTGCCAGGAAATTCAAGAAGACTTTTTGGGAGATGTCAGAAGGAAAAGTTGGTGGAAGATGTGAGCTATTGAAAATCAGTTTTAATCTTAGCTTAAGTTTTGAAACCCTCTTGTGTTTTGATTAATTATAAAATTTAAGTACATGTATACAATTATGCTGCTTGCTGCTAATGTGAGCTGGAAAATTAAGAATATTTTTCTACACAGTTTGAGTGGTTGCACTGAATCGAAGGTGGTGAAATAGCATTCATAAGTGATATGATATAGTCAGTGTATTTGGATTTAGCAATGCTGAATGCTGAGGCTTCAGAAGGTGGCCAGTGCATAGTTTTTGTACTTGAAGGATATCAGTATTCTCTAATTGGAACGATGCATCTTAGACCTCAGTACATCCAGTGCATATGGAAAGGAAATTCATTATTTTTATTTGCATGCATTATTATTGTTTTGCTACCATAGTGTTTGAGCGCCGAGTGGTCTACAGAGTCTTTTTTTATTTCACATTTTCTTTGTTATAGTAGTAAATGTGTCGATCTAGTTGAGATGTATTCCATTGCAGGTATATTGAGCTTTATTTTTATGATATGATAACTAAATTGTCTCTTTATACGAGCACACAGAAGCTGTGCATCTGTTGAAGCGAAGAATTACAGTCTGTTATCAAGCTACATAGAGTTTGAGAAGATGAGAACGTCTAACAATTTATAATCATATAAAGAGTATGCAAAAAGCTGTTAACCAAAGTGTCAAGCTTGAGTATTGTATTGCAGAGAAGATTTTTTAGATTGGAATATTGCTTTGAGTATATTGCTACAGAAAAATGTTTGAAGTGCAGAGTTATTCAACAGAGTGTTCTAGTTGTGCTGAGAGAATTTTAAGAGTTTGCATGTGGTTGGAGCAACCCATGCTGTACATATAATGTTCACGTATATTTAAGATTCGTTTAAACATAGCATAAGATGGTTGAGTGTTGTTCCGCCACGATGGTCGATTTCGTGAGTTAAGATTGAAGTTGTCGTTGGATGATATTTTTGTCTTGTGAGTTAATTATCTTTGCATTGCAATGATCAGTGTGTACATAGCCGTTTACTGTTTGTCTTAATTGTTTGCATAATGCAGTGTTTCATATTTGTTTTCGTTGATTATTAGTTAAGTTGTTACGAATACTGCAAAGTAATTTGATTGTATTTCATGGTTCCGTGTTGGCAAATCCCGTGCCTAGGAAACTGCATCTTTATTGTGGTAGTTTTTTTGGTTTTGTACAGCAGTACGTTGTTATTATTTCGTGAACATTTTGCATTTTCTTGTGATTTTAAAATCCGGATGCAAATTTTACTGAATTTGATGTGTGAGATCACAAAGAAGATGGTGAAAAATAGACATTGGTTTTAGCTCAACGTAAGCAATGTTTTGATTACCGTAAAAATTTGATTATAATATGCACACCAGCATAATACACACTACAACTTTGAGGGGAAAATCATGGGAAAAGTTGATTTGTATAATACACACCCATTCTACACAATGTCACTAGGCACATTCAAGCGGCGGCTTGATGAACATCATCCAACTCTGTTGCTAGGTTTCGCTAGTCACACTGTTATACAAGACTCCGGACTTACTTAGGGACAACATTTTTATTCGGTCCATTCTGGTGTTACACAGATCTGTTATGGTGAGCCGGCACGTTGTTTGTTTATTGAAAAATACTATAAGAATGTATAATAAAAAAGGGTATATTTGGTACCCTAATGATTGGAGAGAATAATCGTTTATATATTGCTGAATATAGATATATTATGCACTGATGCTGTTTTGGGTTATTATGATTTTTTAGTTTACATATACAATACGCACCCTGACTAGCGGGCCTCTACTTTTGGTACAGACTGTGCATATTATAATCAAATTTTTACGGTAATGATTCGTAGTTACGTAGGCATTGTTTGTGACTAAGTAAGACTATTGTTGTTTCGTATTTTTGTACTTGAACTGATTGCAATCTGCATGCTTACAGTAATTTACTTGGTACAATGTTGCATCGCAAAGCATTGCTCTAGTTACGAAGCCGCAGAGCATACATGCAACTGAGTTGAACGTGTTTTATCAGTAATGTTTCTGGTTTGTTTTTATATCTTATACATATTTTGTACCGCGGAACTGGCAACTGGCGTTCTCATCAGTGTTGTCTTGATAACTGCAATGTATTCACATTAGTTTTGATTGGACATGCTGTTTTGTGCATTTGCCCCCTGAATGTGACATAATATTCCAAGTTCCACCTGTACAAATTTAATGTGCATATTCTGCAACTTGTCTCTGCGTGATTGAACACTTGTAGGGTGACCATTTACTGAAAAACGTGGAAATGGTGCTGAAATAAACAGCCATCCAGGAAATTGAGCGAAAGTCAGGGATGTGTTCAGGTGTGAGAAGAACTGTTCATTGCTAATGATTTGGGGCTACACCAGTGTTTGCTGTTTGTCATACAATTAAATGTATATTGGATTGGTGGGTTAAGTGCAGCTTGGGTTGAAATGCTGCAATTTGTTGGGCAAATGTTGGAGAAGTTCACAATTCGTGGAGACCAGTGATCATTCGTCACCCTGCATTTGTTGTTATACTACAGTCTAATGCTGTGTGTGGTCATCGTCCACGCTTTGCATTCATATTTAATAAATTGTCACAGAAAGCTTAAACATTTGCATTTGGAGTTTTCAATGTTGCACCAAGTATTTTCAAAATGTGCGTCGATGTTTAACATTTCCAAATTCTTACAGTACAGCGTGTTAGTGGCATTTTTCAGTTTCTAAATGCTGGACACTTTGACGGTATTTGATGTGCATGCAGCAGTTTGCATCCAGTTGAAAAGTTGTTATTAACCGACATGAAAAGATCTGATGAAGCATATCGGCGCAAGTGTCAAGTTCGTGTATGACCTTACTAGGCATGGGCCTTCACAAAACTGTCCTTTTGCCATTGCTTTGCTTGAATACTAATGCTTAACCTGTTTGATGATATTGAAAAGCATGAAATTTGTTGTATTTTGAATCACAAAGCCATGTTGTAAATCAGAATTATCACAATGCAATTATTTTTTTTCTGCAAAATGACGTTGACAGCATACATATGAATATTGGTTCTGTTGTCTTTCCTACTAGTTTGGTTTTATATACACGTGCAGAATTATTGTACAGTGGTGTAATGGCAAATAGGTGACTCGAAATTGTTGTTGCAGGCGTTCTATTGGTGAACAAAGCAATGTGTTGATAGCAATAACAGCGTAGATGCCGTAGATGTTGCGTGGTGGTGTCACTGGCTGTGTAGGAGGTGACGGTGAAGCGTTTCTGTTGTTATTTCTTCACAGTGTGATGTGAACGCATTTTGGAAGAGTACACTGAAACCAGGGTTGCCATCGACTTGGTGACACTCACTTAACTTATTGAAATTGATAATTACTTTTGAGAATCCATCTAAAGTTAAATGTTACTCCTTCTGAATGCTGAGAGAATTTGGCTCCTGAGTAGTAGCTTTCTTACACGAGAATGTACAGTGATCAACGTTTGCAGTGTCCATTTGCCATTTGACACCCCTCAACCTCAGCGGCCTCATCTGATTACTGATGATCGTCTGGAGTAAAAGAGGGAACATTAACACAGCTGCTCTAGTTACTATAGCACGGTGCAATACTCTTGTTGTACGATGTTCTAGGCAGCTTATAGGTTCAGCAGATTGGGTCTTTGTCACACTGGTATCCTTACGCTGTGATTAGCCTAGAGGCGGTTGCCTACAGTTAGCCTAGTTCATATTGTAACACAGTGGAGTGGTTCT
>Ga0126335_1001022_pt1 | contig 14920 bp, 11 predicted proteins | sample OlaspJWI45metaG_FD_108409 | JGI IMG/M metagenome (GOLD analysis project Ga0126335, IMG submission 108409) | Marine gutless worms symbiont microbial communities from Oahu, Hawaii - Olavius sp. 1 OAHU.JWI-45 metaG | ecosystem: Host-associated > Annelida > Digestive system > Unclassified | place... | reverse complement strand
GTTTTAAATATCTTGGTCATATGATTTCTGGTACAAATGCTGATGATGCTGACATACAGAGAGAGATCACCAATATGTTTGTCAGAACTAATATTCTACTATGTAGATTCTCCTCGTGCTCAAGTAATGTTAAATCTGTGCTGTTCAAAACCTATTGCTTATGTATGTATGATGATGCCTTGTGAAAAATGCTTGCTCAGTCTGCCTCTGTCTTTTCGCTTGCTGTGTTTTATGGGCCTTGCTGCCTGAAATAAAATGGATGATGATGATTATTATTATTTATATTAGTTCTTACTGTAAAGTGCAGATAATCTAATCTACAACGTAAGTTAGACGCGTTTTTCGTACGTCGTGTATCAATTAAATCGAAATCGAAACCCACTGGCTAACGCTAACGCTGACCGGAGCACTAGGCTAACCCTATAGCGTCGTTTCCACATGCGCTGCGCGATGTGCGTGGCGACTGGCGAGTGTCAGCGAGTCCAAGCTATACCGAGTTCAAGCTACAGTTCCAGCGCGATGCCTACTTTCACTCGCGATGCGTTGTCTCGCCTTGCAAATACAACGCAACGTAACGCATCGCTCAGCGGGGACTCGCTGACACTCGCCACGCATCGGATTGTAGCATGTAGATTGTGTCAGTAGTAGACTGCGACGAAACGAGTGGTAAAAAACCGCCTTAGATGACGTGGGGTCAGTAATTCAATACAGATTCAACTTGGTCATGCACACCCGACTTACTCCCGATACGCCGAAAAGGCTGAAGCCCCGCCGACGTGCGACTGCAAGGATGCCGATGATAGGCAGCGACAGTAATTTTAGTTAAATTTTAATTAGGCTTTCGACAACAGTTTCGCCAAATAGTATGTTGATGGGCCATATATGCTACACCTGGGAGAAGACTAGTAAGAGAGTATAGGTATATTATAGAATTATACGTATTATAATACGTATTATAGCCTACGTCATGGTAGGCCTATTGCATAGCCTAAGCCGCGGCTAGCCGGCTAGTTATCCGTAGAAGGTCATTAGCCAGCCGTACAGACTTACGGCTACGGTTCGGGGCTACTGTGAAGAGTTGTCAGACTCATATGTGACCCGTCAAGTCCCACAGAAAAAGCAAAATGGTGGCGTCTAACTCATGGCAGGCTTGCAAAGACTTCGCGGCGCCACGGCCACTGACTAAATCTACATTGCATACTGAGCTAATGATAGACTAAAGGATGCTTTCAGAGACAAAACTTTGATTGATGTTTTTTCCAGCCTCATTTGTAAACTCAAAGGACAATGCTTTTGTTCACGTGAGCATGTTTGGAAGCACCTACCGGGTGTGAACAAATCTGTTCACAAGTAAATTTTAACAAAAGCAGCACATGGAATCAGCTAACTCACAATTATCTATTCTACTGGGTGGCCCAAAAAACCTGCACATTTCCATTTGCTTATGTTAAATTGATATAGATTTGTGAAACTTCAACCGAATTTTATAATTTTTGGCAGATTTACACCTGAATAGATTCCCTATCTATCTAGGCCTATTCTATAGAAGAAATTCTTCGTATGAACACTCAACCCGACGTTAGTTGAAAAAGACTCACAGAAATGTAGAATAATTTTCTGATTACTCTGTGTGAATGTTCTAATGCGTGTCTACTGTCAATTGTTCTATTTCACTGTAAATATAGGAACAACATATTCTAGCATTTGTTTGATCAGTCGACCATATGGCCCCTGAAGGGTGTAGGAACAAGATTAGTGGTTCTTGGTCGATAAAGCTAGTACACCATACATGTACTGTTTTACAGTTTGTACGTCATGCAGACTAAGCCGGGGTATGGCTATTGGGAATCCCTCCGCAAAAAATGTCTAAAAAAGTCAATTAATGGCTTACGTGGGATAGCCTACATGCTTAAGCGAGTGACGTCATAGTATTGTATGTATATGAACTATATGGGTTTATTTAAATTGTTGAGATTTTACTTAATATTGTGTTGGTTCAGCCGCGCTTATTGGCTCTGCAGGAGTATCAACAGTATCAACGAAAATGACTGAAGCGTCGAAGCCGAGGAAAAGTTCACATGACAAGGTAAAGAGCAAGAGCAAGGTTGCTGCTCCTGGTGTATCGTAAAGTTTCTGACAGATTATCACCTGCATTTTGGCTGACCTATAAGAGAAGCACACAATTGGGCCTACCGGTAACAAAGACTGTATTAGCATCAATGCTGCTTAATCGAAGATCGTAATCGCGTTTGTGCTCAGTATCGTAAAGAGTAGCCTAAGTGCCTTAGCATCAATGCTGCTTAATCGAAGATCGTAATCAGGTGCTCAGTATCGTAAAGAGTAGCCTAAGTGCCTAAGTGCCTAAATTCTTTCTCATGTGCTCAGTATCGTAAAGAGTAGCCTAAGTGCCTAAGTGCCTAAATTCTTTCTCATGCACATTTACACCCCACGCATCTAAAATAGCACGGTTAATTTTCAGTAAAACTTAGTTTTTCCCACATGTTTTGCAACGACTTTGGCAAAATTCAAGTGGATGGATAGAAAACGCTTTGTCCCAAGCTGACTCAATTCTATTCAGTAGAACTGAATTGCTGAGGCCTATTATGATATTGGCTGTGCAGGACGAAGGCAAGGACGCCGGACAATCCAAACCAAGAGAGTTCACTGGAAGTCTCGTTAAAATCGAGTATCAATCTTTTTATAATATTATTAGCCCGGCAGACGTTGAAGAATTAGACTGCTAGGCTTTAGCCATTAATAGTCTTGTAATGGTGAGCAGTGTATACACGGTGGTTCCATTAAAAACGTGACATTTTTATTTGACTATAACTTTGTCCAGATTCAACCGATTTTTTAAAAATATTTGCATCTTTTAATCGTGAAGAATATCTAAATGCGACTATTGTAAAATTTACCACATCACCTGAACCTTACTTCGAAACTTGAAATAACAAAAAGGCTATCATTTGTCATTCATTTATGTTCACGGCAAAAGAAATCAGAAAAATCAATGCCAATGATGACGTTTACAGCGCTGCTATTGTCATTTCAAGAGCACTTAGCAACCATAAGCAATGTGCATAATGTCCGCCTTTAGTGTCGACACAGGGGACGAAACGCCAACACTCATCGATGGCGTGATTCAGAGCAGCACAAACAATGACGTCATTAGAAACACTTTGTTAACGTAATAACTAATAAGTAAGCAAATGCATGCCGAATTTTTTAGCCGCCGGCAACAAAGTTGCCAGATTGTTGCCAGAGGCTATATATTTTGCCTTTGAATCTTCTTCTTTTTTAGTCACCCGCTCTTAATGTGGCCAAACAGCCAATCCGCGTCGTGTAAAAAGTACACCAGCGCTTAGAATATAGGTGTCAGTAGTTATATATTGCCTCTTTTGGACCCAGAGGGATGAAAGGCTGAGTTGGCCCAGCTATGCTTCTAACCCTAGGCCTCTAACCCCAGCAGAGCCCACCCAGGATGGGTGACTCACCCTAAGCCTGCCCTCTAGCCCTAACCATAGTCAGCGTTTTTCGAGGCATAACCCTCCCGCACTGAGTCATCCCTTCGCAGCTGCAGCAGCATTACATTACATTAAAATTATTTAGAGTGGCCTAAAGTACAAATACTGCTAAACCACTACTATACACGATGTGCAAAACTAAAAGCCGAAAACAGTTAAGAAGGTAATGATCGGGAAAAGAATACGTTTCACCGAATTTTATCTTTCCAACAACGACCCTGGCTTAAAAAGAGAATCGCGAGTTCGATATGATTGGTCGTCTACATGCAGACACCTTCTGTAGGATCGCAACATGCTTAACGAAGTCGGCGTCAAGATAAAGCTTATTCGCACTAAGAATGCTTTCTGTGTCATGGGAAATGGCAAAGTCGTCTTAACACATGCGTCTCTTTTCACGAGGAAAGTTAAAATCATGCCGTCAATTTTCCTTGCTCACGCCAAGACGACGGAGCAGGGTACTGCAAAATATCCAATACGACGTGTGGTGTGCAAGTCGTTTACGAGATGCACACGGGCCACACCCAAAAATGGTTGACTTAAATTAGGCATATTGCCCGATAGGCCCTGTAGTCAAAGGCATTTTAGACGTTGGGCTGTAGGCCATGTATAAAATATCTATTTAGACTTCCCACCCACCTCTCCCACAATTTTAACAGGGGATAAAAATGCAAAAAAATGACTTCATTTTTTTTACAAAATTCACATTTGAGTCACCCTCGTTCCGAAAGCGAGCAACGTGTCGCAAATCTTAAACTTGCGTTAAAAGCTCCAGTGACTACCCTATCATCTCTGAAAATATGTTGCACGTCCGTCCCCCCAACTCTGACATTACGAGGCTAGGGTGGGGCGAAACGCGAAACGCTAAATTTGCTAAATCGACAATAACTCTGCCGTTCATCGGCCTGTTTTGTTAAAATTTTACGTGCTGTACCATGTGGCTCCGCGGAAGCCGCAGAATTGTCAAAGTCTACTTCCGGTCAAATCCAAGATGACGGACGGTTCCCAAAATTTTTAATAGTGGTATCTGGTATCTATATCCCCGGAAAGGCTAAAGCTAGAGACTTCAAATTTAGTGCATGTATCGACTATGAAGAGTAATTTCGAAAACATGCAACAACTAGGTCAAAGGGGACGTGACCCAGTTTAGGCGACCTACATTTTAAATTTACGGATTCCAGTGAATATCTCGCAAACGGATAAAGCTATAGAGTTCAAATTTAGCACGTAGAAAGATTGTAAGGAGTAGAAGATATATCGTACAAGGGTAGATAAAAAAGGGACATAATCTAGGTCACGCGACTTACTTTTAAATTTCGCAAAATTTTCAATATCACTGCAACGGCCGAAGCTAGAGACTTCAAATTTAGTGCGCATGCTTTCTACAAAGAGTACTGTACACAAATGCAAAATAGTGAGAGGGGCGTAACCTAAGTCACGTGAAGTGTCTTTAAATATTGGGATAGCGGCTGGGGCGGTTATGGCCTAAAGTTTTAGGGGCTTGCGACAAGTGCCCAAGGCGCCCAGGAGCGAGCGCCGATAACACGAGAAGATTAAATTCTGCCAGGGAGTCTAGAAGAGGGCTGTAAGCTCCGCAAGTGGGTCCGAGCTAAGCCCCTTATGAAGAATGCTTCCGGTGAATTTTTGGTTTTTCTAAAATTTGGTACATGCGCATGAGCACATGCGTGTATCTGTGTTAATTTGCTGCGTACTGCGATTTAAGATGGCGGATGTTTTGGGCGCCCCTAGCCGGCGGCTATAAGTGGTAATGCATCTTAATTGCCGCATTTTCAAGTTAAAATTTATTTACATTTTTGTTTTTGCAAAAAAATGTTTAAAATGGTTAAGCTGCACACTCCAACGCTTTATGAACAATAGCAAAAAGGCAGTTTTATATTTTACCACGTAACGTGCGCACACAATAAAGGTGATGTGGCAAATTTTACTATAGTCACATGTAGAATTTGTTAGCGATTAAAACGATATAAAACTATAAAAATCAGTTTACTTTAGCCAAAGTTATAGTCAAATATACATATTATATACAATATAGTTTTTATGGACCACTGTGTACAGCAAAACTTAGCGTGGGGCCATGTTGCGTTGTCTGTGGTTTACTTTTTCCCGGACACAGTGTATATGTTGCTCGTTGTTTCACATGCAGGCCTGGCTACGTCCTTGTGTTTAAAGTGACGTCGCCGGTTGTTCAAATGACGAAGCTTATCCGCATCAGAAATATTGCTGGCAAACCGGTTCTTTACAAAGTACCGTTTCTGTAATCTATATATTTGAACAAAAATACCTTGTGCTGTTTTCAGGCAATAGGCTCTTTGTCTTTCTGCATAGTTCTTAGAAAAAGTAACTCTTGGAACTGCATTGCTACAAAATAGCAGAGAGAGAATGTTAGCATTAATTTAAACGCTGCGCAGAACAGATGAGTTTTAAGATGATGTCGATGTTTAAAAAGCACAGAAGAAACGTAAAGTCGTAAACATTGTTGTGTAAAATTCAAAAATAATAGCGCGTGTATCATCAGTAGCTATATTTAAACAATCATTTTCGATAAGGATAATAAGGGGAAAATATTCGACTTACCTGATTGATTCAGCACACGCAGCTATTATACAGGTACGGGCGAATTAGGCATATAAGGAATGTCCGTGTCGTGGTGGACGCTCATGTACGCTGCAAATAGGCTATACTTTCATCTAGTATGTATAGTTGGGAGTTGGGACCAAAGTCATAGTTTAACTTGAACACATTCAGGCGATGCGTATGCCTCCGCCAGTGCTTACTTGCTCACATGCCACAAGTTTATAGCGCATTGTAGTCGAGCGATCAGTACGAATTTCCTGTCAACATACGACAGAGGACAGAGTCACGGACAGACAGTGCACACATTCGAAGACATAATGCCTCAGTGCTCGGCGGCGGAGGCATAAAAAGCAATACGTTTGTGAACTTTGTGGTACGCACACCGAGACTGCAATAAGGCTTGGCAGTGCATTATAGTCAGCAGCCTATATGGATAGTTAGTAGTGATAAGATAGGTCTTTCTGATACAGACCAAAGTACAGCTGGCCCTAAGGTGATTGGAATGTTGTCACCATGGCGACAGAGTGCTGACATTCCAGAACTATGGTCTGGAATGCATTGTGGAATGCATTGTCAAGGCGGGCAGAGTGCCGACATTGCGGAACTCTGTCTGGAATACAGTGTCGACACATTCCATCTCATACAATCATTGCTAAGGGTATTGAAATGTCGTATGGATCCCTCTATTATGCTCCGATGCTATAATACGGTCTGGTGGTTTGAACGCTTAATACATCCTCCATTATGCTCTGGCACCATAACGCGCACGTCTTGCCTATATAACCCAGCAAGTTTTGCTAACTTTTCAGAACACATCGAATGTCGAACAGTTCAGCTCGCATACACGATGAATGACTAGTTGCAGAATTTGGAAGCCGCAAAGGAGCTATGCAGCAATCTGAGAGCCTCTGTCAAACAAGAAGTCGTAGCTAACACACAGACAAGTAAGTTTCTTTGCTTTATCCACTATAACTCTCGCAATGTGTTGGTACTATAATCGACAGTACGTGAAACACTATGGTAACCCAAAATGAAATGTTTATGATAACAAAGCAGTAAATGGATAACGTTTGATTCTTTGGTTTATTATTTTAATAAACTACTGACTTGCTTATTAACGATAATGTTGTTATTTTTATATAGCATAGAACCCTCATCAGAAGATGCGATTTACAGCGAAGCAAGTTCAAGTAGCGACCAAACACGTAAGCTGACATTTATTTTCTGTAATGATCCTTCAAACACAAAATAAGACGTCTATGCTTTTGTTCCTTATAAAATATGACCAATCTAATCACTAAAATATTGTTATTTTTAGGCGTTTGAGTTACTTTAATCGACAGTACATGGAACACTATGGCACCATATGGTTAATTCTAAGTGAAACCTACACTTTTAGGTGATTTACTTTGCTGCCAGTTTGTAATTTAAATCTCTGACTGTATTGTAGAATCATGCGGAGTGCGTTCGTCGGTAACGATATGTGCATATTGCGCTCAACTGAGCGGATGCAGACACTGTCGCCGCCGACTTCCACCAGCTTGTTTCACCACATGCAACCCGACAATGTGCCGTAGCTGTGCGAGAAGGAGCACGAAACCGCACGTCCGTCGGTCAGTTGGTGACGTTATCACCGAGATCGATATCCCCACCACGCACGAAGATGTGACGTTTGAGTCCTTCCTAGCCGAAACGCCAACCAAATTCAGCAAACCGTCAAAGAATACCGTTAGCAATTCAGGTATTATTTTTTAAATTTTGCTTTTGATAAAAACATTTGAATTCATTGCTGCATTTTTAGACTGCAGACTATTAATTGTTACCGATGATCACAGTGTCTGTCTGTAAGTTTGTCAGTCTGTCTGTCACGTGGCTCAACTCAGCGGTCGGCGCGCGCAAGGGGTCATTCAGTGCAGCTTTTGCCAAATCACTTTGTCTTTTAGTCTAAATTATGTTGGTGTTAAATATACTTTGTTGTTGTTGTTGTTTTTGTAGATCTATTCATGTACATACCCGTGCCGATGCCATATTCCGACCGGAAAGAGAAAAGGCGACCTAATGCACGTACCCGCGTTTTGCTGCATGAGACCTGAAAAAGTGAACATAGTTCGCGACATAGACATCGATGCGATAGCGCGCGAACTGTCTGCCCAAGTAGAACATTGGAACTCTGGCGGAAGTGGGTTTGTCATCGAACGCGTAAGAAATTTCGAAATGTGTATCACCAAAGTTACCCCCTTTACGGCTCGTCCTACATCCCCACCCCGAAACACACTGCACAGAAACTATGCACAGTCAGTGTGAAAAACGACGACCAGAAATGCTTTCTGTGGTCGATGTTTGCTTTCTTCTATCCAGCCACCGACAATGTAAGCAAAATTCACAACTATCGTACTTAGGAACACACACTAAACATCGGCAACCGAACTTTTTTCTCTACCTGTCAAGGACATACCTAAATTTGAGGATCTTAATCCGACCATCAGCGCTAATGTCACTCGATGACAAAGAGTTTTGCATCGAATACTGCAGCCCCGAACGCAATACAAAACATCACGTTAATTTACTTCTGTTGATTCAAGAAAATAAAGGTCCTTTATACGTGTGCATAAAGAACATGTCCCGTCTGGTCCGAGGCAAAACTAATCATCATGACTAAACATATGTATGCAATGGGTGTCTCCAGCCCTTTTCTTTTAAAGACGTTCCAGACCATCATACCACATAATGCGTACGTAATTCTCCACAGGTAGTGAAATATGAAGACCCCGAGAACTACCGTCAAATTTCAAGCACACAAGAATCAGTTTCGTCTACCAATTTATCTTGTCTGCGATTTCGAATCCTTCCTGTCCCCAGTAATTGTTGACAGTTGCGACAGACGGACTCGAGTTATCGACGAGCAAGCACCGCGTTTGTGGTTTTGCGTCCCACCGCGTAACCTCACATTGTCGAATAGCAGACCGATCCGGTAGAGTATAGCGGACCAGATCCCATGTCGGTATTTCACGACCATGTCTTGAACGAAAGCAGAACTATCAAAAAAAATTCTAAAAAATCAGAAGGACATGCTTTAGTTCACATACGAACAACAAACAAAGTACGACCGCATAGTTCGCCAACACTGCCACTTTGGTGGCGATTTTCTGTTGCTGCTTGTAACAACTGCAGTCTGCAGTTGAAAACTACGAGTCGCAAAAGGAAGGCAACAGTCAGTCAAAAGTAAGAAAGCCGACTGTAAACCGTTTAGATACCATGACATCGTCGTAACTCCCCTGCACAGCGAAAACTACGTCGTGTTTTAAGTAGGCAAATTACGATTTTTAAACTATTTTCAATTCACGTCAACGTCCTTCGAAAATCTGGTGTCCCTTCTAAAAAGCGGGCGGAAAAAGCTTGCAAATACGACGCGACATCTGGGTAATGATGATCTCGTATTCGCCGAGGGCGTGTATCCATACTCGTTCATGACGTCCCAGGAAAAAATTCGACGAGACAAAATTGCCACCCGTGGAAACATTTACAACCACTGAACGACGAGCCACTCGAAACTGTCGAGTACGAGCGAGCTCAGAAAACGTGGCCACATTTTGGAATGCAAACGCTACGAGATTACCACGATCTCTATCTGCTATCCGACGTCCTCTTACTGGTTGACGTTTTCGAAAATTTTCGCAACACAATAATGAACGAACATAACCTGGATTGACTTCATTTCGTAGCCCTCCCCGCCCTGGCGTAGACGTCGGCTCTAAAATTTACAAGCATCGAACTCGATTTGATAAAAGATCCTGATGCTTATCTGATGATCGAAAACAACAACCGCGGTGGCATTGCGACGTTATGTCACTGCCGTGCGTCTCTAAGTTCTGTTCAGACGAATGGCAGGATATATGGGACTGTTGCGAGGGTAATAAACTTTATTCTATTTACCCTACTGTTGGCATTGTCGAGCATAGCAAAATTATGTCCCGCTATGATTCCGTACTCATAAACAGACTCCGCATTGGTCATTGTCGCCCAACTCACTCACACATACTGTGTGGCGATGATGCACCAACTTGCGAGTCTTGCGGACTTCTGTTAACTGTAAAACACATATTAACAGAATATGCCAACTTGCGGGACATTCATGCAAAATATTTCACAGTTCTCTCTGTTAGGGAGCTGTTTGAAAGCGATGATTTTATCAAATAAACCCATTTTTATCACCAACTGTAATGTTTGTTGCTTCGATTTTATACTAGCTCTATAGCCTTGGTTTTACACTTAAGTTTTACTATTTGTTAGTGATTATTTGATTTTGTTATTGCTCAGGTACTTACTCTCGTACTGTCCATTTTTCATAGCACTGAATAGCCTATAATGTGCTGATGTGCCGTTAAAAAACTACTCACTCACGCCGTGCAACGGCCAATAATCCACTCGTGGAGGGCTACGACCCTACTAAACCAGATTGACGCCAATAATTTATACGGTGACGGTATGATTAACTCAGTTCTCGTAGGCAAATTTCAATTCCTACCCGAAAGTAAAATCGATCAATTCGACCTTATGTGTCTCCCACCCGATGAGGACACAGGATATATCGTTGAGTGTAACCTGGCATATTCGGAACACCTACACTCATCGCTTAGTGATTACCCGCTTGCGCCGGACCACTTAATAGTCACTGCCGAAATGCTAAGTCCCTTTGCCACCCAGTTTGTCGATAAACACTGGAAATCGTCCAAAAAGCTAATACCGAACCTTCTGAACAAAACCAAATATGAAACCCACTATAGAAACTTACAATTCTACATTAATCATGGCCTCCCTGTCACAAAAATTCACCGAATTTTGTCATTTCAGCAACGACCTTCAAGCAAACGCCATTTTCGGCAAAACAATGGAGCAGGTTCGCCATAGAGTAAACGTAAGTCTCATCTGCGACGAGCACAAATTAATTAAAGCCGTCAGCAAAGTATGCTTCCGCCGAAGTTGTCATGGTCCGTGCGGCTAGACAAACAATAACCTCCAACAAACCCATTTCAATCTGGTTTACGATGCTCGAAATATTCTAATTAATAATGTACATATTCTTTTATGAGTATCTAAAACCAAAATATTGTGATAAGTGCAACTTGCTTTTCACAGACACGGACTCCTTGTGTTGCCATATCGAAACGAAAGATTTGGGGGCAGACATGGCCGAAAACTTACACCTGTTTGATACGAGCAATTTTAAAACTAGCCACCCTCTCTATTGCCTCCAGAACCATCGCGTTCTCCGGAAATTGAAGAGTGAGACGAGGTCACTTGCTCAAAGCGACTTTGTCGGTCTGAGAACGAAAATGTACAGTCCGTACCAAAAGATTGCAAGCAATGGAAATTCGAGCCAAAAGCATAAAGAAGTCCTACATAAAGAAACACGTCCTACACCAACAGTTTTTGGATGTTCTTCACACTTAAGCAATCACAATCAGTCAGTTTCGTGCATTTCGATCGAAAAATCGTAAGTACAAACAGTCGAAATTTATTTTAAAAAACATATCTAAAAGAGTTCGATGACAAACAATACATATCGGACGATGGTATAATGACACTGGCGTATAGATACTGTGACATTTCCATGTGAACTACGTACATAGTTGTTTTTTTTTCTGTCGCTTGTGTGTGAACAAGTTGACTTGTCGTTTGCATTATCTGTTATCTGTAAATATGTTTGATTGCGTACGTTGTATGACTGATTGTAAATAAAAGTTTCTCGCCGATTGTCACCAATGAGTCTTAGTCGTGTAGTGATTCGCTCAGAGTATAAATAGCGCGCGCACACATACAAACAGACAGACAGACAGACAGAAGAGAGAGCAAGTTGGAAAACAACATTGGCCGTCTCTGCAAACTGCATTATGCCACATGAAGAATTACGTCCACTTTGGCCACTGGCTATGCTAGTTATTAGCGCCATATCCACGTTTGTGGCAATGACCGTGGACAGGTTTAGAAAGCGCACTCGAGCGCACTCTTTCACTTTGGATGTCAACTGCGGACTGAGTACAGATAGAAGAGATGTTGAATCTTAAACATCCGTTTACGGCCATCGTTGTCGAACGGATGTTTTGCGGCAAGATGAGATTTGTGTTTCGGCTCATAGACCATGTATCGCGAATGATAGATCCTTCACCGAGCAGAATATAGTCTACAGTTACGAAGAGTACCAGCAGCTGCTCTGTCAATATCCAATCGTATTTCACCAAGGATTTCGGACTTGAATGAGAGCCGGTTCTACTCAATATAGATGACTTGATGCAGAAAACGAACGAGACGGTTGCGAACTTGTTTACCAAAAACTCGCATAACAGAAACGTGAGCTTCGTGTACTTGGCACAGAAGCGCTTTCCGAAGAACAAATTCGCCAGAACGATGAGTCTTAATGTACACTACATGGTCCTCTTCAAAAGCACAAGAGACACCACTCAGTTTGCCAGTCTGGCGAGACAGATGTGTCCGAAGAGCTCGCAGTTTGCCGTGAAAGCATATAAGGACGCTATACGCGAACCATACAGTTATTTGCTAGTTGACTTTCGTCCGGAACAGGACGACAATTTACGATTGGGAACGAACGCATTACGTCTATACTGCCAAATATACTGCCAAATGAGCAAACGCGTCAAAAAGTATCTGCCCGTGCGGTAACGCATAGCTAAGCTCGGTGATAAGGCAAAGCGAGACTTTGTTCGAAAGTGCGACAACGTCAGCGAGTGGTAAAAACGTAATAAAAGGCAACGTTCCGCTTACGAATCGTCAGAACGAGAGACTACACCGTAGCAAAAACGACCTGAGAGCATTGTCTATAAAAAGGCATTGCGAATAAAGCGTCGCATCTTGCAGAAGTGCTGGTTTATTGGCGCTCTATTGCCTCCTGTGCTAGAAGTTCTGTCTAGTTTACTTGAAAGATAATGCAAGCTGTAAAGAAGCTGGTTCTGGTGGACGAATTAAACAGAGAATATAAACAACTGCAAAGACCCGCAGTTGCCGTAGCAAATACCGATCGAAGTCTACAGCTGTCCGACACACTTCACAGCTATTCCATATCCGACAATCGGAAAGTGAGAGAATACTTTGCCGCTTTGCACAGATACCTACACACCCGTAAGGAGGTGCCCGAGGAAGCGGAGGTAGAGCCAAATTTAGGTACGTTCGTTCTTCCTCAACCACGGAGTTTCGGTTTCCTAATGGGTTATCACTGCTGTGGTCATTCTTCCAGTCATGTGACCCACATAGTCACTGCCCACCGCATACGCTCTGTTTGGTAGTGTCGGCGGCTTAAACTGTAACCTTTCTTAGTACCGGGCGCAGCCCGGTAGGCCGCAAGCCTACGGGCGTAGCCCATAGTAAAATCACCTGTGTGCGCGTACTGAGTTGGCCGTTGCCAGTGAGGACTAGTCTGTACTTTTTGACTGTCACGAAATCTTGTCACACGAAATTTCCAATGAACGCATTCGAATTGTACAAGTCACTTCAACCTTATCGTTGAAAAAAACACAAATCGACATATAGAAGCAACGAGAAACAAGACGCCAAAGTAATTTAGAGATAGCCGCATCGAATACGAGCTGCAATGAGGCGCTTCTAATAAGCTTCGCTCACGGGCTGCTGCTCCCGGAGTTTAGGTTTCCTAATAGGTTAATTTTAGGCTGCATCGAATGCACATGATGCAGGCTATTGTTACCGATGATCGCGATGTCTGTCCGTAAATCTGTCAGTCTCTCTGTCACGCGGCTCAACTCGGCTTCACTGTGCAAAAACGGCTGAACAGATCAATATCCTGTTTGGCTTAAACACTCTTGGGGTTCAAGGAACATTGTGTTAGACGGGGGTCCTTATCCCCCGTAGCGAGGGGAGGGGATTCGATCCAGCCTTCGCCAAATTACTTTGGCCTCTTGTAGTATTTTCTTGGAAAATTCGACGACGTATCGAGTTTCGCCAGGCTATATTGTTTCATACATTTTCCTACACAATCTTTGCATTGGCGTATAACAATGTTATTAGCTGGCCAACCACAATGTGCGGGTCAGCTGTAGTGGTCCTCGATGTCTATTCGTTTGTCTGTCACATGCAAACATCTCCGAAACTATGCGAGAGCGAGATAGAAGTATGGTAACTAGGAAAGTCGAATAGGAATCCGAGCTTCCTGGTCCAGAATCTGCCATCAGATTCGCGATCGAAAGTACGGTTCCACCATTTTGGGTGCTTCCGAGTCGCTTTCTCCGATAAACTGTTCGCAGTGGCGCCGATAACCATAGGCTAACCATACGGCAAGACATGGGGAAACCACGACATGGAGAAATCCAACTGGGCGTATCCGGGTCGAAACTTCGCCCAAAACCTAAAGGCGCTGTACTTCTTATCGCGAATCGGAGGGCACATTTTTAATTGGGAACTCCAGATCACTTTAAAATGTATGCTGTGGTTACGCAAGGACGTCGCAACGCAGTGCCGCGGGCCCATGAGATAGCTATCGGCGCAGCTGTAAAACAGTACCACGCTGGGCACCGCGGCGGGCCAGCTGTCGTCACGTCCCATAAGACACGATACCTTGTTGACAAAGCAACTTGCTTGCACTGGCGTAGCCAAGAAGGGCCCAGGGGGCCCAGGCCCCTCCAATGGCCGGGCAAAAAAATTTTTTGTTAAAATAGAGGGACTTTCTAGTTAATTTTGAGGCCTGAAATGCTCTAAAACTCACCTACAAGCGCCTTTAACTTCAAAATTTTTTCCGGGTGTTATACCCCCGGACCCCCGTTAAAAGGGGAGGGGAGGGG
>Ga0126335_1001021_pt1 | contig 14935 bp, 12 predicted proteins | sample OlaspJWI45metaG_FD_108409 | JGI IMG/M metagenome (GOLD analysis project Ga0126335, IMG submission 108409) | Marine gutless worms symbiont microbial communities from Oahu, Hawaii - Olavius sp. 1 OAHU.JWI-45 metaG | ecosystem: Host-associated > Annelida > Digestive system > Unclassified | place... | reverse complement strand
GGCCGAAAAGATCCTGGTTTATGATTTCAAAGAAAATAGGTTGCTTTGAGCGAATTGAATAATTCTATAGGTGGGTCAACTCGGTTGAGTAAAGGCGGGTCAGTTTAAATGAGCGTCAAGGTAATATAGAAGTATAGTCGGTGACGTCTTAAAATACAAGTCAGCGCCATGCTATATAGCTGTTTTTAATTGTATTTTCAATTTGTTAGAATATATCTGCGTTGCCGGTGAAAACACTCAGGCGGATATGGGCCCTCTGAAAGGATTGTCGGGAATGAGGGGATAGGTTGAACTCAGATTTTGAAAGAGTAATCACGATTCGTCAAAAATCCGCTCCCGGCCTCATTGTGAACATTCAGGTTGCAGTTCAACAGGTCTGCCCCTGGAGATGATGGTATGGCCTATGACGATGTTCGTGCAGCGATTAGAGGGGTATCTTCGCGCCAGGCAAAAATGGCCTTCAAAACAGTTGCAATGCGTTGTTCAGTATTCATCTGAGATTGGAATGAAGCAGTTGGAGAACCATTTCATTCCATCTAGGGGCAGGTTATAATTCAAGCTATTTGAATTCCCGGTGGCATTCTTTCATGCGTACGCCCAGATCGCGCAGTTCATGGGCGACCGCATCCAGTTGCTCATTGGCCATCGCGTTTTGCAGGTTGACCAGATGGTCGTTGTATTCTTCCATGGCCGCATGCCACTCCGGGTCGGCAAATTCGGCCATGAGGTTTGAGTCGGCTACAAATGCCTCCAGCATTTCATCCGTGGGCAACTGGCCGGCATTGACCGCCTTTTGCATAGCCTTGAAAGTACGCCCCAGCCTCTTTTTTGCCTGTTTGAAGGATTTCTTCCACTTTTCGAGCGCTTCCCGGTCGGCTTCAGCGTACTCGTCCAGCGTGGACCAGTGCCATTCTATCTGGGTCTTAATACGCCCTTTTTTCTCCTTGTGCTTGAGCTTTACTTCCAGTTCCGGGGGTACGGGCCAACGGTGGTCATCAAGTTCAAAAAGCCCCTGGCGTAAAAACCCGGCAATCTCCTCCAGTACTTCGGCAAGTTCTGTCCGGCTGACTTCTTTGTTGATCTTGGTGTTCATGGTAAACGCTCCTGGTCGCGACAAGCAAGTCTTTAACAGCTCCGTTTGACATGGCCATCACCACTTCCACATCACTGGATCGGCATCCAGATAATCGGTTACCGTACGGCCAATACGATCAATTTTTTCCAGGTCGGCCAGTGACAGCAGCACGTCGGCCGCCGCGGCATTCTCACTGGCCTGCCCGGCATTGCGGGCGCCGGCTATGGCGCATACGCCCGGTTGGTGGATGACCCAGGCCAGGGCCAGCTGTCCCAGGGTAATGCCTTTTTCAGCGGCCAGGGGACGCAGATGTTCCAGCGCCGCCTGGACGCGCTTATAATGCGCGGGTGCAAAAAGTTTGTTGGCTGACCGGTGATCACCTTTGGCAAACTGGTGGTCCGGACCGAATTTACCGGTAAGCAGCCCCTGGGCCATGGCGGAATAGGCCAGGACGGTGATATCGTGCTCCCGGCAATAGGGCAATTCCTGCTCCTCGACTTGTCGCCAGAAAAGGGAGTAAGGTGGCTGCAGGCTCTCAATACGGCGGTGCGCGAGAGAGGTTTCCAATAGATCGCGGGGAAAATTAGAAACTCCTGCGGCCCTTATTTTGCCCTGCTCCTGCAGTTTTTCCAAAGCCTGCAGGGGTTCGGTGATCGGTACCCGGTGAGCACCAAACGACCCCGGAGGCCAGTGAATCTGGTACAGGTCGATGTAGTCGGTACCCAAATGTTTTAAAGAACGGTGGCAGGCCTCAATAACCTGGTCATGCGCGAGGTGATTTGAAAATACTTTGGTGGCGATCACAGCCCGGCTGCGGTCCGCTCCCAGGGCCCGGCCCAGAACGGATTCCGAGTGACCATTGCCGTATATTTCGGCGGTGTCGAAAGTCGTGATCCCGGCTTCCAGTGCGGCGCGGATAGCCCGTTCGGATTCCTGGTCGTCAATGCCGACCCACATCTGTTTACCCGTTTGCCAGGTGCCCATGATGATGGACGAAATTTTGAGGTTGGTTCTGCCCAACTGGCGATACTCCATGGACCTCTCCTTGGCGTGTTCCCGTGAAATGACAAGCACCGCCGCCGGCAAGCCCGGCAACGCAACCTGCAAAAGAATAATCAGCCAAACCGTTCTTGTCCACCGACCATTGCCCGGGCATCGGTTTCCAGCGCCGGTTTGCATTGACAATCCGGGTTGTAAGCGATATGGCCCCGGTTTGAGTCAACGATCACAGAGGATAATATCGATATGCTGGTTACCATCATCAAAGCCGCGGCTGTTCTGATCGCGGCCCTGATCCTGGGCAACAGTTTTCTGGGAGAGCTGAAAAAAGCCCGGGCCCTGGGCCTGCCATGGTATAAACCCTACCTGTCACCCGCGGGTATCGTCATCCTGATCGCCATATTGGTGGTTCCGATTCTCCTCAAGATAATGCAGCGCTAACAGCAGGTTGATGTCATGATTACCTTACTCGACTACGGCGCGGGCAACGTGCGCAGCGTCATCAACGCCATTGAAAACCTGGGGGAATCCGTTCAAATCGCCCGTCGCCCGGAAGAGATCGCTAACGCGGAAAAGCTGATTTTTCCCGGGGTCGGGGCCTTCGGCAGTATGATGCAGATCCTCAACCAGAAGGGCTATATCGACCCCCTCAGGGACTTTCTACAAAGCGGCCGTCCGTTTTTCGGCATCTGCCTGGGCATGCAGGCCCTTTTCGAAACCAGCGAGGAAGCCTTTGCCACGGAGGGCCTGGGCATTCTGCCGGGCACGGTGAAACGCTTTGACATCGACTTGGCAGTGCCCCACATCGGCTGGAACGGCATTCATGTAAAAAAGCCTTCGCGGATATTCAACGGTCTGGCCGGTACCGAAAAATTCTATTTTGTCCACTCTTATTATGTTGACCCGGTTGACGATGCCGTCACCCTGACGAGCACCGATTATGCCATCGCGTTTGCCAGCAGTGTCCAGCAAGGCAACATCCTCGGCACCCAGTTTCACCCGGAAAAGAGTGGTCGGGCCGGTCAACTGCTGTTGGACAATTTTTTGGCCGTTGATCGGGACAAGGTCACCCCACCGGACATCCGGACCGAGACAAAGCTGGCGAAACGGATCATCGCCTGCCTGGACGTACGTTCCAACGACCAGGGGGACCTGGTCGTTACCAAGGGCGACCAGTATGATGTCCGTGAAGCAGGAACCGTCCGAAACCTGGGTAAACCCGTCGAACTGGCTGAGCGTTACTACCGGGAAGGGGCCGATGAAATCACCTTTTTAAATATAACCGGATTCCGAGATTTTCCGCTCGAAGACCTGCCGATGATAGAGGTATTGAAACAAACCTCCAAACAGGTCTTCGTCCCGCTGACCATTGGCGGCGGTATCCGCGACTATACGGACGCCAATGGTAGAACTTACTCAGCCCTCGAAGTGGCCGCGGAATATTTCCGTTCCGGGGCGGACAAAGTGTCCATCGGCAGCGATGCAGTTTTAATCGTGGAGGAATACCTGCGATCCGGCCAAAAAACCGGAAAGAGCGCCATTGAAACCATATCACGGGTATACGGCAACCAGGCGGTGGTTATTTCAGTTGATCCCCGGCGGGTGTACGTGCCGTCACCGGACGCAGTCCCGCAGCATGTCATCGCGACCGACATCCCCGGACCTTCCGGCGAAGCCTACTGCTGGTATCAGTGCACCATCAAAGGTGGCCGTGAAGGCCGCAATCTGGATGCTGTGGCCCTGGCGCGAACTTGCGAAGACCTGGGCGCCGGTGAAATCCTGCTCAATTGCATCGATAAGGATGGAACCAATTCGGGCTTTGATATCGAATTGATCAATGCCGTCAAGCAGGCGGTCACCATACCGGTCATCGCTTCCAGCGGGGCCGGCAACGCGCAGCATTTTGAGGAAGTGTTCCGTCAAACCGCCGCCGAATCGGCCCTGGCCGCCGGAATTTTTCATCGCCGGGAAGTGCCGATCGACGCAGTGAAAACCTACCTGCATGGTAAGGTTGAAATTAGACCGCCGGATCTTACCGAGAACTGTTGATGGTGGGATCCGACCAAATAGGGAGAAAGCCCATGCATAGCTCATGGCGATTGACGCTTTTGTGTTTCTTTTTACTGGTTGCAGTGGCTGCGCCGCAGGCTGCCCACGCCGGCCTGGAATGGAAAACGCTGGATAAGGTAGAATTGGCCGAACAGGCTTTGGACGTAACCGCGTCATTCGACGGCAAACTGATTTTTACACTGACGCCCAAGGCTATATTGGTTTACGCCACCGAAGAAAACCGCTTTATTGATCATATTCCGGTTGCCCCCGGCTATACCCGGATTGCTTTTTCGCATGAGGAACGCCTGATCCTGTCGGCCGCCGATCCGGCCCGCCTGGAAATCATTCAGTACGACCGGGTCTACGACATCAATATTACCGATCGGCCCTTCAAAGGCACCGCCGATGCCAAGGTCACGCTGGTTGTATTCGACGACTACCAGTGACCGTATTGCGCGCGTCTTGAGACGTTACTCCAGCAGGTGCTGGAGCGCTATCCGCAGGAAGTAAAAATCGTCGTTAAACATTATCCCTTGGGCAACCACAAGTTTGCCTTCCCGGCCGCAATGGGCGCCATGGCCGCCAAAAACCAGGGCAAGTTCTGGGAATTCCACGCTACCCCGCTGAAAAATCACAACGCCCTGAATGCTGAAAAAATTCTATCCATCGCCAGGGAATTGGGGCTGGACATGGCCCGCTACGCAGGAGACAGCAAATCGCCCGCCAGCCGGGCTTTCATCCTGGAAGATATCAGCGACGCCCGCCGGGTAGGCGTCCGCGGCACCCCGTCCGTATTCATCAACGGTAAAGTCGTCAAGAACCGCAGCCTGGGAGCACTCTTGAAGCTCATTGCCGCTGAGCTGGAAAAAGTGAAACAATAGAGCGCATCGGCAGGCACTCAGCATTTAAAGGCGGCATGGCCGGCCAGGCCGGTCCGCTGGGTCCCATCCGGCCCGGCCCGCGGCACACCCAACCGGTCGATAATGGCTGCCCAGACCAACATATCCAACGTAACTAATTGTTTTTTTTGTATATTTAGAACTATCTTGTTTGACAACCCCCCCCGTTGCTGTTATTCTCTTTTTATTTGTCTCAGCCGGCCGGGAGATACACAGGCCTGCCCGCGACTGATACGGGTTCGGACGCACCCAGCCGTTGTTGTGGGGCAAGGGCGCACTGCCCGGCTGATTGGATTCGCTTCTTCCGGCACTCACTTGCGCACAGGATGACGCCCATCAATGAGCACGACCGCGTTCCTTAAGAAAGCGTTTGATTACCACCAGAGCGGTAACCTGGAAGTAGCGGAACCGTTATATCGGCAATTTTTAAAGGCCCGGCCCAAGCATCCGGAAGCGCTGCACCTGCTGGGTTTTCTCTGCCATCAAACCGGGCGCCAGGCCATGGCCCAGGATTTGATCAAGGCCGCCATCCAGGTCGATTCCCGGAATCCGGCCTACCATAATGACCTGGGGCAGGTCCTGCATGATCTTGGGCGGCCCGGTGACGCGGTTGCATGCTACCGCAAAGCGATTGCTCTTAAAGCCGATTTGCCTGAAGCCCACAACTACCTGGGCAATGCTTACCTGGATTTGGGCCAAGCCGAGGCAGCCATCGAGAGCTACCGGACAGCCGTGCAAATCGCACCGCAATATGCCGAAGCTTGGAACAATCTCGGGATTGCCTCTCAAAACTGGGCCGGCCGAACCAGGCCGTTGCCGCTTATCAACAGGCCATTGCCATAAATGCCGATTACTTTGAAGCCCACAACAACCTCGGCAATACCTTCCAAGACCTGGGAAAACTGGAGGAGGCCCTGGCCTGCTACAAAAGGATGATCGCCATCGCACCCGGGCGGGCCAACGCCTACAGCAACATTGGCAATATCATGTTTGACCGCGGCAGCCTGGATGAGGCCATTTCCAATTATCGCCAGGCCCTGGAGTTAGACCCCCAACATGCCCTGACCCATAATAACCTGGGAAATGCGTATCAGCAGCAGGGGCAGCTTGAGCAAGCGGTCCAGTGCTATCAAAAGGCCCTTGCCATCAACCCCGAATTTGCAATGGCCCATAACAACCTGGGGGTTGCACTCCAGGATCAGGGCCGGGAGATCGAAGCCGTCAACTGCTATCAGCGGGCGCTGGAACTGGAACCTGACTATGCCCAGGCCTGCAGTCACCTCGTTCACCAACTGCAGCGGACCTGCAGTTGGCAGCCACTGCAAAAACTGGCCGACCGCCTGGATCATTTCAACCAGAAAGCGCTGGCCGCCGGCCTGAAAACGCCGGAACAACCCTTTCAACACATCTCCCGGCACGCGAACCCAGAACTCAATCTGGCCGTGGCTAAATCGTGGGCCACGGATATCGCCCGGCAGGCGGCCCCCGGCCCTGAGAGTTTCGCGGGGCAACCGCACGTGAGTGCCAAGCCGCGGCTGTCGGTAGGTTACCTTTCCGGTAATTTCCGGAATCATCCCATGGCCCACCTGCTGTTGGGCCTCTTCCGCAGTCATTCACGGGAGCATTTCAAAATAATTTGCTATTCCTTCGGCGTCGATGACGGCAGCCCTTATCGGCAAACAATAGCGCACAACTGTGACACGTTCAGGGATATCCGTGATTTGAATTACCGGGATGCCGCCCGCGCAATCCAGGCCGACGACATTGATATCTTGGTCGATCTAGTCGGTCATACGAAAGGCAACCGGATGGCCATCTGCGCCCTGCGACCGGCACCGATCCAGGTGCGCTATCTTGGATTGGCCGGCACCACCGGGGCGGATTTTTATGACTATATCGTTACCGACCGGATTGTGACGCCTGAAGCCCACGCAGCCTTTTACACTGAAACGTTCGTTTATATGCCGGACTGCTACCAGGTGAATGACAGTCGGATGGCTGTGGCCGGCAAAGCCTGGACCCGGGCGGATTTCAACCTACCGGCCGACAACTTTGTGTTTTGTGCCTTTCACCAGGGATATAAGATCGATCCGGTGATGTTTGACACCTGGATGATCATCCTGAAGCAGGTGCCCGGAAGTGTTTTATGGCTGCAGCAAAATGGCACCCTGACCGATCAGAACCTGAGCCATGCAGCCCAAGACAGGAATGTCGATCCCGAAAGGCTCATCTTCGCACCGCGCTTGGCCAAAGCAGAACATCTTGCCCGGCTCAGACTTGCCGATCTGGCCCTCGATACCCGGATTGTTACCGGTGCTGCGACTACCAGCGATGCCCTGTGGATGGGGATTCCGGTAGTGACAGCGCACGGGAATCATTTTGCTTCGAACATGTCGGCCAGTATTCTGAGGGCGGTTGGTCTGCCGGAATTGGTGGCCCCGGACTTGGAGACATATACCCAAACCGCTGTAAACCTGGCTCGGGATACTCACAAAATGGATGTCTTGCGCCGCAAGCTACATGAACACCGCACCAGCCGGCCGCTGTTTGACACCCAGCGTTTCACCCGTCACCTCGAGAAAGCCTACCGGCAAATGTATGGGCGGCTTTGCACCCAGGCACCTCCGGTGCCCATTGATCTTAACCCTGATCGCCCCCTACCAGGGGGGCCGGCCCCCGATGAAGGCCAGACAGCCAAACTGGAAAACCAGGTCCGCAAAATAGCCATATTCTGCGGACCCCATGATACGTTTCTGGAAGATATCATCACCCATCTATCCGGACTGCAAACGGTCAAGCGATTCAAGGGTACGACCGTCGAGGAAATGCAGGCGCTTATGGAATGGAGCGATGTCTCCTGGTTTGAGTGGTGTGACGGGTTGGTCGTGCAGGCCTCAAAACTTCCCAAAGTCTGTAAAATCATCTGCCGGCTGCACAGTTATGAGGTCTTTGCCAACTTTCCGCATGAGGTGGCATGGGACAAGATTGACTGTCTTGTATTTGTGGCCGAACACATTCAAGCCATCTTCCTGGATCAATGGCCCCACCTGAAGCAGCAGTTGCCAATGGAAGTCATCCACAACGGTATCAACCTGCAAAAATACCAGTTACAGAACAGGCCGCCGGGTTTCAATATCGCCTATGTGGGCTATATCAACCACAAAAAGAACCCCTCACTGCTGCTGCAGTGTATGAGCCATCTCAATGAAATCGATCCCCGCTATGTGCTCCACATCGCCGGTGAACACCAGGAATTGCGGTTCAAGCTTTATGTGGAGCATATGGTCAACGCGCTGGGTCTGGAGCGGAACATCCAGTTTCACGGTTGGGTGGATAACGTGGAAGCTTGGCTGGCCGACAAGTCGTTCATCCTGTCGACCAGCGTGCTGGAATCTTTCGGCTACGGTATCGCCGAGGCGATGGCACGGGGCTTGAAACCGTTGATCCACAATTTTGTCGGCGCCGAAAACATCTATCCCCGCGAATATCTTTTCAACAGTGTCCGGGAATTCGGGCAGATGGTCCTGAACCCGGATTTCAGACCGGCTGAATACAGACAGTACATCGAAGACAATTACTCACAGCACAGACAGTTCAACGCCATCGATCAATTGATCCATCAGCTGTATATCGGAATCTGAGAATCCGGGGAGCGCACAGATAGCGCTATGCGTACCACCTGGGTCTACTGGTAACGTTTGGGACCGGCAGCGTTTTTTGAGGTCAGTTGCGTTGATACTTCCGGGGTCCTATCATCTTCGATACCATGGCGCCTGCAGTACTGCACGATGATGTCGGTGAAAAGCTCGCCATACTTCGCACACTTCACCTGCCCCACCCCATGAATATTGCGTAGTTGCGCAATGGTGCGTGGATACGCGCCGGCCATTTCCGCCAGAGTCCGGTCGGCGAAGATGACAAATGGCGGCACATCCTGCTCGCGGGCGATTTCCAGCCGCTTTTGGCGCAGAAGTTCGAACAGGTCGCGGTCGTATGCGGACACCGCCTGACGTTTTTCAGTTACCGACTTTTGCGGGGGCTCGGGTGCCTGCAACCGTCCGAAGACGCTTGCTTCCCCCCTGAATACCGCCCAGGCCTTCCGGGTCAAACGCAGACCGCCGAATTCCATGTCCTGCGCCACGAGTCCCTGGTGGAGGCACTGCCAGCCCAGAGACTGCCACTGTCGTTTGGAAAGATCCCGGCCGATGGCGTAGGTCGACAGGCGGTCATGCCCTAAATTCAACACCCGCTGCCCTTTGGAACCACGCAGCACGTCGATCACATGATTCATCCCGAAACGCTCGCCGGTCCGCTTGACGCAGGAAAGGAATTTCTGCGCGGGTACGGTGAGGTCGTCGGGGGGTATCTTTTCTTCCGTGCAGTTGTCGCAGGCCCCGCAGTTACCAGCATGGCTTTCTCCAAAATAGCCCAACAGTGGAATTCGGCGACACGCATTGGATTCAATCAGACCCAGCAACGTATTGAGCTGCAGGTTTGCCACCCGCTGTTCCGGGGGGCTCTTTTGCGCGATGAAATGCCGGACCTTATGGATATCACCATATCCAAACAGCAGGAGGCACTCGGCCGCCAGTCCATCCCGGCCCGCCCGGCCGATCTCCTGATAGTAACTTTCGATATTGCGGGGCAGATCGTGATGAACCACGAAACGTACGTTGGACTTATCGATCCCCATGCCGAAGGCGATGGTCGCCACCATAATCGACACCTCATCTTTGACGAAGCGTTCCTGGTTGTGCTTGCGGACCTTTTCGTCGAGACCAGCGTGATAGGGCCGGGCTGAGATGCCTTGGGCGTTGAGGCTGTTGGTGAGACTATCCACCTGTCGGCGGGTTGCGCAGTAGATGATGCCGGATTGATCCGGGTGTTTCTTCAAAAAATTCTGAATCTGACGTTCAGCATGAATTTTGGGAACGATCCGTAAAAACAGGTTGGCGCGATCGAAACTGGCTAAAAAGGTTTCACCGTCGGCCACGCCCAGGGTCTGTTGGATGTCCATCCGCACCCGCTCGGTCGCCGTGGCCGTCAGTGCCACGCAGACTGCTTGCTGAAAGCGACGGCGAACCGCGCGCAACTGGCGGTACTCCGGCCTGAAATCATGCCCCCATTCAGAGATGCAGTGGGCTTCGTCGATGGCCAGGCAGTCCACGCCGATACCGGTCAGCAATTGCAGGATATCTGGTTTCAACAAGGTTTCCGGGGCCACATATAGCAGACGCGCCTGCCGTTGCCGGAGGAATGCCAGGTTGGCCCGGTATTCGTCCGCAGACAAGGCGCTGTTCAGCAATACGGCCGCCACCCCATTTTCAGTAAGCTGCCGGACCTGGTCCTTCATCAAGGCAATCAGGGGCGATACCACCACCGTCAGGTTTTTGAAAAGGAGCGCTGGAATCTGGTAGCAAAGTGATTTGCCCCCGCCGGTGGGCATGATGACCAGCGTATCCCGCCCTTGGAGAATGGCTGTAATCGCCTCCGCTTGCAGGGAAACAAAAGTATCGTACCCGAAGACTTGCTTTAGAATCTGTTTGGCTTTATCCAGCATAGGGAATTATTGGGGGCGCGGTCCGGACCAGGCTCTACGACCGGGAAAACCGGCGGGTTGGGGCCGCATACCAACGGGCCGGATTTTAACCGGCCGGCGCTGCTACTTCTTTCGGAACTGGCTGAATATTTTGTCGATCCGTTGGACGGGCAAAGCGCCCTGTTCCCTTACCACGGCTTCGACGGTTTTGCCTTCCGTATAGGCCCGGTGAGCAATTTTGGCGGACTTGTCGTATCCCAGATCCGGGACAAGGTAGGTAGCAAGCGCCAGGCTGTTCTCAATGGTGCCCAGGCATTTTTCCTGGTCGGCCTCAATACCACGGATACAGCGCTGTGTAAAGATATCGGCCGCATTGGTCAACAGCCGGATGGATTGATGCAGATTGTGGACCATGACCGGCTGCATGGCATTCAACTCGAAGTGACCGCCTTTGCCGGCCAGGGTGATGGCCGCATCATTGCCGATCACCTGGGCCGCCGCCTGAATGACGGCCTCCGGGATGACCGGATTGACTTTGCCGGGCATGATGGATGAACCGGGCTGAACAGCCGGCAAGCGAATTTCACCGAGCCCGCTGCGCGGTCCGCTGCCCAGCCAGCGAATGTCATTGGCGACCTTGGTCAGGCTGACGGCAACGGTTTTAAGCAGGCCGCTGGCCGCGACTGCGGCATCCCGAGCCCCCTGGGCCTCGAAGTGGTTCTGCGCCTTGCGAAACTGAAAACCGGTATGTTCCCCAAGGAGCGCGATGACCCTCTCGGCAAATTCAGGATGGGTGTTGAGCCCATTGCCAACCGCCGTACCGCCCAGGGGCAATTCCGCCAGCTCGTGGGCGGCGTTCGTGGCCCGGGCAACGCCTTTTTGGATCTGGTACGTATAGCCGGCAAACTCATCACCAAGATTTATCGGGACCGCATCCTGGAGGTGTGTGCGGCCGATTTTGCCGATATTATCGAAAGCCAGGGCTTTTTCCCGTAGGGCCATGGCCAACTGTTCCAGCCCCGGTACCAGTCTATCCTTGACCGCCACCACCGTGGAGACATGCAGCGCGGTTGGAATAACATCATTGCTGGACTGACCCAGATTGACGTGGTCGTTGGGATGTACCGGCGCCCGCCCCCCTCTTTTGCCGGTTATCAGCTCATTGGCCCGGGACGCGATGACCTCGTTCATGTTCATGTTGGTTGAAGTCCCGCTGCCGGTTTGAAATACATCCACGGGAAATTGATCAGCCAGCTGCCCGTCCTGGATCTCCTGGCAGACGGTATCAATGGCCGTGGCCACCGTTTCGTCCAGGAGACCGAGATCGCGGTTCACCCGGGCGGCCATCTGTTTGATCATAGCCAGGGTTTTCAAAAAGGCAGCTGGCATCTGCTGCCCGCTCACCGGGAAGTTTTCGACAGCTCGCTGGGTGGAGGCCCCATAATAGGCATCTGCCGGCACCTGGACCTCACCCAGTGAATCTTTCTCTACCCTGTGTTCCATGACGTCCTCCGCAGAATGTGGGGGAATTTAATGACAACCGGTGCTAAAAATACGACCCTCGCCGGGGTACACCGTATCGTCTGAGACGGACAGCTGATCTTCGGGTTCCGGCCACTTGGCCGGTAGCGGATCGGCCCCCTCCCGCGCAGCTCGACTAGGATGGGAATCGCACATCTGGGGGCTCTTGCGTACATCCACAGCATCGATAGACACACTGAACTCGATGGCAATCCGATTGGGATCGAATGAATAGATTGAATGGATGAATCCGTGGTCGATTATTTCAGAAACCCAGAATCCAGCCGCTTCAAGTCTGCTCTTAAGAGCCACCAGCTCGGTACTGCTGGAAACCCCCAGGGCAACGTGGTCAAAAACAAAGGGGCCCTTGACGGGAACGCCGTGGTCTTTCAGCGGTATCTTTTCAACACCGTCCCATTCGAAGAAGGCGATCATGTCTGTCGGGGATAATTCAAAAAAATAGTGCCGGTATTTTCCGTTGCCCAGCCCGGCCACCAGGCGTGCCCCCAATAGGTCGCGCCAGAAGCGAATGGTGGCGTCCATGTCGCCGGTGGCCATGGCCAGGTGATTGATACCGGTAAAGGGGGGCATGCTTTCTCTTTCGGACCTATGAGCCGCCGCGGCCATCATCACAAGGCTCGCCGAAGTCATCGGCTCGGGAATGTTCGGCCGTGGCAGAGGTAACACAGACATCCATGTCATCTCCGGCGGCACCGAGAACCGCCAGGACACTGTCGTAATCCGGTTCCTCTGAAATTTCAGGTACCAGCTGAGAATAAATCACCTTCTTGTTTTCATTGATGACCACAACCGCCCGGGCCAGCAAACCTTCCAATGGTCCATCGACCAGGGTCACACCGTATTTTTGGCCAAAGGACAGATCTTTGAGAACCGAAGCTGAAACCACATTTTCTATTCCTTCCGTGCCACAGAACCGCTCGTGTGCAAAAGGCAGGTCTCGTGAAACACAAATGACGGCGGTGTTGTCGAATTTGGTGATCTCAGCATTAAACTTTTTTACCGAAAGCGCGCAGATCGGCGTATCAATGCTTGGGAATATATTCAAAACCAACTTTTTACCGGCATAATCGTTGAGGTTTATATCCGCCAGATCCCTGCCGGTTAGGGTAAAATCCGCTGCTTCCGTGCCAACCGCCGGCAAGTCACCAGAGGTATTAACAGGATTTCCTTTCAGTGCTGTTTGGGCCATATCATGTTCCTCCTTTGGATTAACTTGGGTTTACCTACTCTGTTTGATGCAACTTCTGATAAGTATGGCAACAATCGTGCCACTCTGGTTCTATTTTTAAAAGGTGCGGTATTACATACCAACATGCTGTTATTAAAGCGATTATTTATAGCGAGCATTAAACGTGGTCCGAACGCCTTTCAAATCTGGTTCGTGGCAAACAAACCCATGCGGTGTAATGAGACAGTTTGTCTCTACCCTCTGATACAGTTGTGTCACAGGACGTACTAGGGTTGTTCCATTAACGGGTACCGATAGTTCAGGGGCGGATTGAAATTTTCTTTTATGGTCCGCGGACTGAGCCAGCGGTAGAGGTTCAGCATGCTGCCGGCCTTGTCATTGGTCCCCGATGCGCGGGCGCCGCCAAAAGGCTGCTGTCCCACAACTGCCCCGGTTGGCTTGTCATTGATGTAAAAATTACCGGCGGCGTTCACCAGAACTCGCCGGGCAGTTGTGATGGCCTGCCGGTCACGGGCAAATACAGCGCCGGTCAACCCATAAATAGAGGTCTGGTCGCACAATTTCAGCGCATCTTCATACGCTTCGTCCGGATAAACGAAGACCGTCAGAACCGGCCCGAAAATTTCTTCGACCATGGTTCGAAAATCCGGCTGGTCTGCCTGGATGAGGGTTGGTTCGATGAAGTACCCTTCGCAGGCATCCCCGCTGCCGCCGGCCAGAATTCGGCCCCCCGGGCTGCTTTTGACATCATCGAGAACGGCCATGATCTTATCGAAAGCCGACTGATCGATGACAGCATTGACAAATGTGGAAAAATCCTCGGGCGACCCCATTTTGATATCCCGCATAACAGCGGTCGGATCACTGTGTACCGCTTCCCAAAGCGATTGGGGTATATACGCCCGGGAAGCAGCGCTGCATTTTTGCCCCTGGTATTCAAACGCACCACGCGCCAGGGCCGTCACAGCTGCCTGCCGATCAGCGGATGGATGCAGTATGACAAAATCTTTGCCTCCGGTTTCGCCGACAATGCGAGGATAGTTACGATACCCGGTTATATGATGGCCGACGGTCTGCCAGATCGATTGGAAAACAGCGGTGGAACCCGTGAAATGGACCCCGGCCAGGGCTGGATGAGCGAGAGTGGTGGCGCCTATGGCGCGGCCCGATCCCGGCAGGAAGTTAATGACGCCATCAGGCAGACCGGCTTCCTGAAAAATCTGCATCAATAAATGTGCAGAGTAAACGGCCGAAGAAGCCGGCTTCCAGATCACCGTGTTGCCCAGCATGGCAGGCGCCGCGGCCAGATTGCCGGCAATGGCCGTAAAATTGAAGGGGCTGATGGCCAGGACAAAACCTTCCAGGGGGCGATACTCAAGCTGATTGCGTTCGCCGGGTGCCGAAAAAGGCTGCTGGCGATAGATCTGCGCTGCGAAGTGGGCGTTAAACCGGAGAAAATCCGCCAACTCACAGGCCGCATCAATCTCGGCCTGGAAGACACTTTTGCCCTGTCCCAGGATGGTCGCAGCATTCAGCTGCATGCGGTATGGTCCCGAAATCAATTCCGCGGCTTTTTGGAAGACGGCCAGACGATCCTCCCAACGGGTTTGGGCCCACTCGGCCGCCGCCCGGGCGGCGGC
>Ga0126335_1001020_pt1 | contig 14945 bp, 3 predicted proteins | sample OlaspJWI45metaG_FD_108409 | JGI IMG/M metagenome (GOLD analysis project Ga0126335, IMG submission 108409) | Marine gutless worms symbiont microbial communities from Oahu, Hawaii - Olavius sp. 1 OAHU.JWI-45 metaG | ecosystem: Host-associated > Annelida > Digestive system > Unclassified | place... | reverse complement strand
TACTGGCTGTTCTGGTTCTGGTTCCGGTGGTGCCTCTTCCGTCACTTTCAGCTCCGCCGTTATTTCTTCCTCTACTACGGCCTTCTCAGTAACAGCCTCTGGCTTGACTTCTTCAGTAACGCCTATCAGCTTGCTTTCTATTAACTGCACATCTCGACGTTCAGCTGTTGGCGGTAGAGCTTCAATCTCACCCGTGCCAATGCTAGCTGTCTCCGGAACCTCCACCTCTGACGCAATCACACTCTCAATCTCAGGCGTTTCCTGCCGAAGCTCCGATTCATATGCTTCGATTGTAAATTGACTTGTCAGCGTCTCCGGCACCACCGATACTTCAAGTGTCGGTTGTTCCACTGGTGGTACTATCTCCTCCTCTACAGTCTTCAATTCGATTACTTTTCCAGGCGCTTCTACGGCCAGGGCATCTGGTTCAACCGTCGTTTCTACGGTGCTAGTAGGTACAGCGCCTTCAACAACCTGCATGTCACCAGCCTCAACTGTCGGCACGAACGCGTCAATCTGTACAACAGCAATTCCAACTGTGTCGACGACCTCCACATCGGGAGACGGCTCTTTGAAGACCACCGGCTCCGCAGTTTCCTTGCGCAGCTCCACTTCATACGTTTCCGTAATAACTCCTTTCGTCAGTTCCTCAGACACTGGCAATTCCTCTTCTGCTGCCTGTTCTGCTTCTGGTGTTGCCGCTTCGGGGAGTTTCAGCTCGGTCATTATTTCTTCGTTTACTACGGTTTCTTCAGTCACAGCCTTTGGCTCGACTTCTTCAGCAACGTCTACTTCATGCTGTTGTTCCATTGGTGCTTCCTCCGTTAATATCGCGGACGTCTCTATCTTAACAACGTCCATCACTTTCACTGGCTGAGTATGTGGTTTATGCAGAAAAATTTCATACCTTTCTGTGTTAACCTCTCTTGTCTGATCGTCTCCACTTTCAGCTGTTAGAAGTACGGCTTCAATCTTTGCTGTGCTAATGCTAAGTGTGTCCAGAACTTCCTTCTCTGAAGCAATCACACTCTCAATCTCAGGCGTTTCCTGCCGAAGCTCTGATTCATAATCTTCGACTGTAATGTGTGTTGTCAGCGTATCCGGCATCACCTTCTCTTCGATCTTCGGTTGTTCCGCTGGCGGTAGTATCTCCTCCTGTTCCGGCTTTAAGTCCATTACTTTCTCAGGCTCTTCTGCTGCCTGGGCAACTAGTTCAACAGTCGTTTCTATGGTGCTAATAGGTGCAGTGCCTTCAATAACCTGCATTTTACCAGCCTCAACTGTCGGCCTTGACGCCTGAATCTGAACAGCAGTAATTTCGACGATCTCCACATCGGCAGATAGCTCCTTGAATAACACTGGCTCAGCCGTTTCGTCGTGTAAGTCCATTTCGTATGTTGTTTGCATGCTAATTTCCTTTGTTGTTGGTATGAGCTTATCTTCGAGCGGTGCTTGTTCCGGTGCTTGCATTATCTCCTTTGCATCTTTGTGCTGAATTACTTTTTCAGGTTCTTCTGTGGCATAATGCACAAAAACTGTTGGTTCCTCCTTCACCTCTATTACTCCACTAGAAAGTGTGTTTGCTAGTATCTGCATATCAGCATGATCAACTGTTGGTAGTGGAGCATTTATATAAGCTATGCTGAATGCTGTATTGTCCAAAACATCAACATCAGAAATTGTGCATTCTGATACCTCGTAAGGCGTCTCAATTGGCAGCTGCGCTTCACATGTTTCTACAGTAAACCGCTTCATTACTAGCTGCACATTGAACATTGTGTGTTCAACAACGACTTGCTCATTTGGGTCATAAATGTCTGTGTGTGTTATCAGGTGATCTTGCTCCACTGCTTTTTGCACGATCTCCTCTTCGGGTCGCATAATTCTTTCCTCTTCGAGAGGTCCTACAACATCTTCCAAAGTACGAGTGCCATCAAAGTAATCAACGTGTACTCGCTGTGCTGGAACATCAGACACTTCACCGCGAACCTGATCACCTAATGGTACTGTTTCAGGTAATGTTTCGTCAACGACATCAGCTGTTAGTATCTGATCTAGATCCATCACACTCTGAAAGAAATCGTCTGGTGTAGCTTCAGGCTGTTGGAATAAATAGTAAGATGATTCCATGGGTGAAATAATGCGTTCAGTGCGTAGCTTATCAGATTCAGTTGGAGATACTTCAATTTGCATCAATTCCACTGACGGAAAAGTAGCTGGAGATTCCTCTACTGTTTCAGTTAAATGAGTGATCTTTGAAGTATCAAACTCAGAACCTTCAGTCAATGGTAAAAATGCGTGTTCATTACCTGGAACTTCTATTAACTCAGTTACTTCTTGCATATGGCTCTCAGTAATCGTTTCCACCGGGCTAGCACTGGCAGCCTCTTTGTCAGCAACTGTTTCATCACCTATGTCAACAGAAGCTTGTGGATAAACTTCAACAATACCGTCTCTCGGTATATCAGCTGCTGTATCTTCATTGGTTTCATATGTTGACTGTCCAGTTTCTGGCAGCTGCTCCGTTGGTAGATCATACCTGAGATCTTCCATGGTCTCTCGCATGGCATCATCACAAACTCTCTCTGCCAGCATTAAAATGTCTTTCCCAGTTGTGTCATCAGCGACATCATCCATTGCGTGTACTTCTTCTAGCAGTTGCTCTACGGCAGTCGTCTGCCCTTCTACGACAGGAGACTCCTTGAGAGCAATGGCATCAGGTTCTATGGTGCTGACAATGTCTGCCTGAACATCGAGCTCGACAGACACCGCCCGTTCTTTGTCCAGTGGCCCCACAGATAGAATCTTCTCGGGATAAAAGTCTTCCCGAGGAGATTCAACCGGAGACATGGCAACTATCGGCGTCGAAAACGAAATATTAGCTTCTTTAGCCACTTGTTCGACTGCTTCATTTGTTGTTTCTATTGCTTCTATCACAACCCATGTGTCTACAGCATCCGTTGATTCTGGTGGTACCTGCTGCTCCTCAAATACGAGACAGATTTGCGCCTCAGCTGGTAGTTGAACGACACTGTCAGTGGGTTGTTCAATCGTTTCTGAGACAGGTTCAGTAACGCCATCTTCTACTGCAATGACTCTTTCTGGCTCACAAGCAATCCTTTCGACCACATCTGCATCAACGTCAACTACCCTCTCTAACTGTAGAGTAGTCGTATCAGTTAGCAGTTCTCTGCTCTGAAATTCGAGTTCCAACTCAGAAACACCTGCATCACTTACAGCTGCTTTAACATCAGGCTGCTCTTTCTTCACAACAAAAGCCGGTTCGGTAACGGCTGCCCCGACGTCAATGGCCTGCTCTGTTAAAGAAACATCCACTTCAGTCAGTGCTGCTTCAACATCCACCGGCTTCTGCAAATCCGAAAGATCAACATCAGTTAGCGCAGCTCCAGTTTCTGCAGTATATTCTGGCAAAGGAACAACCACTTCAGACAGGTCTGCTTTAACGTGTACTGGCTTCTCGGGTTCTGAAAGAGCTGTCTCCGTTAATTTTGCTCCAACTGTCGTTACTAACTGAGGCTCAGCTATCTCTTGCATGTCTACCAAACTTGAAATATATCGAGTTGTCAACTGTGCTTCATCAACAGTTGGACGAACATCAATGGACTGCACTGTCAGTGATGTGGTATAATGAGATGGCGAAATGTCATCCGACCTCATAGTTTCTGGCTGTTTTTCCACTGACAGTGAAACTAGCTGAGGTAGTGAAATCTCAACTCTTGTTACAGAAACACTCTGGACTGTGTCTGCACTTAATCGTTCAAGCCCAACTGGGAAACTCTCAAAGTTCAAAGTATCATGTTGCTGACCATCATCTTGTACTAACGGAACTTCAGTTGAAGGTAGGCAAATAAGATCTGCACAGGTTTCCTCAACTATGTTACCAAGTACGTCTTCCAGATCGCGTGTGCCATCATAAAAGTGCATGTGGACTGATTTCTCTGGTACATGGATGTTTTTGCAACTTTCAGTGTCCACTTGATCCGCTTCAACCACAACTAATTGGTCAATATCAGTAATGTTCTGAAGAACTTTTTCACTTGATGCACCAATTTCAGAGGTCTGGTCTGTTGGTTGTGTGACTGATTCCTTTTCTTGCTGAACCATGCCAATCACATTATCATCGAGTGTTTGTGCCCCATCACGGTACTGAATATAAATCACAGACTCCAACACCTGTGGCTTATCGGTTTCAACTTTTTCATCCAGTGTTTCTATTAGTTTCACCAAGTCCACTTCAGGAGTCTCTGCATATTCAACGTCTTTGTTGGCAGCAGCGCAAACATCAGATACTAAAAGCTTGTCATCAGCAATTTCAGACTGAACTGCCTCTTTCTTCGCCACCATTCCAACTCCATCCTCAGACATCCGTGTGCCAGCATAAACACTATCAGAAATTGCAGTTTCTGACTCTTCCAATATTTGTGGCTCCTTGGTCATTGCTACTTTTATCACTTCTACCTTATCTGGAACTTCCACAATTTCCACAACTTCAACCTGTTTAGTGGCAGTGCTGTCTTCTGGTACACCAAACAGCAGAACTTTGTCTTCATCCATTTCAGGATGTACAATCTCTTGTTTTTGTACTACTCCAACTATTTCCTCGGGTGTTTTGGCACCCACATAGTATTCAATGATAGTTGTGGTCTTCACTTCTTTTGAAACTGGATGTTTATCCTGTTCCACAATGGATGCTACATAAATGCTGTCTTCTAATGGCTGCTCAGTAGAAAGTGAAAATTGCTCAAACGTCGTCACATCTTTCAATACTCTTTCACTTGTATCTACTTCAGCGCTCGGTAGCTTAACAGCTTCACTCACCTCGTCTGTTGGTAGTTTTACATGTGTTTCTGTCATGTCCAACATTACCTTCTCTTGTGGAAATTTTTCCAGTTTTTGTTGCTGCGGAAGCTCGTCGGGTATCAGGCCATCAAACCATGGTGCCACACGATCTGGCTGTATTTCCATCGTAGGCAGCTGTGTGTCGCCAATGACGTCCTCCAGTGTATGTGTTCTTCTGATGTCTTTATCTTTTGTCACTTCCATGTTAATGGCCATTTCTGGTTCTGTCACCTTTCCAGGTATGTGATTAAAAGATGTTTCTTCTGGCATAGTGACCACTTCAGCTGGAATTACTCCATCTATCACAGTGGCTTCAGCAGTTTCTGGTGAAGCTGCCTCCATCTCCTGCACTACTCCGATGGCATCTTCTAGTTTGCATGTCCCATCGTAATACTGGACACTAACAGGAGTCTCCTCTTTTGGTGCCACAATGTGTGGAAGATCACACACTTCAACAACTTCATCCCCACTGTCAACTTTGACATCATCAACTCCAACCTGGACAATGTCATTTTCTGTAACTGGCTTTTGTTCATAACTCATCTCCACTGTCCGTTCATCTGAAATCACAGACCTGTCAAATGCAGCGACGTTGGCAATGACTTTGCTTTTGTCCAAATCAATCACAGCTGTAACACGAGCTGCAGCCAACTGCTGGTCTGTTGGTCTTTCTACCTCTGCAGATTCTGATGGCTCTTGGACCACATCTTCAAGATTTTCTTCATGGTGTAAATCAGGCTTATCCTCAGGCTGGAGCAGACGATCCAGGTTGGTGATATCTTCAATGACGCCACTCTCTGTTGATGCTAACAGGTCTTCAGAATTCTGTTTTTCTGGCAAAAACACTTCATTCTCATGCACTTCCTCTACAGCTAAGTTTTCTTGTTCATCAGAAATAGCAACAGTTGGTTTTTCTTCAACTGACACATCATCTGGTGACGGATATACCATTTCCTTCTTTAGTGCTGGTACTGAATCAACCTCACTGCCAACAAAAACAAATGACTGCTCATCGATTGTTGGCGACATGGCTATTGTAGCTTTGGCACTGGGTGGACTCTGCTTATCGAGTTCTTTAAAGTCTATGCTTTTGAAGCTGTCTTCTTTGGTTGCATCGTGCAACAAACTTGCCAACTCATCAGCTGGTTTGCTCGACACCATAACTGCATCTTCTGGCAAAGGTACCACATCAACACCTTTAAGTTTACTCTCCGGCACCTCATCCACAGCATCTTTTACCAAAGGCACCAAAACCTCCTGCTCAGCGACAAGACCTTCGTTTACCATTTCAAATCCACTGTCTGATGATGCAAATGACGATGTATTACCATTTTCGCCGTCAACCAACACTGGCTGGATTGACACCTCGTCCAAAGTGACATCTGATGGTTCCTGATCATCAGGTTTTCTTACTATCATTTCTTCAACCTTTGTCGTCGTACTTATCTGAGACACCACTGTTCGTATTACTTTTTGTGATTTTCTCCTATCTGGTTTTGCTTCCGAATCAACTACAGGCTTTACTGCCTTCTCTGATATAAGTACTGAATCAGTCACTGGCTCTTTACCTTCACTGACTATTGGCTCAGCTGGATCAATTACCGTCAATGATACTGATCGCTGTAACCAAGTTCCATCAGGAAGAATTTCTTTCTCAAAGTCTTGCCTCGAATGTGTCTTGTTCACTCCTTCTGTCATTGTTTCATCCAGTCCGGGGGCCATATCCGTAATGTGCTCTTCAACAGTTGTTCCAATCAGTTGCTCCATCTTTCGAGGGAAAACTGTTTCGTATGTCGTTACTGTTTCAGTGTAGATGGTCTTATGGTATGTCCATAAAATAATAGTCTTTATATTTCTTCCGGTGTCTGTCACATCACTCAGCTGTTCTGACCGCTTCCGAAGAATCTTCGTCCCATCTGGAAGATGGTCGATGCTTACTGGATCAACTATTGGCAACTGTGGAATGTGTTCTTGTGGTTTCACGGGCTCATGAAAAGGCGTGGAAGTAGTCAGGAGCTCTTCTGAGTCTGCAAACTTCTTCCATGAATGAAGGTCTGGTGATGACGATGACGGTACACTGAAGTGCTCAGAGGATATTGCTTCATCTGCACTCACCTGAGGTTGAATATACGAAGTTTCTGTGACGGATTCCTCCAGGTCGATTGTATGCACATCTGTACACAACAAACCGCTGATATTCTTTGTTCTGGGAGCAAATGAAACTTTCATTCACAATTGTCTTTTTTATCAAAAGCAGACCAAACGTTTCTGGCTTCTTTTGTGCATAATGCAAACATTTACCTGATGACCTTGACATATGAATTTGACCCATACTATTAAATACGTATCGGCACACCAAAAATGAGCATTCAAGACTAAGGATTTTGACAGTTATCACACGACAAACAAATGAATATTGATATTCATAGAGACTGATGCAAATAAACCGTTTACATTTTAGGCTGCATCAAATGCATGAGATACGGATTTGTTGCAGTCAATGATCCCAGCATATGTCTGTCAGTCTGTCTGTCATGCGGCTTCGCTATGCAAAAACTGCTGAATGGATCGAGGTCCCGTTTGGGTTTGGGGTGAAGACTCTTGGGGCAAAGAAACAATGTACTAGACAGAGGTCTGGTTCCCCATGGCTAGTGGGAGGGTAGCGGGGGAATTTCATAAAATGAACAGTTACAGAAACGGCTGACCGAATCGCAATCATGTTTGCACTGGAGAGTCTTGAAGATCTAAGGCACATTGTATTAGACGAAGTCTCAACTCATTTGCATTCGCCAGACGGCGCCACATTCCATGTAGGCATCGCTAGATTACTTTAGCCACTCGTTAGATCAGTTATGTGCTGAAAAACAGTCAAACATCAACAAATACTGAAAACAATTACGAGTCTGAGAAAGAAGTATCATTCAGCATTTTCATCTAGTCACAAAAGGGACAGCCAGAAAGCAAACATAAAGTAAGAGACATTCACATGTTTTGGTTTGATCGAAGTCCACTGAAGAGTCTTCAGCACTGAATTCCGGCAAAGTGACCAGAACAGAGCAGATGGGTGTTTGTCCTCGCGCCTCTCGAGGCTCACGCATGAATGATAACCGCGCAGCGGGCTCCCGTGTGGGATCACGGATACGAACCAGAAACGCCATACGATTTTCGGTGAAAGCACGGAACACGATATTCAACTGTTCTTCTGTCTTAGCAATTGGAATCAGATTCCCGACCATCTCCACATACTGTGGTTTCTGGTCTATCACCTGCAATGTCGAGAAATAAAGCTATGAACTGACGACAAAAATAATAATCACAAATATAATAATATTAAAAATTATTAACATTAGTAATAAAAATCGAATCAAATGCCCCCACAAGCCAAAAGGTGTCAAAACAGTCAACATGGAACAAAACTGGTATCTTGGATGAGTCTACAGCAGTAGCAGAGACTAGAACATCACTTTCCAATGAGCATTTCTACTCGCAGCACGCATCGCATGCCACATAGCCGCGACTGGCTTCTGGTATTGCCAATCACTGAGTGCGGTCTACGGCTTGACGACGAGGCCGTCCGCATCGCCATGACATTAAGGCTTGGTTCTGAGCTTGGCAGTCCTCATTCTTGCCGTTGTGGCAGTTTAGTTGACGCCACTGGTACAAATGACCTAGTGTCCCAGCATGTCCCAAGCCGAGTTGTGAGACATCATGTTTTAAACGAGTGCATCAGCTGTGCCTTCAGTGCAGCGGGCATTCCGGTGAAGAAGGAACCAGCCGGTCTTGTTCAAAGTGATGGAAAATGCCCAATAGCTGCACTCTTATTCAGTGGCGCGGGGGACGACCTTTAGCATGGGATGTCATACTCTGCATCACGGTAGCTGCTTCCTACTTGACGGCGGCAAGTCATACAGCAAGTGCTGTCGCTGAACAAGCCAATGACAGGAAATGCTCAAAATACACTGAACTGTCTTCCACTCATGAGTTTGAGCCAGTGGCAGTTGAGTCACACTGGCCACTGAGCGATTTCATGGCATCTTTTCTGGCAGAACTGAGCTGCAAAATCACAGGCCGTTTAGGCGAACCATTTATGCCTGCGCGGCGGTGTGTTTTTTTGCGCTACCGTATGTTCGGTGAATAAAGATTTTATATTAGAGGCCCAGTACTCTTCCAAAGAGTTAGCTTGCTGGTATAACGGTTCAACTCCATTTTATTCCAAAAAAACTTTGCCAAATGAGGACGACACAGACATGTAGCCATTCCCACCTGCTTTCATGTTTGCAACATTTTCGCTTTTAACTCCCGGGATCCTTGTGTATGTGGTATGGCAGTGGATGCACGTGGGCTGCATGGACTATCCTGCTGCAGAAGCGCTCCAAGACAACAGCGTCACAGTCATTTGAATGACATCCTGTAGAGAGCAATCAAGCGAGCTCAGATGCCAGCAGTTAGAGAGCCAATCAGCCTGATGCGGGATGACAACAAACACCCAGATGGACCACTCTCCTGCCATGGGCCAAAGGAAAGCCAATGGCCTGGGATGTGACAGTACCAGACATATGCTGAGTCCCACATTGGCAGCACAGCAATTACACCAGGTGCAGCAGCCCACAAGACAGCGCAGAACAAGATAGACAAATACTCCGAATTGGCCAGCATACACATCTTCTACCCATTTGCCATAGAAACAGCTGGTACATGTCATGACATGGCCATTGAGCTCACACAGGAGATTGGCAGGCGTATCACCACTATCACAGAAGACACCCAGGAGACAACATTCGTTTTCCTACGCTTTTCCATGGCTCTGCAAAGAGGAAATGCGGTTTCTTTCCACAACACCATGGTCACAGAGTAAATTGCCGTTGCAACCATAACTTTGTTTTAGTGATTTTAACTTTTGTTTTTAAACCTCGGGATCTATACTAACGAGGGTATAAAAATTAATAATAATATTAAAAATAATATTAAATAATAACAACAACTGCAAATCTTATTTCAGAATGACCAGATAAGGCAAGCATAAGTTAACTACAGTGCAAATCATGTACATATATTTTTGCACAGAAAAGCCCATATTAAATTACACTAAATAAAACAAATTAAAACATAGCAGAAAGAAATTATTGATCGGAAAGTCATTAATGAGCACAACTTTGGCTGATGAGGCAAGTATGGTTCATTCCGTTTGTGGATAAACACATGGGTGTGCAGATAAACTGTGAAATACTTCGACAATGCGTGCCATAACTGAGTGCTTCTGAGATAAAGTTCATTGAGCGGTGCTATATCAAGAGCACGTTTAGTTTATATTTTTCTTTCCTGTTACAGTGAAAGATAGCAGTATAGTCGACATCTTACCTCCACGTCATCACTGCGGGAGACTTCAAGGAAGCGATCATGACTCTCGAGTGTTTTGTCGAGATTGTCGTCAGTTACAACAAAGACCCGGAGCAGACCATGTTTCGCGTCTCGTCGCTTGGCAAACACGACAAACTTAGCCATGTATGGTATAGTGATCACTTCACCGTACAGCTTGTTGGCAAGTTCCAGACAGATTTCGGGGTTCTCCTTAACAGATTCTGGACTACAGTTCATCATCCAGTACCTGTACAACAGGACATTTGTTGCAATTAAGAAGGAAGCTACAGCAGTGGGCCCAATAAAAATATTTGAAAGTGAGTACTTTGTTAATCGAATGCCCACACACAATAAGCAAATCCGCCATAACAATGAGTGGCAAAAACACTACAGTGTGAGTGTGTAGAGTCTTAACTTCCCACTCAACGCTATATAGGTCATTTCAGGGCGATTTTTACATGCCAGATGACCCAACCAACAGCATCAAAGCACTGAGAGAAGCCAGTTGGCCACTGAGACAAGGTTAAATCCTACCAGAACTACTCCACCGTGTCACAATATAAACTGCAGACCTCTAGGCTAAGCACAACATAAGGGTCCCAGTGTGACAACAACCAAATCTGCTGGACCTATAAGCTGCCTAAAACATTGTGCAACAAGAGTGTTGTACAGTACCATAGTACCTAGAGCAGCTGTGTTAATGTTCCCTCTTTTACTCCAGACCGCCATTAGTAATCAGATGAGGCCACGAAGGTTGAGGGGGGCCTAGCTTAGTCGCCTTTTACGACATCCAGCCAGCAGATGGAGTGGGTCTATTTTAAGCCCCGGAACCCACACAAGGAAAACACTACAGCTATATGCACAACAATACAATGTTTCAAAAACAACTAAATTAATAACTTTTACAGCAGCACTAATACAAGCAAAGTGAGGAATGTACTACCTGCCAGAGACGGTAGTATTGAAAGACACGGAATCATCATTAACATTCAGTGGCACCGACTTGGTTATATCCTGCCACTCCGACGGCGCTGTACCTTCTACAAAACATATACACTCACGTGTGATAGATCTACAGTATTAAATTGTCCATTTGGTATCATTTTCACAGCACAGAGTAGTTAAACCAAATACTTAGCCTTGACTCAGATGAATTGCTGATTGCCGGCGGACAGCTAAGACAGTTGCCTCTTCTGAAAAGCATCAAATACATACTGTTCCATGCCAAAGACCTGCAATCTTCCCTAGAAAATGTACATGCATGTACGCCAGAGCATCACACTAACAACAACGAAAAGACGACAAATAATTCGAGTTTTTCTTTCACGGTACAAATTTCTTGTCAATATCTCTGCAGTTTTGAAACATCGTAAACAGACAGACAGAAGCACAGATTGACGAAAAACACCACGCACACCCCAAAAACATAACGACCCGGCGCCTATCTAAGCGGCGGAGACAAAAAATCAACACAGGGTAATTGAGGGTAAGAATTGCAACAACTATAACACAACTGTACCGGTGAGACTGCAGAGTAGTCGTAAGTTGTCGGGGTCCACCTCATCGTTCAAAGGTCCACTAGCTAACGCGGTGGTAGATGCCAGTGGTGGAGGAAGAGGCATCGTCAGTGTGACTGGCTGGTGAAACCGACGTCGACGTGGTTCCAGCGTCACGATAGGACTGAACGTCGCCACATCCTTGGCGACCTTCTGGACTGTGGCTTCAGGCACTGGTTGAACCTAATTGTGGACAAAGTGTTTGCCAATAGACTGAGCAACAGTGCAGCGTTCCATCTAAGGAGAGGGAGCAAAAGGGCAATTGGCCCCCTTGACACTCTCAGAACAATTTAAAAAAATTCATTTCAGGTAGTATTTATAAGCCTAATTGTACATAACTTAACAGCAGACTACTAAATGTTAGACAAAAGAGCAAAGAAAAAGCAGAAGTATAAATATACAACTGGACGACTATTTGGTCTATTCGTCTTCAGTTATGTGCAAAGCAGCAGATATCGCTGGCCTAACTCTCAACATTACGTGTTTACTAACTAGATCAGTTCCGGTTCTATGATCGTGACATCGTTCGTGTTATCTCGTTGGCTATTAATAAAACATTAACCTGAAGACTAAGACGAACGTTCTTCTTGAAGGCACCGCGAGGAAAGACGGCTTCAACGCGCGGTTCTAGCGCCGAGTTAATGACGCCACCGACCTCACTAAGCAACTCAGAATCTCGACGAATTTGTGTCACTACGGCAAAGTACTTGGGAAACTCCTCGACGAGGATACGCGTCACCCGTCGACGATATAGCTCTTCGGCGCTTTCCAGACCTGCCCGTACCAAGAACATATCTCACTGAAAACAAGACTGTCTTTCAATCAAAGGCCTACCACCCGCGTTTCTAGCTTTTTTTGCTGCCATGACCTTGATCTTGATCCGATAACCCTGATAAACAAAAATGACCCATAATTTCTAAAGATACATCTGTACATCAAAAACGACCTTTAAGTACTTATATGTCAGGAAGTTATTGCACGACAAACCTACAGAACATACAAGCAAACCGACGTGACCGAATGCACAACCACGCCGCTACGTTGGTGGTAATTACCAGGGACAGTTTTGCATCCGTCTTTGTTAAGACAGAGTTGTACTAAGCGTTGAAATAAAAGTTTTAAAACAGTTTGTTCATGCGTTTATTGAAAACAAAAACTTGAAACCGATGCTTGTTGAAAGACTGAAGCATTGGTAAGTCAACGACACGACTTTGAGCAACAAGCCCATGAGAAAAACATGTCAGTTGATACATACTATGAAAATCTAGACAGAGATAGACGAGATAATTTAAATTATATCTAAAGCCGTGGGATATGAGACGCAGTTCGACCAGTGAATTTTGTTAAATAGTTTAGAACTGGATTTAATTTCAGTTAAGTCAGTTGTGTTCCCAATCTCAGCTTACATTCACTTTAAATTAATAACACGCACAGTCATGCTAAACTACGTGAAAAACACTACCTTAACTAAGAACGAGTTTGTAACTAACGTGAAGTGCCGCTGATTAACATATAAAAACTCCACCATCAAGCTGTTACACGTACAACTACGGCTAACTATGTGAGTGTCTCAACTCAACTTACAAATGCTTACAAACGAAAAGCGCAACAAGCAAAAAGAAAACCAATTTGAATTGGATGTGAATTGTAATTTCAGACGTATGCACCAAAGAAAAGCTAATAAATACTACACACTTTTCAAACTAACATGGATAAAATCGCAGTCAGATTGTATTTCAATTGTTCTATCAGTATTTGTGGTATCAGTAATGAGGAAAACTATCTCTTGCAGAAATTTAAAATAAACTAAAAAAGCTGAAAATCGAGAAACTGGTGACCAAAAGTCTACTGCCTATCTACACAGTGTCTAGAAAACTAAACTGCTAGCTTAGCTATGAATGAAATAATTAAACTGAATCTGTTGAATCGATGAATTTCAAGCAAGTGTATAATATTTTAGGCTAAATTATCAAATGCATGAGATGCAGACTATTCTTGCCGATGTACGCGGTGTCTGTCTGTCAGTCTGTCTGTATGTCACGCGGCTCATCTCGGCTTCACTGTGCAAAAATGGCTGAACAGATCAAGATGTTGTTTGGGGTGACACTCCTGGGGGCCCACGGAACATTGTGTTAGACGTGAGTCCTGACCCCCTACAGAAATGGAAAGGGGCCCACTTTTAAATTTTGGGACCCCATCGTATTTCCGGAACGGCTCAAGCTAGAGACGTGAAATTTTGCGTGCCTATAGAGGGGTGGGGGCTCTAACGCAAACTATGCAAAAGTAGGCCACACAGGGGGTCGGGGGCGGGGTCACGTGATCTACTTTTAAATTCTGCGACTGCCTACATATCTCGGGAATGGCTACAGCTACAGAGTCCTACGCGTGCAGTGTGTGCTGCATTCGATGCAGCCTTTGCCAAATTACTTTGGCCTCTTGTCTCGATTGCTCTGACAAACGTACAAGCAACCGCTATAAATTAATAAAGAACAGGAATGGAGTACCAAGTCATGTTTTCACAGTCAAATCAGAAATGTCCTAAGAAATACTGGACCCTTCGTGCAGAGATTCGTCCTGGATCCCTGCTAAAAACTCAAATAACCGCATAGCGCCACTAGCAATGAAGCAGATCGTCGCAGCAAACACTACAGGCTCATTCACATTGCGCGCGGTACTGCACGTGTCCGCAACAAATAAGTATGCATGATACTGGACGCGCACAACGTCGTGGACACACACAGACATACGCAGTGTCCGCATGGATCTGTGGGGAGCAAACAGTTGCGCAAAAGTACACAACAATCCACAATCCAATCTCTGCACATAATATTTAAGGCAATATGTTCGGTTTCTGTTGAGTGCCGCTTGCCGTGCCGCGCGCAAGTGAATGGTCCTTAAGTCTACACTGTGCTCTAATCTATACTACGGAAGCAACTACGAAGCACATGCTGAAACCGACATTCACCTTCACCTTCGAACGAACCACTCAACAAGTCATTGACAGCGCCCCCGGTCGCCAGTGCCCGGTGCTCGTACCACATGACTCCGTCGTTGCTACGCAACACCATGACGTCACGCTCGCCGTCCCGCAGCGACGCAAAGTGCGGAACCTCCACGATCACAGGCCTGAAACAGCGTCAGCATCATCATCATTATCATCATTATCATCAT
>Ga0126335_1001019_pt1 | contig 14951 bp, 8 predicted proteins | sample OlaspJWI45metaG_FD_108409 | JGI IMG/M metagenome (GOLD analysis project Ga0126335, IMG submission 108409) | Marine gutless worms symbiont microbial communities from Oahu, Hawaii - Olavius sp. 1 OAHU.JWI-45 metaG | ecosystem: Host-associated > Annelida > Digestive system > Unclassified | place... | reverse complement strand
TAATAATAATAATAATAATAATAATAATAATAATAATAATGTTCTTTATTACAATTGCAGACAAACGCTGCAAAGGACAATCAGCAACATCTGCCACGCAAGACAGCACACTATAATAGAATACACACAAAGAATACACGTAGTTCAGCACGGTAATGTAAACAGCCATACAGAAGCGCTATTACTCAATGCCGTACAAACCGAAACAACAATGAAACACATAATATAACACAAGACACAACTTAGTAGTGGTAAATATTTACAAACATGCATTCACTTTTTTGGCATCGGACATTCTACCACTGCTCCACCGCCCCCGCCCCCCAGTGTAGTACAGCTGGTCTTCCGCATCTTGCGAAGTCAAACTCGTGTTCACCTACAGTTGTGTTTCGTGTTCCGCTGTGCTACGCAGCTGTCTTTGGTTAATAAAAATTAATGACACTGTCATTAGCTGGTAAGTAACAGCGGGGTGCAACTAAAGTGTCACTATGTAGCATCGGTGTTCTTGATTCAGCCAACTCAGCCTTCTATCCCGCCGGGGTCGGTAAATGAGGACCAGCTTCGGCTGGGAAGGCAAAGGTAGGTATGGTATACATTGTTGGATGGGTGGCACACAAAAGGGTGCGGTCTTTTGACAACGCGGGTCATACCTGAGCGCTTTTGTGATGAGGTTTTTTTTACAAAGAAGCGTTTAGTATCCTCTGCCTTCACCTTTGGCAGTTTACTATCTAGAGTCTGTGGATGCAAGCAACAAGCTTAATGTTGAATACTTTTGTAGGCCCGCACCTTTATGTCAAAATAAGGTCGAATGTCAAGGTCATAGGGTCAAGGTGGAGGTCATGGCAGCAAAACGCAAAGGACAATAATTTGAGTAACATTTGTATCTTCTTGCACTTAACTGCTCTGCTGTGGTTCAGCGACAACAGTGCGCTTGTGTGAGATGTCGAAATTGTTCCAGATGAAAAAGATTTGCACCTGACAGCAGCTACACCTGGACATGTCTACGTCGCATGATATTTTATTGATTCTATTGAAGATCTATGATTCAGTCATTTCTGCGTAGACGCTGTCAGTCTGTCTGTCATTAAACCGATGAGAAATAGGTTTGCATGGTGGTGCACCGCGGTTGAACAGGATATAATGGTCACGCCTATAGGTCTGTCGCACGCAAGCGACATACCAATCCTGCTGTTTACTCCTTTCTTGCACTCTGCGTCTACTGTATATGCGTACACATGCGTATAGCTGAGTATTTTCACGTGTACCGCAAACTTTCGTCACCATATAGTCCGTAATGTATTGCACCTGACTGTACTCTCTCTGCTCTCGTCACAGGTGTGTTTTTTTGTCAGCGCCCTCGGCTACTTGTCGACAGGTAGCAATTAGCAAATATTACATCTAATCTGCATGGAATGCTATACACGACACACGGGTTTACTTCAAACAGTGTAGTAGGCTAATAATAGGGCCTACTGCACTGCTTGAAGGTAGATAGACAAACTCAATTGACAACAGACGACACATACTGACATACGGACACGTTAATAAATTATACAGGGTGAGCCAAAAAGTAAACCCCTACTGCATTAGGCCTATGAATAAATCGATAAACTTGCCAACAAAGCTAGATTTTTTCTTAAATTTGAGACCAAACAAGCAATATAATACTGCAAGTTGATATTAAGTATTCTGTTGATTAAACATTCTATGCATGACATAATGTACGACGTCAGTTAATGTAGTGACGCACTGACGCTACAATATAGGTAAAATGGGTGCAAATGTTAACATCTTAATTGAAAACTAAAGAGAAAAAATGGGGCTCGAAGAAATTGAATTTCCATCTGAAGACTGGTCTAGGAGTGGACTTGATAGCTTGTTAAGACGAATTGATGCAACTGAAAGCGCTGATCGAAAAATTGGCAGCGGACGCCCCAGGTCGGCAAGAACGTCAAGTCAGTCAACATCACGAAGGTAGAAGAGCTCATTTGTAGTCAAGAAGATGCTCCCGGCACCCACAAAAGTCCAGGAGAAATTGAGCAAATCAAGGAAATGGCAAGAAGTTCCATTGTAATGTTGACGGACTTTCTCGCCGACCATAGGCCTATTGCAGCGTCACTACATTAACTGACGTCGCACATTACGTCATACATAGAATATTTAATCAACAGAATACTTAATATAAATTTGTAGTACTATAGTGCTTGTTTGGCCTCAAATTTAACGAAAAACTAGCTTTGTTGGCAGGTTTTTATGCGATTTATTATAAGCAGTAGGAGCTTACTTTTTGGCCCACCCTATGACATTTCATGCCGGCTAATCATTAACTAAATAGCATTGTGTACAAATTAGTGTACACATGACACGAACATGAGGACGATAACGATTTATAGACAAATTTTGCTTATTTTGCAGGCTTTATGTATAGAAGCAAGTCGTAGGCTATCTTGTATGGCAGTCTTAACGTCTTTATACACACGTACAAGGTGGCCCAAAAACGCACATTTCCATTTGCTTGATGTTAAATTGATATAGCTTTGTGAAATCTCAACCGAATTTTATAATTTTTGGCAGACTTACACCTGAATAGATTCAATCAAATGGAAATGTGCAGTTTTGTGGGCCACCCTGTATATCTGTGAAGAACAAAAGTCGTTTTTTGATCTCGCACTTTGCGACAAAATATGCGTCTACGGAACCAGAACTTTGTGGCAACTTTATCAGCAAAGCATTAGTAGCATTTTTCGTCGATAATATTGATCACATTAATAACCTAATAAAACTTTAATAAATAGTAAAACCACTTCCAGCAAACTAAGTGAAAACTCAGGTCTATAAGTTTATAACTATAACTAACGATGACAACAGGACTGATATGATAGAGTCTGGCACCGGCTACGGCTGTCTAATGAACATCTTGGAAAAAGAACAGGATATGTGATACGAAATGAGCAGTAATTAAAAGGAACATGTCTTGCTGTGTGCACTGAAGTCTGTCGCAAGTGCACTCACTTCTGTTACAGTGTAATTTTCTTCTTAATACAAGATAACATAATACTGTACTGTCCTGCGTGGCAGACGTTAGGACTATTGCTGACTGTACTTTGCAGCGGTCTGTCTGCAATTGTAATAAAGACATTATTATTATTATTAAGCCTAATAATTGAAAAGCTGTTTCATCTTAACTGTAACTGTAACAATAACTGCAGCCTATATACTCTACATAACTGTAACTAAAATAAAAATTAGCTTAAACTACTGTAACTGAAAAATTCTAAGTGAAATAGCACTGTGTCGCACGTTCTCATTATCGCACTGCTGGCACAGTTGCTCACTCGCTTTAAGACGGCCTGCATGACGGCACCCTGTCGTTGTGTCGTTGACAATGTTGGTTTAATGGTAGGTATAGAAAAAGTTGAATCGCATATAACTCAGCCGTGAATTGAGCGATTTTCTCAAATTTTGTAAGATTATACACATGAAGGTCCCCGAAAGATGACACTTGTCAAAATTGGAACTGAAGGTAGAATTCCGCAGCTATTTCGAACGAATTTCGTTTTCGGGGCACATCTCTGCCCCCGATCAAGATATTTTCACGAAATTTGCTGCGTGTGTTGGTAATGAGCTCCCTCAATGTGTGGACTGGTCTAAACATGTTTCCTTCGAAAATCTAATTTGGCGCACGGCGGCCGTGTGCCATACAACATGCCGGCGGGCAATTTTAACGTCGTCAGCTAGATCGCATTTCTTTACGCTATAAGCATGATATCCCGTCACTAAGATCGACGACATCTTCTTCTTATTTCTTCTATATCAACCGAAACTCATTTATTCAATTAAATGTGACCAAATTTGTCACAAATAAGACTTATTCGCATTTTCGGCCCAATTTTCCAAGCACTCATAACAAAACAGCGTTTGTTTACGGAATGGCAACGTACAGCACTGTGCCATTAGCGTCACTGTTTTGTGCCGTATGTAGGCAGTCTAATAATTTACAGAAATGTTCATTAACGTTCTGATCTGTCTTATATATTATACGTTGACAGATAGTGTCACACTATTCATATGTCGGGTAACGTGTCAAGTCGTTATGTAGGCTTCATGTAAAAACTTAGTTTGTTAGGCCTAGTAGCAGCGACATTGCCAGCATCCTCTGAGACTGAGTATGCATGAACCCTGTAAGTTGTATTGCTTCCCACACCGGTCCCAACATGACTTGAAGCCGATGACAATCCCAGGATCACAGTTACTGGTGCACCAAAAAAACGGGCGTAACAAACGCTTCCAGGCGTCGCTGACTGTCGCGCTAGCAGCCAAAACGACTAAGATGACCAGCAGAAAACGTGCAGACATTGTCTTACGATTCTCTTTCTTTCTACAACAAAGCATTGACTCTGTCAGTTAATCGTTGGCTACATTGACTACTCAAAGACTACACACGAGACTATCATAGACTCATGGGCTACTCGTACATTTTCGCACTTACCTGTTGCGTTTACTTTTGGGTTTTATAAGCGTGAAAAAGATCAGATACGGATAACGCAGGCGTGAGCAAATTCTTAAAAGAAACTTGCTATTGCCTGTTTTAAGCGATACTTTATCTGTACGTGCACACTGTAAGGACTCGAGCAAATGCTAGAAATTAGCAACGTTATGAACAGTAGTCTAGTCTGTTGTGTGAATGTCTGCGTTATGCTGACAAAATCATGCGAATTGCACGTTGATACACCTGTCTGATACCTTAATGCTGACGTGATACTCAAGTATACGGCGTGCCGACAAAATACCAACCGACTCTGTATCAACTAAAACGAAGGAAGGCTGAATTTTCAGCTTAATTACTTGAATAGTCATCCAAGTATGTAGTCGAGACTTAGTTTTTTGATCTTTTGATAAGTGATACGCATAACTGTCAAACGCATACATAAACAAAGAAAAGGCAAAAGGGTGTTTTTATTTTATTTTCACTAGTTTGTAGTTGTTCTCCACGGTTGGTATTTTGTTGGACACCCTAAGTACAGTATACTATCTCCACGTTTGAACTTTCAACCAGCTGTTCTGTGTGAGTCGTGGTTGCTTGTTTGATAGGATTATTGATTTGCATAGCACACTGTTTAGAATAGGCCTATTGACTTTAGAATTTTCGCTTAGTGCTGTTAGGTTCGTTTGATTAGCCTACCCCCCAAATTGCTTTTGACAAAGTTGATGCGACGAAGAAGCACGAAGGATGAAACTGAAGAATACTGGACGATGTTATAGGCCCTATATTACCCCGGTTATATCTCATCCTTTGTAATTCAAGATACGGATATTCCCACCCTAAAGCACAAGACCTGCACAAATGCATTGCATATTTGTCGCAACTAACCTAATGCCAATCACAGTCTTTCATTAACTCGTCCTGTTACAGCCTTATATCTGACTTAGGGCCTAACTTCGTCAGAAACGAAGTTAAATCTGGATAAATACTCCTCTTTCACAAGTGCTTTACTTTCTAGTTCTCTGTCTCAGAGGTGAACGTGAGTCCAAATCTCTTGACCCTACCCGACACATCCCAATGTTGAATGGACCCAACTCTGACCGACCCATGGATGAGCTCAACTTACGTACATCAGTCTCTGCTCTTGTTTGTTGATTAGTTAAGTTAGTTAAGCTGTTTGTTTTGCTAACACATTGCTGTAATTTTTACCTTGTGTTTACGTGTATTTTTCAGAGAGTGAATCAAGTATATTTCTGCGGTTAAATGGACAGGGTGATCAGTAACGACTAGCGATTGATCTTCATCAGTGTCATAGTACGAATCATCATCTTTATCATCATCATCAGCAGCAGCAGCAACAACAACAATAACAGTGTCTCGATACTCTTCTAAAAAGTCTTAGCACCATCGAACATTCGAACAATGTGCAATAGGAGGACTACATCCATTTGACGACATAGACTCTGAACCTTGTGAAGTGGAACTGAAGTAGAGCTTAACTTATCACTCTGCATCACACTGATCAGTTTACCAGTTGTTTAGCTGCTGTCGATGATACAACATGCTGCCCATCAGGAAATTATTTAGCCGAAAATCAATTGACCAGAAAGCAGACAACGAAAGTGATATCAGTCTACAGGAAAACATGACGCGACTAAATCGACGACATTCGAGTGCGAGGTCGAGTGGTTCCACAGAAGGTTCACAGGGCCCAAGCACCGTGCAGTCGACAAAGTTGTCTCCTAGAAGATCAGTGCTAGGCATCCAGTCGCCTTTCAAAAGCAAAGACCATACTCTACGCTGTCAGAATTGCCACAAATCGGTGTGCGTATGTCGGCATACTGGCAGCATCAATACAGAAAACGAAGTGAACAATACTGTGTCGGCTCAGTTAAAAAATAATATGCCCCCAGATGTTACCACCGTACCATTGTCGCAGCCGGTAGACGTTTCTACTTTTTCAGACGAGAACGGGAACCAGGCGGGAAATAAAGTTGGAGATTCCGATGTCATACAAATGAATGGAACCACCAGTGACATAGCACAGTTCGACTCCTGCTCCAGAGATCAGCTGCAGAAGCTTTCAGTGATAGAGAAGAAAATTCTGAGTCAAAAACAGAACACGCTGTCAGCGGTGAATACCAGACGCTCCGTAGACAGTGGCACTCTCCTCTCCGATACTGGTAGTCATCAGAATTCTGTCCTCCAGAGTGTTCCAGACACTGACGCTGTAGCAAGAGTCGGTTCTCCTAGGTTATTTACAAAACGTCACACCATCGCAACACGTTTCAGTCGACTTCAACAATGCTCCAGCTCGTTTAGTGGTCTTTCACGATCATCACCTAGCAGTTCCAGCGAGACCGGTGAATTTTCTAGCCAATTTGCTACCCAAAGGTATCCACTCCCTTACGCGTCTGCTGCATCAACTGCATTTTCTGATACAGACACATCTCTTCATGTCACATACTTACCAGCAAGTCCGACAACCATGTTGGAAAACCAGCCGAATTTATCAACGTCTGTTTCCGACCCGTCTTCTGACCTTTCCGCCAAATCTACTGACACACAACATTTCGACGCAAAGGTCGATCGCTCACTCCATTTGATAAACGACGACAGTACATCAGCTGGTGCTTTGGAGTCTCCATGTTGTACTTTTGGTATTTCTACAAATTCATCTGGTTCTTGTACCACCGCCGGATCGGAGGAACACAGCCCAGTGCCTCCACCTCGAAGACGCCGCAACCGCGGTGGCACCTTTGGGCGATTTTCGTATGTAGGCGACCTTTACAGTGGTGGAACTGATCCTCACATAGAAGGACAACAAATTTCCAAACGCACAAAGTCTAGGTCTTTGTCCGAACTGTACCAGTCTGGTGAATTCGACGAGTATGGATGGACAGTGGAGGGAAAGGACTCAAGATCGTCCACACTTACCTCGGGAATTGTGTCAGATGTACATTCTCCGTCTTGGACACCAGTGTCTTCGAATTCGTCATCAGCTTCTGCATGTTGCGCCTCAAATACCGAACAAGCAGAACAGTTTTCTTCATCACTACCAGTAACATCAGCAGCTATTTCAAACTTCGAGAACAACGAGTCAAGATCATCGATGTTATCAACAGCAGCAGCAAAAACACCACTAAGGTCAAACGTTAATGGTGTTGACTTAAAGTCCCTCTTGACAAATTCAATATTATCGCTGTCATCAGCAGCAACTCGGCCTTTGACTTCTGGCGTCATCGAGGCGAAAACTTTATCAGCAAGCGCAACGACAACGACAACAACGTCTTCATCACCGTCATCATTGTATGATGAACAACGAATGTTCGGTTCTCACAACACCAGTGAGAAGCTATCAACTGTCACTTCAGACCACGACGGAAGTGTTCAACCACTACACACGCCTTTAGTCATGCACCAACTTGGATCACATCCGACAAAGTCGCTACGAGCTCTGCGGTACTCCTCCAACTGCGTCGAAGAGTACTCTAGCTACGGCCGACCTGAACCGGAGCCAACGTCACCGGCACTTGTGCGGATGACTGGTTTGTCCCTGGGTCACGTGATGACGCCATTACGGGTCGTCATGGCAACAGAGAAGCCTGCAGCTGTATCCGATCACTTTAGTCCCACTGTCGGCATCTCGGAGGCAGAAATTTCGAAACTTGCAGATGACCTGACGCAGAACGACAAGAATTTTCCAGTGGATGAACGGTTTGTTTGTTTATTATGTGATATGATACCGGAATGTATTATATTGTAATTGGGACGTAGACTGAAGCACTCATCACTGCAAGTAATTATGTTCATAGCAATTGGTGTGATGAAAGTAGACCTAATTTGTGCTGTTAATTTCGCGTGTGATCACCTGATTGCGCCACTCATTTAAACTTATAGTCTACTAAGTACATTGCAGTACACCATGACAAGCAAGATGTCGGCAATTGATCAGTAAATGCATGGTGTGACCAGTCTCAGATTTTCAGTCTGAGAGAACTCTACGGTGCAAAAGTAATAACTTTATTATGATAATTGCTTATGATAACTGTGAGACAGGGTTGCAAGTCCAGAAGCATGTGTTGATGTTCAGTGCGATCTCTCCATCGAACACTGCCTGAAGGGTAAACTTAATTCACAATTTTGTAAATGCAGTTAATATGAGTTCCAGTGTGTTTGCTGCTGACTATTTATAAATAAATTACTTTTCATTATTGACACTATTCATCTGTTGGACATTGACATAGTTGTTCAGCTATATGGAAGACCATGTACCAAATTAACCGGTGAGGGTCAATCAAATCCACCGTCTTCATCACATGCATTTGTAAAAATAATGATATAAACAAGTTACGAAGTGCTGGTATGCTGAAATACAGAGCTATTGACATTACTGTTGCAGATAAACTCAATCCGCCTATTGTCAGTACTGTTAACCTGGCAAAATACTTCATCATCTTCATCACCAGTGTTAGTAGTAGCCTAGTATAGTTATCGTATTTCGTACGTGTAACACTGTCAGGCTATCAAACGCGGTCACTTCTGAGTGTCGGAGAGAAGGCAGCTAGCTCAGAGATAATCAAAGAATTGTTGAGAGATGAAAGCCTCGATGATGACTTTCGACTCTATGAACTACTCACTAAACGCAAAGAAACGTCGACCGGTACGCATCTCCGTGCGCAAATGCGCAATCCATCTTTCTACCGAGGTAGGCCTATTGTGTGTACTCTTGGCTACGAAACTGAGCCGAAGGCAACTGATAACAAAGACACAGTGGTGATGTGCTCAAGACCTACGAAACGCCCAAAATTGAAACTTGATGGGAGCAGGTGCTGCTCAAAACGAGGATGATGTCCACATATTTTATACTAATTTTAGCGATTTTAGATCGATGCATTTTTCTAAGTTTAAATGACAGAAATAGCTTCACGTCGGCAGCCCGTCAGGCCGTGCTTCATGAAGCGTCACGGTTGACGGATGCTGGCTGCACATCGCTTGACAATAGCTCGACTGACGACCTTGGTGCTTTGCACGTTGTTTGTTTATAGAGACGGAGACAGATTGCCGCGCTGACCTAGGCTACTGCAACCAGGCCTAAATGTCCTGTGACATCTTGTCATTAATCATATAGTTTACTGTATTTCTCGTGTGACCGATAGCAAAAGTGGGTGTTCGGAAGGACCGTTGTGTAGGCTGCTGTTGGTCTGATTTAAAACATTTATTTTCGAAAGGATGGGGCAGTGGGTGGTGCAAATGGTAAAGAAGCGAACAGTTGAAGAGTTTCTGCAGACGTAGCTTATAGCTGTAGAATGGACATTGTGCCGCAAGCTAACTTGCTTGTAGTCGTTATTGACCTCGTCCTGTTAACTGACGGCCAAACTAGCATTGCAGAATTGCCTGTGACAAAACACGCCGGACATTTTAGACACTGCATGCACGCATGTTTTGTGTCTTTGTTGGTTTCAGTCAATCAGCAATCAAGTCATCATGACGTCATCAATGACGTCACGGCTCTGGGCTACGAACAGAGGCCACTGATTGGTCGTCACAGCGTCTCGCCCTGCTTTCATTTACGCAAGAAGAAAAACGCTCACATAAAAGTATTTAAATATTTTTTGAATTCTGCAACCGTTTCAATTATTAGGCTGCATCGAATGCATGAGATGCAGACTATTGTTGCCGATGATTGCGATGTCTGTCCGTCAGTCTGTCACGCGGCTCAACTTGGCTGTTCTATGTACTAGATTTTATACTGTGTCATTGCTAGGCCGCATAGTTAGAAATCAGTGATATCATGTAATTAAGTAATTCGTTAGTTATTCATTCATTCACTAGGTTATTGCTGTTGGTTCTTTGTGCCATTGTACGGACGGTCTGTGTCGTGTGCAGATTGTCTGCGACAGTGCCGCTGGGAGACGAAAAAGCTGTCAACTAGAAATAGCAGCCAACACAACTTGCCGTGAAGTGATCGTACTTGCAATAAAAACGTTTGACATGCCGGCCACTGAGGATTCCAACGACTACAGTCTTATACAGTACGACCGACTCAGTGAAGGTTAATGTCTCATTCTATATGCCACGCCTCATAGGGCCAGGCGTTAAGTACTATTAACCACTGCATAGAGTCTACCAGTCATATAGCAACTTTAACCCTTGTATTGTGCTTGGGGGTAAAAAAACCATCAAATTTTGTGAATCATAAAAAATTTCTGTTTGGCATATGGCACCATTTTTTCGTGACTTCTCTTAGGAATGGACTGGGTACAGAATAAAACAACAAGGTCGCCAATCTGTGCACTATAGAAGTTGTTAGACTTGACGTCAAACACGTGCGGATTTATCTAAAACTGGTAACATTTGATGATCATGTACTATATCCTTGACTTTTGACCTTGAATAACCTTGAAGGTCACTCGTTATAGCACCAATCAAAAACCCATAGTAGGTTTCCTATCTGACCTCTGTTGATTCCAACCTTTTCTACATAAACATGTGGGTTTTTTGACCCTCAAGTGCAACACGTGTGCATAAAAACAGAAGAGGGTTAACCTTATGTTACAGATTCACAGTGTTATTTGTAGTTTAGTTGCGATAACAAAGTAAATAAGTAAATTTTGTATTGCATGAAACACGTGACAGACAAATGCCATCATGGTAAAACATAGAGAAAACGAACACAGACATAAAAACAACTAATAAACGAGCAGTAAGGAGCAGTATTATAGATGTACAACAAATAGAGTCAGTAGGCTTTATCAAACAAAATTCTGAGTACAAAGGAATATTTGTAGAGTTACAGATAAGTCCGCGACAAGTCTCATCTTGTTGTGTCTAATGAAATTGGGCATTAGGTTTCACTGCAAAAAACGAGCTGCATTAAATATAATGGACAAATGAACTTCAGTAACATTCTTTTAGTAATAGTGCACCTGGCTGTTTCAGTGCGAATGTATAAAGTATACACGGGTGTTATGGGAACGTCAGTGTACAATAATAAAAGTATGAAACTTATACAGTAACCGTGGACTAGCCTAGTTGATGGGCCCTTAACACAATCGACTGAATTCACATAGAGATTATTTGGCCAAGTTGCAGTCATACAACCACTTTTTGGTCACTGAATTTCAGCTCGGTTGTATTTGTAGTATATTATGTAGTATTATTTGTGGAATTTAAACTGTGCAGAAATTCACCGAGTAAAGAATGGCACCATCGTGGCAGATCTCAAGAAAGACTACTTTCTGTTGTGCAAGAAGGAGAACTTAGCACGCACACACAGCAGCACAAAGAATTCCAAAACTGCGATAACTCTGCAGCCGACAAGTTGCAGCAGTGCTTCGCACGTCGAAAGTCCTACAAGTCCGTGTCAGTGGAATGTGGGCTTTCGTCGGCTGCAGCAGCTCGATAGTGTGTTTGACGGAGATGTGAAGTCAGCTACTGATGCTACTTCTCCAGAAGATAACGACACGAAAGAGGTTAGTAAGGACAATAAATCTTTGATGGTAGTTGCATAATGCCCCGGCGCCTATCTATGCATAAAGACGAGGTTTAACAGTCTCAGTATTCTACAGGTGATTGCGCTCTCTCTCTCTCTCTCTCTCTCTCTCTCTCTCTCTCTCTCTCTCTCTCTCTCTCTCTATCTCTTAAGTCTTAACGCGGTTTGTGGTTTGTGTTGTTGGTACAGTATTAGAGTATCGTATAGTATTGGCGGTATGTCAAGAATGACATACAGACATCTTTTTGTCGTTGTTCTAATTTTTGCGTCGTTTACAAATGTCTCATTCGCTCGCTTATTTTTCTTTAACAAGTTTAATGTACCTATTAGCATGCCTTATAATTTTGTGCTGCATTTCAGCGAGGAGCACAAACTTATTTGCAGTGACGCAAAAATACTTAGAAACTTATGCCAAAATGCATTTGAGTAGGTCTAGGTCCATAATTAACTGTTGTGATGGCGTGTTAGACTGGTGCGTTAAAAAATCGTCTGGAGTTGCTGGAGAAACAAGCGGAGTTGAATGAGCGCAACTGGAGCGAAAGACTTGCATGTATGCAGAAGTCGCTGGAACGATATAAAAAGGCTGCATTAGCAACTGGTAAACGTTACATGTTCGGCTGTATAGTAGTAGCAGTCAGCTTTTGACAGATTTGACTGCCAACTATAGTCTCGCATTATTTTGCGTTACATATTTCATCAGTTTCTTTACTTGTAGTGCAAAGGCGCCACAGCGATTGGCTGGCGCTACAAGATTGTGTTTTAGTCAAAGGCATATAATCCGCGTTTTACTTTATGGCGTTTTTGCTTTTGTAAATAATGTTGACTTTGACCCAATGGCCTTGATATATGAACTTAACACTTTCCTTGCACTGGCTTCCGGTTAGACACAGGATCACCTACGAAGTTGCATCATTAACATTCTACATTGCTTCACCACCAACCCGCCTAAACCAGATGCTGAACACCTACTGAGTATTCTCCAGCTCTTCCACTACGATCGTCAGGCGCTGGTCTACTGGTGAAGCCGGAAACATTCAACAAAAAATCAGATGGTGCATTTGCCGTCGCAGCAGCAGCAACATGAAATCAGCTTCCCCAGAAAGTCAGAACGGCTATTGTATCACTGAACAGTTGTCTCGTATTTTAAAGACTCCTCTGTTCAACGTCGACTGATCGCGTGGTTCAACTCCGGCACCTCCGACTCGTCAGTCCAACTGATGAACTACGTCGTCGTCATACAAGTCCAACGACTTGATTGAAGATGTAGCCGCATTCCAAAAATGAACTTTCTGCGTCAATGATTTTTAGCTGGCCCGCCACAATGCGAAGGTTACCTATAGTAATGGTCCGTGTTGTCCGTCCGTCCGTCTGACTGCAACACGCAAATATCTCCGAAACTAAGCCAGATAGACATATGGTTACTAGGAAACGCGAATAGGAAACTGGGCTTCCTGATTCAGAATCTGCCATCAGATTCGCGATAGGAAGTACGGTTCTGCCATCTTGGGTGTTTCCAAGTTGGCACTTCGCCCATTCAGACAGAAGTGGGCCGGTTGGGCTAGTGAATGTAGTGAATGGATCAGTGGGAACAGTCACCAGTCGGCACCACACTGGGCACCGTGGCGGGCCAGCTATCCCATAACGAACGATACCTCGTTTAGTAAAGTTATCGTATGGCAAACGTACAAACACACACACACACCGACGTCACCAAACACACAACCACGCTGCTACGCGGGTGGAAATAATAAGTCAGTATACACAAGTAGTTTCTGTGCAGATGAAGACAGCCGGACTCGGTTACTGCAGCATCACCTGCGTTGTCTAACGACCGAGTTAGAGCTGCAACAGGAGCATGTTCTACGACTGACGACGATGCTTAATACCGCTAAACGTACTAGGTATACTATTGCCTAGTTGTTGATTTTTTCGCCGCGTAGTAGGCTATAGCCTAGACTGCCTAGTAGTAGTAATTTGGTAAGTACATAGGCCTAAAGTAACTGGCGCCGCGGTCTTCAGCTAAACAAATGCGTTTTCAGTAACCGTCGAAACTCGAGAAGTCTTAGTTCGGAGTTGCGCAGATGAAGTGGTAGATTGTTCCATAGTAGTCTTATGACTGTTATTGTTGTAGGAAAGAAGGCGTAAACTTCGGGAGGGACATGGGTTTTGACCCCCATAACTGCAATAACATTGCTTTCGCCAGACAACTACATAGTGTCTGTCTACATAAAAGTAGAACAAATGAATATCTTGTTCATTTAGCCATTATAGCGGCGCGGTAGACTTGATGCTATCCACTGATTAATGATTCCTTGCATGTTATTAATTCAAGGCGTATCTATTTATAGCAAAGGAAAGGAATTTCCCGAGAAGCTGCTAGCTTTGGATGCGGAACTTCAGGAGTCGGAAAAACATCTTACGATGACGTCATCCCAGCATGAAGAAATTCTGCAATTCGTGGAAAAACAACAGTCTTCACAACGAGCGGTCGATACGCTGCATTTCGTAAATTAGGCTACACGTATATTGTATTATATTAATGAATGAATGTATAAACAAGAGGCAAAAGTAATTTGGCTGCGTCGAAGGCAGTGCACACGTCGCTCGTGCTGGAGTATTCTTCTTACAGAGGTTCAACGAAAGAGCGTAACTTATATATCGTTTACTGTACATACTTTAGCCGTTCTGTGGAAACGAGTTCTGTTCTGTTCTTTAGCCGTCCTCGATCCGAGGGTTGGCCACACCATGGACCTACTTTCTCCATTTGTCCCTGTCCTCTGTCATTCTGGTTGACTCTTCCACGGACAGTCCTGTCCACGTCTTGATGTTGTCGATCCAGGCCGTGCGTGACCTTCCTCGCCTGCGTGCACCTGGCATTGTTCCTTGCATTATCTCTTTCTCCAGGCAACTCCCTTGTTTCCTCATGGTGTGACCATAGTATGTTAGCTTCCTTGTTTTGACGGTGTCTAACAG
>Ga0126335_1001018_pt1 | contig 14957 bp, 14 predicted proteins | sample OlaspJWI45metaG_FD_108409 | JGI IMG/M metagenome (GOLD analysis project Ga0126335, IMG submission 108409) | Marine gutless worms symbiont microbial communities from Oahu, Hawaii - Olavius sp. 1 OAHU.JWI-45 metaG | ecosystem: Host-associated > Annelida > Digestive system > Unclassified | place... | reverse complement strand
GAGTACTATCTACAAATGCAAAAGTAGGTCCGAGGAGCATAACATAAGTCGCATGATAAGCAAATGGTGTATCAGTGACTTACGCTTCACTGTGCATCACAACACGAGCATGTGCGTGTAATCATGTTGCTGCACACTGTGATTTAGGATGCCGCATGTTTTGGGCTCCCCAAGCCGGCGGCTATAAGTGGCAATACATCTTAACTGCCATATTTTCTAGTTTGAAAATATGTGGTAACCCTATTTCTATACGCAAAATTTTGATTAAACCGCGAAAAATTACTTACACATTTGGCAGGGCTGGAGCTATTATATATAAGAGAACTGGCTGTTAAAATTTCACAAATGAAATTATTCCAACAAATATATGCAAAAATGCATGGCACTGCATACAGCACACAATTAAGAAATATTAGAAATATGAGAACTGCAAAATTATTCACATTTTATGCTGGATAATTTTGAAAAATAAATTAAAAGTTCCATTTCTCACAACAGACTAAAAACAGCATTCTTACAACATGAGGACACAAGCCACAAACATAACATCCACTGTAAATAACTGCATGAGGTACCCATTACCAGTGTCATCCAGGCAGTCCGAGATGTATGGGAAATCCTGGTCACGGTGACCCTGAAGTTTGACCCCAAACTTGACCTCCTCAGCGAGAAGCAGTGCTATGAAGTTCATCACACTCATGTGGAGGTCTGAGCCAACATACGACTTGTCTTGAACAACATGTAGTAGGCGACCTGAACATATTGTCATCATCATTAATCATCACCAACCGCTATTGACGTCTTATTCAACTCAAGCAGCGTATTATAATAATGTGCTGCTAATAGAAGAAAAAGCGCACAAACTAAAGTCCTTTGCATGGAGCTCAACCCACTGGTACTTTGAGCTGGTGAAGATAAGTCCAATTAAACTCAACAGCTTCTACAGCTCACTTATCTGTACCAACTTCCATTTCACAAAACCTCCATAATGGTTGTGACTTTATTCCTTATTGCATATCAAAAAATGTTAGGTTTAAGAATTACAGTGTTCTGAGCGATGATTATTATTATGCTTATTATTATTGTTAATGTAGCTCTTACTGTTGGTGTTTATGAACTGTCAATGACTAATTATTAGACTTAGGCCCACAGATTTGTTAATGGCGTTGCATAATTGTATTGTATACTTTCAATCTCCGGGTTGTATTTCAACAAATATCTTTATCTTATCCTTCGTTATCTTTAGTATATAACCTCATATTGGCCAGATAGGTTGTTCAGTAGATGGCTGGCTGCCAGTAAACTAGTAATAATTTGAAAGGCTCGTTGCTGGACTGCTTCAAGTCTGGTCAACTGTGAGACTTGTATGTCAGATGGGGTTTGCATATTCTAGTGTAGGTCTAACATCTGCTTTAAGTATTAGTACACAATGTACGGTTATGAAACTACAACTACTTTCTGGACGAGCAATTCCTAGCAGATATAACAACAGATCAGCAGTGACTGTAGCACAAATGACGGCTGACTCCTACCAGAGACAAGTTTCCAACAGCCAACAACTGACGACGTGATGGCTGTGTATGTGTCTTGTCCTGCAGACTGCAGGAGACTGGAGAGCATGTCAATGACAGATTTCCAGAGCAATGCACATGATGAAGATGTGTCTGCATCACCACCTGTACACCATACACCGCAGGTAACATTACCATCATTAACATCGTCATCATCAACCCTTTCCTTCAATCCTTCCACAGTGTCACCTCAGTTTATCAGACTTGTTAAGAGTTCTCAAGACTTGAGTCTTGGTCTCGAGACATCTTGAGAAGTTGAGACCCAATTTTCAAAGTCTTGATCTTGGAAAAATGAGTCGTAAATCAAAGTTTGCTGGAAATACAACACAAATACAATTATGAGAATTACTGTGATAAGTGACTATCAAGACAGTCCACTGGACTGAGTCCAGCTAGTGCTGTAGTTCCACGTATGAGCAACATCCGTTCATGTGAACAAGATTATGAGTTACATCAGAAAACAGTTCTCACAACTGCCCTCTTAAAGCAAGTTACCTTGATAGGCGACGGCCAGAAGAGACAGAAGACTGGTGATGGTTGTCGGACGGTCAAACAGAACTCGCCGACACTCGACATCAGTAATGGTGACGACTGATATTAGTGACACGATGTGACAATACATCACGACAATGTCAGTGAAGCCTAACAGCACATGAGGCTGTGACAGTGTCGGATAGACTGTCAACTGCCGACATTCATCCACCGTCCTATGACACACAACAATTATGCTACATCTGGCAAATATTAATGTATTTATAGTATTAGTGGGATTTAATGTTCCACTCAATACATAGGTCAGTTCGGAGACAGTCTTCACAGCCACTTACTTGACTGGTGCAACCCAAAAATAAATGCAATGGCAAGCAAGTTACAAAGAATCCAGTCATCAATTACTAACAGACACAAAACTAGACATAGTGAAACTCCAGCATAGAAATGCAATGCTGCTGAAGAAAAAGATTTAAACAGAAACTCAAAATAAGAAAAGACCAACTCACTGCATGAGTGTCTGCAGGACGGCATGTGAACGTAATGCCGTCGTGATGTCTTGTGGAGCAAGCGTCAGTAGGTTTGATAACAAAGAACACACAGCAGACACGAGGCTCGGTGTGACTACACTGTGACGAGAAGATGCTGACGATGATGACGAGTGGGATGTTTCATCATTTACTGCAGCAGCGGTGTCACTGTCGGCTGCCATCGACGACCGACCAGATAACTGTACTCCTAACAGCAAAGTTCACGTCATCACTGCAACAGCGGTGTTAGTACAACCTTTCACCAATGGTCCCAAAGATCTTTACCTCTACTCAGCAAAGTTCACGTCATCACTGCAACAGTGGTGTTAGTACAACCTTCCACCAATGTTTCCAAAGGTCTTTACCTCTACTCAGCAAAGTTCATGTCGTCACTGCAACAGCGGTGTTAGTACAACCTTTCACCAATGCTGCCAAAGGTCTTTACCTCTACTCACGCAAAATCTCGAAATAATCTGCAATAAGTTAAATGAGACTGAAATCTGCCAAAGTCTTGAAAACAAACTAAACGATGTTGACAAAAGCGCTGATCCGAGGTTTCCACAACAGTTACGTGAGGCTGAGAGATCCTCCTACCATAGCAATGCGGGACTGACCAAGAGGCCACCTGCAGTACCGATATCTGTTGCCAAAGCAGCAGCATCAGTGCATGAACTTAAGTTAGAACTTCCTTGTGACTGGATCAAATTGTCTACTACTGACAGTAAAACGACCCAATAAACACTAGCTAAAGTAGCAATCACACCTGCTTTATACCAATCGATGTCCAATGAGTGCAACGACATGTGCAACTGATGACAAATAACATACTAGCGGGTATCACGTATAGGATAATTTTCAGCCACTCACTCGTCCCCATACCCCGCTCAGGCCGCTGTCGGTCAGCTAACCACCTGCAGGCTAGCTGCAAGTCTCATGCTCATGCTACATGGTCATCATGCTCCAATAACCACGGTGCTCAACAGCTAGGCTGTACACGCTTAGCCTACAGGGGCCCTAAAATGCAGAAAAACAACAATTTTTCCGCCCCCCCCCTAAATTTTTGTGCTTAAAACCATCCTAGGGCACACTGGAGCTACAATGAAATTTAGGAGGCGATAGACGCACTTGTTCCTGAGATATAAGCAAACAAACAGACATACACACATACATACACATACAAACAAACATAATTATTATATTAGATACATTTCTATCCAGCCATAAGTGTGTAACATCAGAGGTGGTGACAGTACTGGGCAGGTCATGTGAATATGGTTTGCTATCGCATGTCAAGTCAAACAAATGAGCTTTAAGCCTAGACTGTTGCAACAAAAACACTGAGCTTAGCTGCGGTGGCAAGCATAACTTCTCTATGGTAACCAACATGCCACTGACCAGTAGTGGACAGTGTAATGACATTGTCTGCGCCATTATGACCTTCACCAGTCACATGGCGACGACGGACTGTGTCGGTGCTGTCAAGGCCGTACTTGTGACCTTGGCCAACCAGCGGAGAAGACGACATCTGAACTGCTCCAGACAAATGATGCCCGGACCAACTGTCCACCAGCTGAACACAGGCAAACATCTATGTACACTGTACTGTATTATACTGTTGCAAAATCATAAAGAAATAAATGGCCAAAGTAATGAGGCGAAGGCTGCATTGAGTTTGTGTGGGAAACTGGGACCTCTGTCTTATGTTCCTTGGGTACCCAAAAGTCTCCATCCCAAACAGGACCTCGATCCATTCAGCCATGTTTGCAGAGTGAAGCCACATGACAGGAAAACTGACAGACACCGGGATCATCGCTTGCAACAGTCTGAATCTCATATACCTGATGTGGCCTAAAAACAACAACCGTTTAACGGCCTTTGTTCCGGGACTACGCCACACATCCACCTGACCATTCTCATCTCTGCTCGATGATGTGGCCTAAAAAGCTAGCAAAAAACTGTTTTTGTCAATTTCTGATATGCGCAATGAGGTATCTTCATCTGTTATCCTGCAGCCGGCACACATTACAAGCTCAGGCGCCACTAAACCTGAGTGTAAAGGCACATCCCAGTTTAATGAGGAGAGAGACGGACCCTTTGTACCTGTCCGAGATTTTAATCCCAGCATACCCGCTAAGCCCAGCCTACATGAAAACCACGTGCCCTGGCTGGGACTGAAATCCTGCCCAGCGCGTGGCCAGCCAGCTAGGCTAGCAGGCACTGTGGCTCAGTCAGTGCCTTTCTGCATCTACACCACGGGGACTGGCAATTGCACATACTGCACTGAGAATCTATGAGGCAATAACTACAACTGACACTACATGGACAGAGTGAGTTTACCGGAGATGAGTTGCTAATGTCGACGAGTAAACCAGTGCTAACGTTTGGCGTCATTGAAACTAGTCACACAAATAGACAAACAGAAAAGCACACATATCTCGATAAAACACACACATGTAGACACACATCCAGACATACAAACACACTCATAATGGCCTTGATAAACAAGTAAGGTGACTATCATCACAGGGTCCTCAGTTCTCTGCACTGTCTGAGGAATACGACATGCATCACCATCATCTTCATTTCATTCCACCAAAGGGCAGCACATTTTTGGCCTATTTTCAGCATTTTTGTATATCAAAGCAGTGCATAAGTTTAAAAAAAGTTCGGGCATCATCCTCACACCATGGGCTATGTTTGTGCCAATTTCCACATTTCTACTGTTTTTGGATTCTGAGGTAGCATGTGGAGAAGAATGTGCTCATTTCTTGGCGTTTTTTGGCCTACTTTTGCCGTTTTTTGGTGCAAATTTGCCATAATCAAAAAAACTTTTACCAAAAATCTATGTGCATGCATCATGCTCGTACTAGACACCACCTTTGTGCCAAATTTGATGATCTTAGGCCTTCCCAGTCCTGAGATATCGTTTGGAGAAAAAACTGTCACCCACACAGACACCCACGCAGCTTATTTCACCATCTGTGAATTTCACCATAATCATCGTTGTGGCTCATCACCATGGCTAATGAACATCAAATGTCCTGGCTGGTATCTTCTTGAAGCTAAACAGAATTGATAAAATGGAAACTAAATCACAAAGAACTGAAAGTATAAGTATTTTTTATTTAAAAACTGAAAACAGAACTACAGGGTGTTCCAGAAAAAATGGCACAAAGTTTGTGGCACCAAATTTTTGCAACCACATGTCACAGAGTCATGCAGTTTACAATGAAACGTAAAAAAACTGCTTACATGACAAATGCCAACGTCTGAATGCAGCAGTTAAATATTCTTTGTTTTGCAGTTGACAACTGAACTATGGAAAAACATAATTAACCACAATATCGTTTCACAAATTCATCAAAGAAACAAAGTTCACGCCAAAATCAATTTCCAGAATTGAGAGAAACGGTGCTCAATGTGTCCACCACGAGAATGAACAACCGACGACAGTGGTTTGGGCCACAGTTCATAGCACCATCGATTAGCTCTTGACTGATCATGTCCCAGCAACTGTTCAGGACTTGCTTCAGATGATCAACATCCTCAATCTTCTGATGATATACAAGCTGCTGCAGAGCTCCCATAAATAGAGTAGTACACAGGATACAGATCAGGTGAGATAGGCAGCCAGTTGGGCAGCTCAACAAAGTCAGGAACATTTGTCTAATCTTCGGTAGATAAAGGTGCCATTTTAATTATTTACACACAGGTCACGTCACTGATGACGCGGTTACTTTTGGTCAATTAACAAAGAATATATATCAACTAGACACATATTTTTATTAATCGGTTTATAGCAATCTCAATAACTAATTGAATGGCGAACTTTGTGCCATTTATTCTGGAACACCCTGTATAATTATCTGTAAACAGGTACTGAAAAAATATGTGAACCCCAAAAAATGAAAGTTAAAGTATCAAGTCAGAACTAAATAATAACAAAAATGCTAATTACTTACAAAAGTAAAACATCACACATACCAGTGGTGCTGGTGGTAGTATTCTGCGACAGAGAGGAAGCAGCCCTGGCAGCTGATGTGCTGACGTGAACAAGGCACGGGGCTGGGCAGACCACGGACTCAACATAAAGTAATGTGATGAGCTGGCGAACCTTACTGAAGAACTCCAGATGTTGCAGTAGGACCAACAGAGCTGGCAAACCCACTAGAGAGACCTGGTCAATAACATTATAAAACACAGCAAAATTTGCATGAAACGGCAGAGATGCAGATGGGCTAGGAATCATCAGACAAGTCTAGGTGAGCAGACATGTTAGACATGGAATTCAAACAACTTGCATCAGTGAGCCAGATAATTTGGTAAATGTAAAAGGTAAAAAAAGTCTGGGCACTTGACGTAGTGCCTCTTGATGAGGGAACCACACTGCAGAAATGCTGAGTTATGGTACCTTCACCTGTGGTCTCTCTATGAAAGAAACAAAATAAACAACTATTTTTAGAAAAATTTGCTTGAGGCAAGAACTTATTTTCAACCACAAATATCAGTAATAACACACAGCTTTAATGTTTAAAAGAAGACTCTCTGTGTGTCTGCAAAAGAATACCTGTGACTCTTCGTTGCGGACGACAGGACCTTGCCATAGCACCGTATCTGTTGGCAGGTCGCTGATGCTAGGCAACGACTGTGATGTCAAGTTCACCAACAACAATGCTGCCTAGCAACGAACATAGCAGCAGCAGTTCTATCATCATCATTATCATCATCAGCAGCAGCGGCATAGTAGAGGTAGAGTAATCATAACTATGGTCGAATAGACCAACATACAAAAAATAACAATAAAACAAAAACCCTCTTAACTCAAATTAAACTACACAAAGCAAATAACTACATATTGAAAATGAAACTCATCTCTGTCGTGGGCCATCGCCTCTGTACCTTCCTGTTAAATCCCAATTCTTGCACGTCTTTCTTCGCTGTATCTATCCACTTTACACTTGGATGACCCGATGCTCACCTAAACCCCGGGAACTCCCAGTAAAACGGTTGTTGTTGCATGCAAATCTAACATACTGCATCAAAATACAAAAATACAACCTGTTGTCTGAGAGCACTGCATTCAGATGGGTCCAACAAAAGGCCAAATGCTGCACCCCAGATACCTCCAGGCACATTGTGACATTGCGTTGCCATGGTGATCCGTCCTGCCTCCGTAGCTGTCAGAGCTGTTGCAATGCTCACTCCCGCTACACGCACCTGTGTAACAGTGATAACAATAATAATGACAGCTGTTACTATCAAAGAACTAAGTACGGTTATAAAGTGTCCAATAGCGGGACTACATGATCAGGCTATGTACGGTCAGTGAAGAAAAACAGTTAATCAGAGAAGATATTGCTAAACTGTTCAGATTTAAGCTGCTATTTAAAGACTGCCAGAGGTGGTGATGACTGTGTGTCAGCTGTGAAGCCGGATGAATAGACGCCAAATACCGACTGCAGTGTCACTGGTATAGTAGGATCGGTTAAGCTGTGCTCCGTGACCTGAGCCACTGTTGACTTCTGACAGCTGCAACATTATGGAGCTCTGTAGATAGGCATGGCGTGCTATACTATGAAGACAATTGAAGACAAGCACCACCAGACTGACGCACAACAGGACAAAGAACGAGCGAGGTCTCAGAGCAATGTAACCACATGAAAGATGATCAACTACTGACCATCAAATAACGATAATAATCTATAACGTCATACAAGGACAGCGAAGCAGAGTATTAAGTCTCTGGTGTCAAAGTAATGAACTACGCAATAAGTAAGTAGGAAAAAGTACATGGTGTCCAAAAACAAGCAGAGAGAAAGTGACAAGTACTTGGACATCGCGGTAAATCCAGAGCGGAAAAAGCCAGTGTAGACCAGATTCACCAACAGAGTCGACTGCCACGGATTTGGCAAACAACCAGTTCCTTGGCCATTCCTACACGCGACACACACATCCAATACCACAAGACATACAAACTATCTCAGCTATCATAATTCATAGTTCGCTATCATCATCTGTATAATCCGCTTTACTAACATAATCACACAATTATGAATTACTCTGGCTGCCTGTCCAACACTGAGTTGATTTCAAGCTAAATATCTTAATGTTCAAATCACTGCATGGTACAGCTCTGCCACACTTATCGGATAAATGCCAGCTGGTGCCTGATGTCAGTCGCCAACTACTGTCATACTGTAAATTCTCGAGTGCCATGCCACTGACCAAAACATGGCTGGGTTACAGGTCATTCGCTGTTGCTGGTCCTCAGCTAAGGAACATGTTACCAGCATTTTGTTGATAACTTCGCATGTTTTAAGCATCTGCTAAAAGTACATTTAATTAACTGAGGCTGTGGCTGCTTAGTGAATTGCTTTTAGATGCCATGTATAAATATTCTCACTCACTCATTGTCATCATCATTATCATCATCACTATCACAGACCAGAAAGTTGTCATTACCTGACTGCGAAGATTTGTCGCCATTTCATGTGCAAGATGCCGCAAACACACTGAAGCACACTGAGTTATGCCCCGACCCATATATGACATTAGTAGGCCACCACGACCAGCATGGAATGCCGACACAACCTAAAATACATAACATATTTGATAGATAACTGGACATGAATCTGGGCAATTTTCGCTATCAGTGCTGATACTCATTGTGACCAGATAAAATACACAGCAGTTTCATAACAACTCCTGTGACCAAATCTTAACAATTTAAACAATTTCTACAGCATTTGCCTTAACGGTTACTGCTGTCCACAGCGGTTTCATCTGCTACATAATTTTATGAAGCAAAGCGAAAGACTTAAAGAGATACCTCAAGTAACGTTTGAAGCATTTCCAGACAGAGAGACAGACAATCAGCGGAAGAACACGTCACCGACCAACCACGCCTTTACACAGTCACAATATACAAACTCACGAAGTACAGTTTCACCTCCCACTCAACACATAATAGAACATTGCGGTGGTGGTCTTTCCCAGCAATCAGCTGCAATGACAACTAAACTCATAACATCTGAGAGAAAGCACACAAATTAGTACAAGCTAAACCAAGTTATATATAACAAATAAACTTAACCAAATGCACTCACACATGCCGATACCGCTATCAGCCTGTGCCCCAAGTTTACATCAAGGTGCAAAATTTCTTCTCAACACCTCCATAATTTCGGGACACTGAGACAGAATCACGAGCAGAAACCACACCGAACAGTAAACTTATTGCCTCTGGTGGCACTGAAAGCACAAAATCTAACCTCAGCTCACATGAAAGAACTGACAATAAGAACACTTTTAAACATGTCAAAAAGTGAACTCTAAATTGACACAACAGTGCCTGTGTTACCGACCGGGCAGTGGCATGCATCAGGATGGCTAGTGTGAGCTCCAGGGATGGAAGATTGTAAGACAGCACGCCGTCCACTCGGTTGATCTTAGTGAACAGACAGCGGACCAGGTCGCCATTGACAGAGTGACTAAAACCAACATGTGTCCCTGACAGTGACCCATCACTGACACCAGGACGTCTCACTGAGTGTTCTCTCAGCTGGTAATGAGACCGACTCATTAACAGACGAACGAACCGCAGCAAGTGACGACCGGTTTCTCTGTAAGCACAAAACACAGTCAAGCAAGTAAGCAAATAAGTACATTATAAAAAAATCAGTCACTATGAGCCATGGTTGACAGCAAACAGGTGCATCTTCAGCAACCAGTGAAACTACCAGATGAAAGTTAAGAATCACAAAGTGTCAAAGTACACTTACTGTTCCAGAGACAGTAACATTGACAGATTGATTGTAAAATTGCTCCTGGGCCATAGAGACCTTGCACTAAAGACACTGATCTACTTCTATAGCATTCAGCCAGATGCTAGCTTCTATTGTGTGAGCATGTGAATACATGGCTAGTGCACTGCATGGTGTTCATGTCTACTCCCAAGCTTCCAGTTGTACTTAAAGCAAAGTGCATGTCAAAACAAGAATTGCAAGCCCAAACCTGCTGAGCTGTTCTGAAGACTGGCAGCCATTCAACCATCAGATAAGCCACAAGTTCCTCATGATGACAGCATGATAACTCAATCCTGATTTGATCTAAGGTATAAAATACTGAAAGTCTAAAACCAAAGTTCAAAAATGGCATAATTGTCAGAGGTCATGCTATCATTTAAGATCAACATCGCCGAAAAGACTTACTGCACATCAAGCAAGATTTAAAACTCTAGTTACTTACTTATTTCTGCTGTTGTTGCTATAAATCTGTGGTGAATCTATGGTACCTGCTAGCCTGTGTGGTACTCAACCTTCCATCAGAGCCATCAAACGATAAGTCCGTTTTAGTCAACAGATGGTACAATGCCCCACCGCTACTCAGCAACATCTCACCAATCCAACCAAGAGTGTCATTCATTGTGGAGCTGTCTTTGTCTGACCTGGTACCACCTTCACAGCCTTTAACAAGAATGGCAAGGAATTTCACGATGTCGAGGGCCAGCTGCTCATCGGCACTGTTAGAGGGCGCCACTGTCAAAAACCTAACAAAAACAACAAACACCCATAATAATGATTCAGAAACCTAATAAAAAATGTTGATTTGGGGACTATATCTCAACAGTTCAAATCATAAAATAAACAATTCTTTCACAAACATCACACATATAATCAGTCAGAGAAGTTATGTACCGAGCAATGGCATGGGTAATATCTGTAAAACATATGTACTTTAAAAACAAAATAGCAGGTTTATATTATTATTAATAGTTCATAGTTCATAGTACATGGCGGTCCGCTTACATTAAAACTGACTACAAATATAAAACAAATAAAATCCAAAACTATAAAAAACGTGTAAAACATTGTTAATACAGGACCAAGTTGTACCTAGCAATGGCAGGTTTCCACTGAATGTCATTAAAATGTTGTACAACAGTTGAGGTGGTCGTAGTGACAACCAGATACCATCTTAGCCGACACAGAGCTCTTGACACAGCTGCATGTGACGTGGCATTATTCACGGCATAGATACACTGCCTCAAAGCATACGGAAGATGTGTCGTTGACATAATCAGCCGATCCACCGTTGTCAACGACATTCGCTCATGGAACCTACACGACACCAACAAAACCCAACATTACATAGTCATAGATGATAAAGACGATGACACAAGCACGCTATGCCGATATCTTGAAAGTCGTCCCACAGGTGAGAATAAGTCATAAATGTGAAAAGAAAAGTTTAATGGCATTATGGCTTGACAGCTGCTGTAAGGTCACGATGCAATCCCAGACCAACCGTGAGATGATTCTGGGGTTGCTTAGTGCCTTTAACACGGCTTGACTGTCTGAGCAAATACTAATACATCGTGATGACGTAATGTAATGCTAAAACTCCACTGTGTTTTCCGTGGAGTTAAGTCATTTTCATTTATCCGATACCAGTTGCATAAATATTTTTAAGATCCGTTCAAGTCATGTGGATTTGGGTAAAAATAAGGGGTCGGTTTTTTGGGCCACATGGTAGACGGCGATGGGCCCTAGAGAAAACTATGCAACAGTAGGTGATCACAGGGAGTCAGGGGCAGTGTCGTGTGACCCACTCTTAAATTCTGGGACCCCCTCGTATCTCCAGAATGACTAAAGCTTTAGTCTTGAAATTTGTTCGTGCATATCCAAAACTACACACAATAGGCTATTTGGGAGTCCTGGGCATGGTCAAGTGATTTGCTTTTGAATTCTGCGACTGCCTATATATCTCAGGAATGGCCACAGCTGTGAGTGCAGTGTGTGGTGCATTCGATGCAGCCTTTGCCAAATTACTTTGGCCTCTTGTTTACTACTGTAAATGTAAATGCTTTGAACAGAACACAATAGCAGCATTTACAAAAGTAAATAATGTGAAAATTCACTACGACAAGTTTTGCTGCCATAAAAACTGGGCACTGTCCATGGAGTTGCCAGGCTTGTCTTTAGAATAATGGTACTCAACTGAGAGACATAGCAAAACAAGTTACTACAAGACAACAAGGGAACTTCAATCGTACCGCTCTGATGAAGAATTCTTGCCGGTGATTGCCTCTTCAATCCCATCATGCCAGGCAACATTCCACGCAATCCTCAGTGCCTCGGCTGGCAAGCCACTGAGCAACAATGATTGGGATTGGTCGAAATGGGACTTTCCAGACCATGGGCTCTCAGTGTGATGGGTTGCGGTAATAAATGGCAGATGGTACCTAGAAACAAGAAACAAAATATGCACCTGGTAATATAGCTTGCTAACTTAATGCCTTGTTAGCAAACGAACTAACAACAAGAATTTCCAGCTCTGGTTTATCTAAACATCTGACCCACTCAATGATTCAACTTCTTCCAAAACTGAAACTGCCAAATATCCAATAACTTGCCTGACTAACACCTTTCTATTAATTCTCTTTTTTCATTTCATCAGCTTTCTAGATTTGCCTTTCTAGCTCTCTGGCTAGTATCAAGTTGACTAGATGTTGAATGGCCCACTTGACACACTATAGGTCACTTCAGGAATGGATGCTGGTATTCTACCATAATGTACCATATGATATTTGGGCATACCTGAGAGCAATGCATGCTGGGAGGCTGAAAGATGCATGCTCCGGCTGCAGAATTCCGCTGCCAGTCCTGCAAGTCACAAGATAGACACAGAACTGACTCACAACATATCACTATCAACTGCAGCCCACTCAGCTCTCACGAGTAGGCTGGGTTTCCAACTAGTGTAAGACAAAGTGGCAAGAGAGAAAAACAACCACTTCCATTACATGCCAAAGCTACTGGAAATGATTAATTAAAAATACTTAAATACAAACACACCACGCATAATTGTTATAACAGAACATTTACAGATTTATACCAATGGTTTTTAAAAAGGTTACTAATAAAAATTCTCAAGATAACTGAAGTGGAATCATTACAGTTGCCTGATAACCTTACAGTTAAACCACCAGTGACAATGCAGTGCAATGATGCAATGATGAAAAATAATAGATTTAAAGAAATTTTTTTTTAAATCTAAATTCCTACTAATACCTAAATCTAAGAATAGATTTATTAGAAATTCGTATAATAACACAAGTGAGGTGACTATAATCGCAGGGTCCTCAGTGCTCCGCACTGTCTGCGGTAGCATGTGGAGAATCCACTTGCATGGTGGCGCCACATGTACGCTGTTTCTGTGTGTATGTGGCACCAACGTGTGAGTGAAGAAAAATTGGCATTTTTACTGTTTGCAAGTTTTTGGCCTATTTTGGCAAAGTTTGTACAATTAAATTTTTTCCAGAAATCTAAGTGTGTGCATCATCCTCGTACTAGACGCCATCTTTGTGCCAAATTTGATGTTCTTAGGCCTTCTCAGTCCTGAGATATCATTTAGAAAATATCAGTCACGCAGACACCCAGAACCTCAGTACTCTGCACTCAAGCAAACAGAATGCACAAAAGTACCATTCTTGTACAGCAGCCATTTCATCGAAGACTAACAGAGCTAAAAGTTCGGAAAGATCTCGTCTGAATTCTTCATCTTTCTGACACATCAATCCACCTGAGTGACCGTGTACACAAAACACCAACACACCACAGGTCATTCAGCGCAGTACAGATACGATCAATACAAAACTCTCAAAGGGGTTGTACAGGACTATACAAATTTCTAGAAAAGACTTTTCAAACGTTTCCTAAAAATGTGCTAATTAAACGATACACTACGAGTTTCTAAGTTTTATATCACTTAATATAGATCACTACGGCCAACATTAGACACACAGAGCAGATATCTCATCAGCTTGATAACATTTACTGTAAAAACTACGACATTACCTATGAAGAACTGATGTGATTTATACACATGCGACTGCATGTAATGCAATGCACAATCCTGCTGTCACACTTCCATCTGCCTGTTCGTCCGTCAGTCAAATGTGTGCATTGTGTCGAAATGAAAGCACAGATGATCAGTGACAACTGTGGCTAGTCTGTGTAAAGGAAGCTTTATATGTGCGTTTGTAGGTGAGAGCGATAGGCCTATGTGGTCTGCGTGTAGCGCGGCGTCTGAACATTGAACGTGAGGTGGATACATAATGTATGCTTACTTGCTTAAAACAAGGCAATGTCAGACTTCAACTGCCGGTCTGTCCCTTTGACACGCTGGCATGCGTTTGCCAGGCATATCTGTAATTGAAGCACCACGCAGCATGCAGGGCGGTGGGGTGCCTTTGATGTCTACTCGTGTTACACCTGCAGTCTGTACCGCGGAACGTGAATAGAAATGCCGGCCTCATTTGTAGTCACATTCTGTCGATGCGGACCATGTGTTTCAGTCGCCGAGT
>Ga0126335_1001017_pt1 | contig 14959 bp, 9 predicted proteins | sample OlaspJWI45metaG_FD_108409 | JGI IMG/M metagenome (GOLD analysis project Ga0126335, IMG submission 108409) | Marine gutless worms symbiont microbial communities from Oahu, Hawaii - Olavius sp. 1 OAHU.JWI-45 metaG | ecosystem: Host-associated > Annelida > Digestive system > Unclassified | place... | reverse complement strand
GGACAGGGAAGGGAGGGGTAGAGAAGGGGAATAAATTTTGCCCCCCCCCACTTTTCAGACCAAAGTTACGCCCCTGGGTGGGGTTGTATGAGGGGAGGTGTTAGCGCAGGGGGACTGCTTAGCGCCGAGGCGGGGGCGTTTGTGCCAGGGGTTTACACCGAAGGGGCTTTGTCTGGGAGCACGCTCATATCTGTCGTCGTGCAAGATTTAAGCGAAATCGGACCGTCTGCGGTCGAGTTATAGCAATTTATTTAATTAAAGGTGGCCGCCATCCGCCATCTTGGATGTTTGAAGGAAGCGTGTTTGGACCATTCCACACGTTGGGGACACCATTTTCTACCAACACAACAAATTTGAAGAAGATATCTTGATCGGTGGCGGAGTACGGAGTATACTCCGGAAATTGTATTCGAAACAACGCCCTCTAGCGTCGGAATTCTACTTCCGGTTCCATTTTGACATGTGGGAATTTTCTTGTGTGTGATCATACGAAATTTTAGCCAAATGACACACAGACCGGTGCCCAGTGCCCCACTGACAAGGCCTAGTGCTCTCTGTCTCAGTGGGCGTAGTCATATTATCATCAGGTGCGCGTAGCCGGCGAGGGCCGTAGCGTCGTTCACTATGACCACGAAGGACCGCCCTTCTCTAAAGATCAGCAGGGGAACAGTTAGAGTCTTGCCGAACTAGATCTAGCCATCTGTTCTTTGGGCCAGTAGGACGACGTGGGGCATGTTCCGGGGTTTAGCGCTGGCACAGACGGACGGGCAGACAGACAACGCGGACCATTATTCTAGCTGGTCCCCACATTGTGGCGGGCCAGCTAAAAAGTTATCAGTTGTCACTTTCAAATAGGCTAATAGGAGACAAAACACAACAAACGATGAAATGTTTGGTTATACAGACTACAGTTTTAAGTCGATGTAGGGCTAAGACCTTTCGCGACTCCCGTCTTGATCGTCGACTTAAGCTTATACCATTTGGGCTACCAAATTGCGTACACTCGCTGACAGGATCGCATCAGTCACGTTTCAGCGCCGCGTTCACCGATAAATGATGCTCAGTGCGCACGTCGTAATTTATCCCAAACTGTCCGACTCATCGACGTCATCACTTGGGTGATCCACACTGGTTCAAGATATCGAAATATACGTCAAAATTTGGTAGGGGTTCACTCCGAACAAATGTGTCAAACAGAGTACTGAGGGTAAGCTCTTGTTTAAAGCAGACTCATATTCGCCGTGTGATGCCATGACCGCTAACCAGCACAATGTATAGGCGTGCGCAAAATTTATTGTAAAGCTCGCGTTGTAAGACGCTACTGTTGCCATCGCAATTCCGTCTGTCCGTCTGTCACACTCGTGGACCACGCCTAAACGGTTCAAGGTATCAAAATACCAGGTACGATCTGATGTCTAAGGGTTCTTCAAGTCAAGTATCCTGGTCACAATTTAGAGGTTCACCTCCAAACAAAGTCGTTAAACAGGGATAGCTACCAACCCTGTCGACAGCAAAAATTTGACCAATCTGCGATATTTTGGAAAAGGTGCAAAATGCGATGGAAGTTTCAAGTCTGTATGATTTAGAGGCCTACCAATATGAAGTACATGGCTTTCGGTTGGTAAGTCGGTGACTTTGAACGACCCTGAACGACATAACTTATAGCCTGTTATGGCCGTTCTTTTCTTCGGAGTTTTCACAGAAACCTGTGGGTTTTGGAGCCTACCACGCCAAACTACAGTTGAAGTTGACCCATATTTCCTGCAACAAAAGAACGTACAAGCCCTTGAAGCCCAGATCGATATTCGAGACGATATTTGCGTGGTTGGCCCCCAACAAATATGGGTTAAAGAATAAAGAGAGGCACCCCCAGATCACGGGTGAAGGTCATGTCGCGGCAACAGGAAAGCTGAAACAACCGGTGGACCCGCCTTCGATTTAAAATGCATTTTCGTTGTGTCAATGTGTGCGACAAAGGACAAACAGTGCATGGCTAAAGAAACAGTCTGAGTAGGCCTATTAGATGTAGGCTATGGTGATACTGCAAACCAGTTATTATCGCGTTTTTCTGCTTTGTTCATAGGTGACATGTCCAATCTCTAGGCCAGTGCTCAACTTTTTGCATATAGACTGTTGTTCTTGGTAAATATGTTCATAGAAGTTTAGGACGACATTGGGTATGCTGTAAATGTATACGGTTCAGAAATTTCGTCGTCGATCCAACGCTACTCGGCATTCTTGTCTAATGTGGCTTTTTGCATATTCTATGTTTTAACCGTAACCCTGACCCTAACCCTAGCCCAAACCAGGTAAATTTGAAGGCCAAAGAAATTGAATATGCCAAAAAGCCACATTAGACAAGATAGCCAGCTACTCTAACGCACGAAAAGCCCGATATGGGCACGTGTTCGCCGATGCAGCCTGTGTCGTTTGAAACGTTCCGAAAAATACACACTTAATGTAAGCTCTTGTGCATAGAGGCTACGGCCTGCGCCTTCGTCTAAACTTCTTTTGCTTTGCTTTGTTGATTTGATGACGATCGTGCAGAAATGTGAAACCAAGATTGATATTGACTGGCTCCAAGCTTAGTAAAGGTAAAAGCAAAGCCGAGGAGTCAAGGACACTTAATATAGCGCTTTCTCGTGATGTGATAGAAACGTTTAGGTAGGCTATATGGCACGCGTTATTGAAGGATCACACAGCTTTACCTTTCATCCACTGCCTTTGACTCCCTTCCCAGCCGAAGCTGGTCTTCATTTACCGACCGCTGATGGATGAAAGTTAACTTGACCTAGATCTAGACTATGCACCACAACGGCGAGTAAATTCAGTCCATGCCGAGGGCCGTTACGTGACGGATATCGCGTGTTAGCTGTTCAAACGGTGACGCACTCACGCCTCACCGGGCAAACGGGTGTAAGCAGCTAGACCACGGCTGCTGCCAGAAAGTGTCACGGTCAGGAATCGAACCGCGAGCCACTGAGTCAGTCGTGTGATCGACGCTAACCACTACTGACACTGCATGCAGCACCGTGACCGGGTCACCACGTTGTAGACTGCTGTGGCTTTGCACCGTGACTCGCCAGATGGCAGCACGCGATTCACGTGGCAGGAACCTGATAATTGCGGTTTAAAGTCAAGGATTCCTTGGACTGTTTACCGATACTTCTGAGCATATCCGTTTTTACTCTTTTTAGTCTCCCTGTTTCTCCACTGTTATTCTTCCTGGTTTACATTTATCTTACTGATGTAGGCTTATTTATCGCATGTCAAATAACATCTCTTTTTCATATCGTATAGGCTTCTTTAGTTGAATGCTATATAAATGACATGGTAACTCGAATTTTGTATCCAGACCGCTGGATTAGCGTTTCGGCGGCACCGGTCTGTTTCTTATTGTGTTAGTGTGATGATGGCAGTTGTGCAGAGCATTCATCTGTAGAATCTTATACGGTCATTATCTGCCAACAGTCATACTTATTCTTATTGGTTTTTCCATCACCCACTTACTCTTTCATTCTAGGCTTAATACCTTCCTTTTCTGCAAATACTTTCCACCAGCCTTTCCTTTCCTTTTCTTTCTTCAGGTTTCACTACATGATTCCTCCAGACTGCTTACTGTTTACTTCTAGCATATCCTCTTTACTTTTTATTCTTTCTGTTTTACACTTTTTAGTTGTTGTTTCCGTGCGGTAGATTAAGCTGACTCATGTCGGCTTTTGAGCGCACGTTAAAATAGCATCTCGTATCGTATCGTATCGTATCGTATCGTAACGATAACCATAACCCTAACGAGTTCTACGAGCTGATTTCGGGACGAGTTTAGTGCCACCCATAGGCCTGTTCACTGCACCGTGCACAAGCACCCTATTCGGCGCGCGTCTAACGCTATTGCTATCGCAATTTTGTCCGTCCGTCTGTCTGTCTGTTACACTACACTGGTGGACCATACCTAAAACGGTTTAAAATGCCGAAATATGGTTTGCTCCACTCGACACATCGGTGCTTAAGGATTGTTGTGGTACCGAGTATGACGTTATGGTAGACCTACCAACCAACGCAAATATTATGCAATGGTACCATAACGCCCTGCTGGGGGACTAGGACTAGGAACCATAGCGTCGTAGTACCATAACAATGCATAGTGTTTACTGTTTACATTTAGGATTGGGTTTTCCAGTTTCGACTATGGCCGATTTAATGTTATAGTCGCCATCTTTGTCACGTGATCGGAATTGACCAAAAAGACGGGCGCTATATCTGCGATAGCTGAACTCTTGTTTACTCCGGAGACGTCTCGGTCATAATTTAGCCACGTTGGCACTGTTATTATCTTAAACTTCAATTCAGTGAGTGAGTGAGTAGAGCTTAACGTCCCACTCGACACTTTATAGGTCATTTCGGGGACGATTTTTACAGGCCAGATAACCCAACCAACAGCGTCAAAACACTGAAGGAAGCCAGATGGTCACTGAGATAAGCTTCAATCCCACCAGAACCACTCCACTGCGTTATTGTAATATGAACTGTAAGCAAACGCTCCTAGGCTAATCACAGCGTAAGGGTCCCAGTGTGACAAAAACCTAATCTTCAAGTCAGCTCTATACGACGCTCTATCACGGGCCGTTTTTAAAAGCGATGCTAAGTGTCAATATCGTCAGTGACTCTCACTCGATCTCGCAGATACTTCTCCAAAATTGAATTTCTTCTCAATCTCAACAGATCCATACAACAGCTGCCGCAAAGTAGCCAGACAGTTACCACTCATTCAACTTAGCATTCAACTTAGCAATCTAGCTTTCATCTTTAACGAAAGAAATGAACTGATGGCCGAAGCTGATGCATACCATGCATCGATGCGGCCTATTGTGACCGTCGACTCACGTCGTGTGTCTGTCAATTGATTTGTCTGTCGCGCACCTTCTGCGCTGTGCAAAAATGGCTGCACGGCTCGAGGTCCCGTTTGGAGTGCGGACTTTTGGGATCCCAATGCACCTTGTATTAGATGTTCACGGGCGATGAATATGGGTGATGTGAACTGAGCTTCAAGGTATGCGACAAAATGATATTAAAAAGTTAACACGGAGCCACCGAGACGGCTAATATGTCATGTTACTATGTTTTGTAACTCTAGTGACTATGGACAAGCTTTTAAGAGGACGTCGTGAATACTGTTTATGGCGTATCTTCTCAGAAGCAACATACTGAGCATACAGATATCTGTAATCTATGGCGACCGATCGCGTGTGCGATTGCAATGAGTCTGCAGTGTCAATGTGGTACGTTTTCCGTGCGACACAGACATTGCAGAAGCCGCAGTAGCAGCAAGGGAGTTGCGAGAAGCGATTTTCATCGGTGATTTATGGCCTGCTGCTGCGGCTGCCGTCCAGCACAGATGGCGTGCAATCTTCAACGTTGACGCCTCTCTGTCGCCCACCTAGGCACACACTGTGTCCGTGTTAAGTCGTGGGTGGTCCCGTGGTTGTGCGTGCGTCTCTGCCACACAGACAGCTAATGTGGTCACGCCGCCGCTTTTCCATACAAAATGAATGAACTAAAATGAATGACCAACGTGCAGGTGGTTGGAGCTGGACAGCGCGTTACCTTGACAACGAGATGAACACCTCAAATGCCGCATCACGGCTGCGCTTAATTTCCAACACGGTATCCGTTTCAATTTCCTCTCTGCGTTATCGCGTAGACCTGTCAGTAGTTATTATGTTGCTAGTTTCAAACGAACGAAACTAACTAGCTGTAGCTCATGTTGTGTCAGTGGCAGTCAGTGGCAGATACACCCTACAGGGCTAGGGCGGATGCATCAATGTGTTAGGTGCAATGTGATAACTCGCGAAGTCCGTCGGGTGGTGTGAACCGAGCATCATTCTGCCGAAGTCTGCTGACTTACACAATTCTAGCAATCGTCGTGCAGTCGCGGGCTTGTGTGCGTTGTCGACTAAACCGATTGTCGTGAAAATTCTGTTTTGTAATAGCCTAGGTCTATTCTTGTTCTATTTGCTGAGATTCTTCGACTTTTTAGAATTAGGTTTTTTACATTAAAACGACAAAAATGTTAATGGCAGCACTCGAAACGTCGCCTAGCGAATAGCAGACGTAACTGAGCCATAGCTAGTTAGTTGTTCGTTCATGTGTGTTCATTATGGTGTCTTTGTTTCAGTCGAGCACAGCGAAGCTATCGATATCAATCGTCATTAGACGACTGGAGCATGCATGATCTGAGTCAATGTCGGTCGCTAGTGTGGGCTGACGGTCAGGGGGTGCGACTGAACACTGAAAGGTGGGGTCGCTTCGTATCTCCCCTCCCCTTCCTTCCTTCTTTTCGTTCACTTTCTGTCCCTCTTCCCTTTTCTTTCCTTGGAAGTAAGTTTCCCCCTTCCTTCCCTTAACAGTAGATCATTCACTCCCGAAAGGAGGAGCCGGAGGAGCCAAGTCGAAAATGCATTTTTGTGCATATTTCTGTTCAAAACGCATTTAATGACAGTAACTTTGCTGTTCATTTATGGAATCTTTAAGCACAGAGATTCCAAAGTGGAGGACACATCATAATAAATGGTGTCCCCTCTCCAAATGTGGGTGTCACGTCGCTCCCCATGTTGATGTCTGCACAGTAATCATCAGGCTGTCGCCTCGTCACTGCTGAGGCTTCACTGGTCGTTATCTGCGGCGTCTGCTCATCATGCTCTGCTGCTCGCTTTCTCACATCAACGTGTCAAGCCTCAATCTGCCGCCTCAACACATCTTGCTGTCTGCCTGCTGCTATTGTTCTCTGTCACTGTCTTGTCATCTTGTCACCGCCGGGTCAGAGACGCCATTTAGGGGAGGCTGGTGATCTCTGGACCTTAAAGACTGTGAAGTGAAAACTCCGAAGTTAAAATGGCAGTCTCTACTGTAGGCTTACTTTGTATAGGACTGAACAAAAGTCGGCAACATCTGCATTTATTTAGACATGTTAAACCCCAGTGATTGTCTCAAATGACTCTAATGTGCTGGTTGTGCTTTTTACTCCGCAACTTAGGCCTAACGATTTCGTTCGAAAACTTACAACACATGTTCAACTGTTTTGTTAGATGTCATTTTGCGCTGTGTGTCAGCAGCCATATTTAGCAAGCTATAGCGTGAATAAACGGAACAGATCTCTTTGAATCTTTCAGTTCATCATGCTACGTTGTGAACAGGAAACGTGCACAATAGGTTAATACAGAATAAATCAAAATTTCTCGCCACGATGTTTTTATCTACAGAAATACCGATCAAAATGCGGCTCAGTTTCAAGCCATGGGTGGATATTTTGTTCTCAGCTGTTCGGCACGTAACCAACAACCGAGTCCAATCACCCGTCAGTAACGTGCGTGATGTCTTCGCGCTTTCTTTAGCGCTCGTGTCTGATTGTCTGTCAGATGCATGGCAGGACTGGCCAGCGGAACGGTGTCCGGATTTCTACAGATTCCTGTCCGCTGATGGATTCACTTCCGCAAAGTTTCGCATGAAAATATTTGCTAGTAGTGCTATCAATACAGACTGACAATGACACGACACAAACAAATCACACTGACGGACTTCTCTAACCGGGTGAACTTGGACTGTTTTTGCTGCAGCATGTTTCAAGGCGGTTCATCGTGGTCACGTTGGTATAACGACACTACGGCTACGCTTAGCTTATGATGATGATAAACTTCAAAGGATAAATATCGCTTGCGTCTGCAATCTGCATCATCTGTTATCATCATCTTCTGTTATGCCACAGTCCGCACCTACAGCATCATTTGGGTCTTGAAATTATTGCGGATTCCAGTCCGTCGATAAGCTGACTCTTTGTCAGTAGGCGCGCTTCTGGCACCGACTCACCATATAGCGGTCAGTAGTGGCGCGAGGCACGCCGGTTACGGACGCAAGTCAGCATCGAGCGTAGAAGACTGATAAATCTCGCCAGCAGTCACGCGAGGCGGTCAAGCGGTCGACCAGAGAAGACGAGATGCCAGTTCTCGACTGACCTCATCTATCGTCTGTTACGTGATCTTCGTTCGTCGCCGCGTATTGTGCGTCGAGCCAATGCATTGCTGCTGCTGATGCTGCGTTGTTCTGCATCTGATGCGGCGGTTGCGTCAATACAACAATGTGACTGGTGATGCTGGCGACATTGACAACGATGTATCTAAGGCGTCAATGCACGTGCGTCGTGGACTCAGAGGTGAAAATGTCTCGTAACCGAATGACGATGTTGGTGGTCTGTGTTGTTTTGCTGAATCTGCTCACCGTAGTGAACTGTCGCAGTAACGACGACAGCGACACTTATATCCGTGACGTCACCTATCAAGGTCTGCTAAAGTCTGCAATGTTGTAGGTGTATTCGTAATTAATTGCATCAAACGATTACAAAAAAACTGTTTGCATAGTAATTACTGAAATTTTAGAAACAAATGACTCTACTTAGTGATTTAGATAAAGTCTGTCGATATGATGTATAGGCCTATGCTAACGATTAGGTGCTAATGGATACAGCGAAATTGATAGTACGATTGTCTCCAGTGTCTTCATTGTTTTTGGCGATAAGCTATTGCAGCCGATCGAACTCAGTGAAAATCAGATGGCAAAGGCGGCCATGGTTCAGTTGGCATTAGTGATTGCAATATATTGTGTGATGTGATAATAGAGTATAGAAGTTATTACATTACAGTTGGCTAATCCCTGGAAATTCAGCGATTTCGTCTAGAAATTGGAGGTATAAATTAGCGCCGAAGTCCATGCATTTTTGTCGAGCGCGCTATCACAGGCCCTTAGATTTATGGCGTCAGTTTGTCTTGCGAGTTAGCAGCAACGGCAAGTCCAGTTCACCTGCTGTAGGTCAATGATGTACGAGATGACCAAACGTGTGAATCGGTCGGTTTTGCAAGTATGTCAGTGCCTAGATGGCCAATATCCAGTGTCACAGCCTCCATCGTCGGTCTCAGCTCGTCGCTTCCCTGCAACGTTGTTACTCGCTTTCAGTTTTAGAAAGCCATGTGGTACTGCGCCGTGCCCTATTGTGGCAATTTTTGTCATGTTGTTGCTGAGTTTGGTGAACAGCGCTATGCATCTGTAGCATCTTTTGCTTCGTTTAAACAAGATGAGTGAACTGATGAGTAGGCAGCGGTCACATTTAAGCAGTGTTCATAAACTCACCATGACCTGGCTTTTACGTAGTGCAATGTCGTCTGATACGTCGACGTTTGTACGGATGGCCGGGAAATCGATGGTGGATGAGAGCCACGTGGCTGCAGCAGTCCAGATGGCCTGGTATGTAGGTAATGTCTGGTCTGACGAGTATGCCGGGTGCGTTGTTGTTTACATACGGACTGGCAATCACTGTCACTGACCTGTAAACGGACAGTTGCCTGCCGCGGCGTGGATACAGCTGCTGAATGGATAGATGCGGTGTGGATGACATCAGAATTGCTGAGGCTGGCTGGGTCTCGTCTGTAATGACGATACCAAGTCGTCATTTGTATGTTGCTGTTTATCAGGGCCGTAGCGATTCTGTATAATGTCATTGTCAATGTCATAAATAGGCCTACCTCAAATTGCACAGGTGTAAAGCGATGCTTTCGAAATAAGTAGGCCTGCAAAGACAACAAAAATGATGAACACAACAAAAGCAGGACCTGATCACACAGTCACCTGCAGTGGAAACCATTAGAACAGTATGTTTCGTTTCACTATTTGGGATTCATTATCACCCCAGCTGGAGACTGCAGCGTAGAGATCGGTCGAGACTTGGAATGGCCAGGTCAGCACCTTGCATCTCTCATCACTCCATAGAAGGACATGTCTCTCAGTACTTTTAGCATAAAGAAAGCGTTAGTTTGGCCTGTAATGATGTAAGGTGTGAGTCGTGCATAGGCGTAAACTTCGGGGAGGGGGAGAGGGCACTGGATCACATGGGGCATGTCCCCGTAATAATTGCCCGACTTGTGACCGGTTTTCGTTGGGATTTGCCGGAAAACGCTCTCATTCTTCAGACGAATTTCACAACTGGAGGGCCAAAAATAAACATTTTTTCATGAAAATGTTTTAAAATTTTCTGGGGAGGGGGCACAGCCTTCGGCTATACTCAATTTTACTTCCCTCCCAATATCTGAACCAAGTTTATGCCCGGACATTGAAAGCTGCTGACCGTAGAAGGACTTCCGCATTCCACAAAGCCGTGATGCAGGGGCATTGCGTGTAGCCTACATATATGTTCAGAGTTCGTCGGCGACCGTTCTACACGTGTGTTTTCCGCTCACGGTCTCGTCGACTACTCGCGCGTCGTCGTCGACCACGAACTGCAGCAAATCATTGTCGGCGTCAGGTAATAGGTCTATACTGTACCGTATATCGCTTGAAATAACTGTCGTGCAGCATAGACTGCGATTGTGTTTTCCGAAAGAAGTGAGCCCCTGATGAACATTTTGCAACAACAACTGCAGATTTGCACCAAGTGAAATAGAATGGCCACCCACGTTGCTTCTGATAATACGATAATTTATAGGTAGGTCTACTGAGACGTGTTTTAATGAACAGTGCATACAACGAGAGAACGCGTGCGTGAAACCTTTTCTGTAGACGCATGTAATACCACCACTATATAAATTATATAAGCACTGTAACTGCTGTAGGGCCAGAGCTTGTTTTTGTCACTGATAGTTATTAATGTTTGGAATAAGCTACCAGTCCCGGCCGTTGATTTTACAACACCATCCTCCTTCAAAAAAAACCATTGACAATATTGACCTAATTGAACTATAAGACTACTGACATCTCTTTTCACAGACATTACTGTGTTTTTATTCGTACTTTGTCATCTGTTGGTATATTGGCTGCAGTCATGGCGTATGTTTTTAAAGTGTGTTCGGTGACGTTAGTAATACATTACACATAGACTTGTATATTAAGGGCAGCTGTTAGCGCTTGTCCGAGCCTTGCTGTCCGGCTCATTCGCTATACTTCGTATTGACATATCACTCGTTTTATGGGCAAATAATGTAATGTGAATTTGTGTAGCGCATGCATACAAGTCATATGCACTTCCAGTGCTCGTGTAACGCAGCAGCGCTGTCTGCATGTGTGCATGCTCTCGTAGGCCAGAAACGCCATCGAGATTATTCCACTTAAGATAATTCCTAACTCCGTCAAATCTGTCATGCGCCCGGACTCCAGACCTATTAGCTGTTACTCGGCTTAGCTTGGATGTTGAGGTTATAGCATGATAAGAGTTCGTATATGGACGCACGTTGGCAGTAAGCCTCTTGGTGATGTTCGACAGAAACAATCTGCTGCGACTGCGCCTGTCGAATCTTCGATTGTTGGAGCAGGTGCGTTGGACCTCTGACAATGCTACCATCACTATGTGCATCGCCAAGGGCCAACCACTGGTCGGTTATCTGCATAAAGTTTTGAAAATGTTAAATGATGTACGCATCACAGTCATAATTACCATGCGTCGTAGGGTCTACACACTAAGGTTAGCATAGCGGCTTATCTTGATATCGCCATTTCATAACCTATGATGCTCCTTCGCATGCTCTACACTGTGTCCCGAAAAACTTTTCTCGTGTAACCGGCTGTAACTCTTAACTCTACCAATTGTTAACCGACTATCAAGTGTTCACAGCTGAAAAGCCGATGAAATTTGCTATAAAAGTCATAAAACATTTTTAACCCCACCTTACGTATGTTGGCGCACTACCTTGGGAAGTTAAAAGCCCAAAGTTGTTAAAAGTTACAAAAGATTGGGATTTAATAACTTAAAGATCATGCGGTGTGTGATGAAAGTTAAACATTAAATGTCATAAATGGATGTTAATACTGTCACACCAGATGCTCCAGTGTGTACAATTTGCCCACATGCATGATCAAAAATGATCCCACCGCTTGTCAACTGCATTGACACTGATGCTGTTGTCAGTGTCAAAGCCAAATGCTGAGCAAGCGTTGCTTCAGTTCATTGACGTTGGGAACCGTGACTGGTAAACTTGCTGCTGGACGACGCCTCATATCTTTTAGTAGAACAGCTTCAACGCCTACTGTTTTTCGAAACCACCTCAAAACTTATCTCTTTTCCCGATCATTTCCTTCCTGTTTTCGGCTTTTAATTCTGCACACCGTGTATAGTAGAGGTTTAGCAGTATTTGTACTTTAAGCCACTCTAAATAACTCTAATGTAATGTAATGTGTGTAATGTAATGTAATGTAACATATTAAGGTCTAAGCTGTTCGGTGGCGAGAGATCTGGTCAAATGAGAGCGGTGCTGCCTGCATGAGTTGTCATACAGTGACGCATGCCCAGTGTGCAAAGCGCTGAGAATATCCGGGGTGTTGGCGTAAAACAGTATGCTATTTCAAAGAATATTTAATAGCAACCAGAAACTGAAGTAATATGCAAGCAATTAATAAGTAAATAAGCGATATGCAATAAAATTGGTGCATGTAAAAATCAATGTATTTTCTGTCAAATCTGCGGCAAATTTGAACTTTTAACTTCCCGAGGGAGTGCAGCAACATACATAAGGCGTAATGTAAAATATTAAACGTTTTAGAGCAAATTTCATACTCTTTCTAGCAATGAGGGAATTTTGAAGATCGGTTAACATAACAAAAATAGAGGCAATGATATGCGGGAAGTTTTTTGGGGACACAGTGTACTTATCTCATAGAGTCATAATCCGCTGGCGTTATTAAAGTGGAAGGTACTGTACTGCGTACTGTTATAGTAGCAAAGTACCTAAACGGTTGAAACTGCATTTGAAACCAAAAGTTAGCTACACGTGTTTTGTAACTTAAAGAAGCAAGAGGCCAAAGTGATTTGGCAAAGGCTGCATCGAATGACCCCGCAACGTGACGGACAGACTGACAGACGGATAGACTGACAGACAGACACCGTGAACGTCAGTAACAATAGTCTGCATCTCATGCATTCGATGCAGCCTAGAAACAATGAATATAGGCCTAATGTGTCAGAAGTAATAGCCTATTGTCAACGTTATTTACGCTAAATTTGACATGTACGTTTCGTAACATATCTGTAGAAACTTTGCTTTTAGAGGCATGGAGCTGCAGGTTCACGTAGAAGCCCTAACTGTGTTTTACGTGTTAACTGCTCAGATTATCAGTCATCGTCACTTCAACTGCTTCGACTTCAAGAGCAGATATTTTTAAACGGCAATGGTACATGTGCGTGTAAATAGTGTTGTTACTGACGTTGATGTGTCGATTATTACAGGCAGACTGTCACAACTTCATACGTGTTCTGCTGCTACACGACAACTTGGTGTTTGCATGCGGCACAAACTCGTACGCACCACAATGCTCATGGCGCAAGGTTTGATACTCGGCTGCACGTCTCCATTATCATCCATCAGTGTCGTCATTAACATCAGCTTCCTGCTGCTGCTGCTGCTGCTGCTGCAGATTGGATGCAGAGCTCTCAGTGACGTCTATTTATTTGCTCTGATCGCCAACGACTTTCCGATCACCCAACCTGATCCATCAGATACGGCGAAACTGATTTGTGGTTTCGACGTTAAGAACTGTTTGCATCTAGGAAGAATAAATTATGAACGTGTAACAAATGTAGTACTGAAGTGTAAAGCGGTCGTTAGTGGTAGCACTTCTGAACAAAGAATATCTCGTAATTATTGTTACCACCAACAGATGCGGTGTGAACCGTATGATGTTTTAGTTAGTCGCATCTGTTTGTATCTTATATACGATAACTTTCGGAAGCTTTGATTTAAACAGTTCGTTTTCTGATATGCAGGTACATCTTCAGGAGGTGCAGAAAAAGTTCGTTTATTAAAGTCATCGGGTCAATGTCAAAGTCATGACACCAAAAACCCCAAAAGAAGATGGTCCCCCTTCGATTGAAACTAGTCAGAAAATTTTAAAGTAGCCTGTAATATTACTACTACCGGTAGGTCAAGTCAAGTCAAGTTTATTACAGCCTTGTTGTCCAGAGACCAAATAGCAACACACAAGAACACAGTAATAACTAAAAGCTTAAAAATCTAAACAAAATACAGATACCTAAAAACTTAGAAAAAAACTCCTAACACATAAAAACACACGAAGACACAACTACCAACACAGAGAAAAATCGCGACAAACCAGCTGTTATGTTCATGTAATGGCGAGAAAGTGAGAAACAATATTCGTGTAGCTACTGATAATGCAACAATCCATAGTTGATAAAGGACTGATATTTTTGTGAAGGTGCCAGTCACACAAAGAGGTTTGGATAGGATAATTGAAAAAGATGAAAAACAGGTGAGTGAGATCTTATAATATATGACTGAGTGGTAAATAGTGAAGCCACTATAGTTGGTTGTGATCGTTGCTACAGAGACGGTTGCTAGGTGACGTAGTGAGCTGGGTGAGAGGTGCTGCCAAGTGTCCGTACGGACCGAGTCAGAATGCCAGCTACGTGATAACGGCTGATGGTAACTACTACAGTGCGACAGTCGCGGACTTTGCCGGGCGTGATGCTGCAGTCTACAGGTCTATGGGCCCCGGGCGACAACTGCGTACAGCTCAGTACAACTCCAGATGGCTCAATGGTAAAATTAATTACAACTTATGGCTTAACGTCTTAAGGGTTTGGTCTATTCTAACATAATTTTTCTCCGCAGCAATTTGGTTACCGTGAGTATCATTTATTTGGGGGCGGGGGCGGTGGAGTAGTGGTTAGATTGTCTGACTTGGGATCGAAAGGTCCCGTGCTCGATCCCCGGGCGATGCCAGAAAGTGAATGCATGTTTGTAAATATTTAAGCTACCACTATTAAGTTGTGTCTTATGTTATATTGTGTTTGATTGTTGTTTCGGTTTGTACAATTGTTAATTTACGGCATTGAGTAAGCCTTGCGCCGCTATTTGGCAGCGTGTATATTACTGTGCTAAACTGCGTATGTTATGTTCATATGATGATT
>Ga0126335_1001016_pt1 | contig 14963 bp, 15 predicted proteins | sample OlaspJWI45metaG_FD_108409 | JGI IMG/M metagenome (GOLD analysis project Ga0126335, IMG submission 108409) | Marine gutless worms symbiont microbial communities from Oahu, Hawaii - Olavius sp. 1 OAHU.JWI-45 metaG | ecosystem: Host-associated > Annelida > Digestive system > Unclassified | place... | reverse complement strand
GGGGTGGGCGGGCGGAGAGTGATCGACGGCGCGGGTCGCATGCGTCGTGGGTGGGCGAACTAACCGTCCATACTGACGTCAAGGGGTCATCAGCGATATGCTCATTGCTATTAATAGTCTCTTCACTGGAGCTGTGTAATGACATTAAGTCATGTATATATATGATTCGTGAATTATTGGTTTCGTAGAGTTCATTACTGATTGACAATACATGCAGAGAATTCAGATAAATAGTGAACCACACACAAAGCAACTGCAATGCACCAAAAACGATGATTTCATTGCAGCGAATATTTATATAATATTGGCTCTTCATCGATTTATGTGGTTAGTTTGTTACTTATTTTTTGAGCAGCCGCATCTTAAATGCCACAGAACCGGTATCCTCCGATTTGCGAGACTGTGACATACATCGAATTGCTAAAACTATGGTATACATTATTACTTACCTCTTTAGGCCTATCATATTTTCATTTATTTGCTCGATACGAATTAAAATAGTAGACTACAAAATAAACGATGAATAAATATGATAAAGTCCATAATGTCCATAAAACGCTAATAACCGCCAATAATAACAGTTAAAAACATTAAAATAGTACCAGAAAAAATAAATTAATATTGAATAAATAATATGTAACAAAAATATAGAATAAATATGTAAATAGTAAAAGTGTGGCTTTTTAGTTACACTAAAATCGTAACTCGTAATCACAAACATTCAAAATGACTGGAAGTTTCTTTACTCAAATTAATTATGCTATGATAACAGAAACTTTAAAATTAATTTTTTGAAGAGGATAACGTATAACGAACTGACGTCACAGTTAATAGTTGTCCACTGTCTAGTCTTACGCTAGCATCGTTTCCTCGATGAACTTCTTATCTTGCCAAGAAACTTCGCAACAAGTGTCAGAAAGCAGTGTCTGGCGTATCATCATAGTCGGGCGTGGCTTCAGTTTCAGCTGCAGGTGCGCCAGCAGCCCGGACCGGCGAGTGAAGGCGTCGAAATCCATTAGCGTCAGTCGAGCGTGACTAAGCGCCGCGTCACGTGACAGGGAGCGTGGCGTGGCATACATGAAGACATCGTGTCGGCACAGCGAGTTATCAGGCGACAACATGATGCCAACATGTCGACACCTTGCACTGTCTGTCACTCACGTGGCTTCATCTGCATATCTGTCTTAGTGTAATAGAAAGATTTAAATCACGGTGATTGATTACGTCTCTATTTCTTCCGCTTAAATTTTTATACCGAAAGGATCAGTAACCAACAGAGTGGTCCAAACAGTAAGAACCCGTCTCTTTTTTGGCTCTATAGCTTTGTCAAATTTTAGCCGACTGTCCTAATTTTTTGGCACTAGTAGAAGAAATAAAAAATTTCCAACAAGAATTACACAGTATATTTTGCCACACCGTATGTTGCTGCGCCATCTTGTGAAGTTACTGATATGTTCAAATATGCTGCAAATCTAGAAGAAAATGAAAGCAAAATGCATTGATTTTTGCACGTACTGAAAAACCGAATACTATTCATTTAGCTTACTTATTTATCACTGCCTTACTTACAATGTACCTTACTATCTGGTTTCTGTTAAATATTCTATAAAATAGCATATATTTTTTTTATTTAAATAGGCCTAAATGTTGGCAGCTCCTTCTAAGCAACGCCCTTTTTACTCCACCAAATCTAACTTTTCGGGCCTCAGTCTCGTCCATTGCAAGATATTGTCGAACCATGTCATCCCAGTCAGCGCTATTGTGTCACGGCAGCGCCTTCGGTCGGCTCAACAGAACACACTGGCGGTCCAACGTTACAGATTGACCACATACGGCCGTCGAGTATTTTCTGTTGCGGGTGGAACAGTCTTCCTGTCGCATTTAGGGACATGACAATCAGTGATGCCTGCTTTCGACGGCATTTAAAGACAGTTCTGTTTACACAACTGCGTCGGCTCCATAGTGTTAAGCGCGTGAGAGATTTTTTATGATGAAGCGCTCTATAAATTTACATTACATTACATTACATTATGATAGCGGACACTTTGAGGAGCTATTGTGATTTGTGACAGTATCAATATATATTCAGCCTTATGGCACAAAACGTTTAATTTTTTGACACACACGAATACGCTTTTAAGAGCAGCATCTTTTGTCTGCAGCATAAAACAAATTTATATTTTCTAACACTGCCCAAGTCAGTGCACTGCTGTGCAGCAACTCGCTTAAGATATGGTTGCAAATATTACAGCGCTTTAGACTAGGCCTATAGCAAATTTCATACCCTTTCCAGCAGTTAAAGAATTTTGAATTTTTGATAGTCAGTTAAGATTTGACGAAGTTAGAGCCAAAATGTAGGCTGCGTTTTACAAGGCATTATACAAATATATATTCAAGAAAGATTAATAAATTTGATGCTGTTTTGTTGCAAATTTGTAGCCCTATAATGTTTGCCAAAAATCAGTTCGATATGAAAACTTATGAAAAGTTTTGGCAAAGTTATCGCAAAAGCAAAAAAGCAGAGCAATGAAGGTCTACGTATAGATGCTGCTCAGGCTGCTGCTGCTGCTGCTGACGTCACTGAAACACGAGCGATGCGCGACTCCGCCTCACTGTGACGTCACACTGCATCGCGGCCACTCATTGGCTGATAACTTCCGACACGCCTTAACGTTGGCACGTGGTGGCGCTCGTGACAAACGCGTTCCGACTTCCGTATAAAAAGCAAAACAAGACGTAGTGGATGTCGCTGATCATCTGTGTTATGTTAACCTCTACTCCAGTGGGTCTGCAGCTATACGCCTAAGTGTATGTTTCATTGCGCTGCTAACAGTGAATCTATATTAACTGATTGCAATAATTCAGCGAATAAAGACAAGACGTTATTGTTAATTACAAACGGACAGCCAGCCATATAACAGTGACTTCCGGAAATCAATGAGCTGCGAGTTAATTGTTCGATATAAACGGTAAACGCATTTCGACGATTCTCAGTACATTTCAAGTTTAATTCTTGAGATGACATCATTTAATCCGTTCCTGATGCAACGCCCCGGCGTACCAGACTTTCGGCTGAGTTCCGCTCTCCAGCTGGCGGCTCAGGGGTCCTTTCTCCCGGCCTCGGTGTCGGCTTATCACCGAGCGGCCGCCGCCGCAGCTGCCGCGGCAGGGTTGACGACGTCAGAATCACGAGGCGCTGGCACCGCCGCTCCTCCTGACGTCTTTTTACCAGCTCTGCCTCTGCCGTTCGGGGCCCCCGCGACGCCGCCAGTGCTCGGCGCGAGACCGATGGTGTCGGCGGCGGCGTCGACCACGACGACGATGACCGCCGCGGCGGCAACGAAGTCGGACACGGGCAGCGGGGCAGGGAGCGTCGTCGATGTTGACGCCGACGAGTCGGACGTCCAGGATGATCCAGTGGTGGAATTGGAGTCCAAGGAATTGTGGGAGAAGTTCCACGCTATGGACACAGAGATGGTCATTACCAAGTCTGGCAGGTATATATACATATATACTCAACTTATAGTGTTTTTGGCCGTCCAGTCCAACGTCCATAGAAGCTTTCTCCACTTCCGCATAATTGTCTCGAATTGTCATGTTTTGCATTTTTAGCCCCCCCCCCCCCTAGTAAGCATGCGCCGTAGCCAAGAGTGCAATGCATGTTACCATTGTGGTGAAGCGATTTGTTGAGACTTTTGCCACTGCAGTTAAAAGACAAAGAATAGACATTACATGCTTATCGACAAACAGCTGTTGCAATGAAGATAGATAGATAGATAGATAGATAAACTTATTTATATAGCGCCTATATACTCAAAAGAGTCGCTAAGCGACTGAACCGTTGCATACTTTCATGTTTGGGTGTTTGCATGTGGTCAGGCGAATGTTTCCGCCGTTCAAAGTAAAAGTGTCTGGACTGGACAAACGTGCCAAGTACATCATGCTGTTGGACGTGGTTGCCGTCGACGACTGCCGCTACAAGTTCCACAATTCGCGCTGGATGGTCGCTGGCAAGGCTGACCCGGAGATGCCCAAGGGCATGTACATCCACCCGGACTCCCCGTCCACCGGCGAACAGTGGATGAGCAAACCTGTCTCTTTTCACAAACTAAAGCTTACCAACAACATTTCCGACAAACACGGATTTGTGAGTTTGTGTTTGCTGTGACTTACGTCGTATACGTGGCTCAGAGTTCAGTAGACAGCTTTTCATTCCACGTCTTTGGGTGCTACTTCTGAATAGGAAAAAGTATTCGTTTTCCGATAATGCTATGAGATAAGCAGAAACCAAGCATTTCCTGGAGATATATATTTATAGTTTTTAATGTGTACATATTTTGATGGAGGCAAATAACATTTTCTTTACGGTATAATACGGATTCCAAAATTCAAAGCTAAAGTTTACAAATACTATATTAATAATGTTAGTAAGTTAAATTTTAAACAAACACATCATTAGTTTAATCGAATGTCATTGTATGAGAGGAGAACAAGTTTTTATTTGTTTTCAGCACAGTGCTGTTAACAAACATTACAAACTCGTGTTACATCGAAGTTCAAGCTCCCCTGTATTGATATTAACAGGCACAGCCCGTAGACCTCACATTTTAATTTTTGTCAATAAAAGTTAACAGATTGTATGACCACGGCACATTTTATTAACGCAAATGCTGCAATGCATTACGGACATTTTATGCTATTTTAGCTCCAGGACGGCTTTTTCGATTGGATCAGCAGAACACCGCCTAAATTTCACTGGGTATGTATGCGTTACACTGCACTCTACCTGTATTTTTTATCACGGACCCGATTTTTTATGTCTCTGCTCGCCAACAAGCGAAAGAGGCATATATCAATCTACCTGTGTCGTTTGTGTGTATGTCTGTCTGTGACGGCCGGCGCGGCAGAAGCGTAAAGGGTTTGCCAGAGATTTTCTTGTTGTTACGAAATTTATAACAAATTCTAACTTGCTTTGCAACGTTATAAACTGTCATATCAGCTTAATTGGATGAATGAAAATGTCTCGTGTTTCAGACGATTCTGAATTCGATGCATAAATATCAGCCACGATTTCACCTGGTACAAGCCAACGATCTCTACAGACTGCCGTGCAGCACTTTCAGAACGTACGTCTTCAAGGAGACTGAGTTCATTGCCGTCACTGCGTATCAGAACGAAAAGGTAAACATATATACGAATTTATTAAATGCGTCGTCGATGATAAGAAAACAACTGATAAATGTATAGCTTTATAAATATTCAAGTTATTGAGGCAGTGAGTCATTGAGATACATGTATTGTTGTTTAAAAGTTGATATTTATTTACAGCCCGAGGGCTTGAAATTGCCTATTGTCATGACGTTGTACTCCTTATATAGAATAAACTGAAATTTACTATTTAACCATACAACGTTCAAAAGAATGGTAAAAACTGAATTGCTTGAACCATTTTGTTAATTTTAACTCCGCGCCTGCGATTTGATGCCTGCATCTACACATGACGAGTTACAGCTCAACTACTACTAATGGTTAGTATGTCATTTTATCATCACAGGCCTACTGCTGTGGGTGGTGTTTCTGTAGATTACACAGCTGAAGATTGACAGCAATCCTTTTGCAAAAGGTTTTCGAGACACTGGTGGCGGAAAGCGCGAAAAGAAGTAAGCATTTCAGTGTGATTTTTTTTTCAAATTATGTGCTAGAAAGTATATGCATTTTATCGTAGCAAAATATGCACAATTTATGGTTCTCATTTATTCTCCACAGAAGTCTGCGTTAAAGCTGTCTGTCTGTCTAGCCATGTTTGTCTGTCATGTGCGCGTTTCCGTGCTCAAACTTTTAAACAGATTTTCTTAACATTTGTTTAGATCGCTAAATTATCGTTAGACATGCCTACATATATTTTAATTCCGTTTTTTTACATTTTTACATTTAGACGTTTTAATGTAAAGGTGCGGCTACTTGAACTAGCGCCTTTTATACTGGGAAACCCACCCCAAGAACGCAGAGACATGGCACGCGTTGTATAGGATTTCACAGTTTTACTTGCATACCCACGCGTTTGTCCGCGAACGGTATATTAGAGCCGTCAACACGCAGTATAGATATATATGTAGAGTCTATGCTACTCACGGGAAATAAATATAAACGTTTCGGCATACGAAGTGAGAACTTGATTCGTCATATTTCAGACGGTTGCAGCAGGCGACAGGATCGCAGGATTCTCCGATGCCAGGCGACAGCATGGATCACCAGCCACCACAGTACCATACCCATCATCACCACCTTCATCACAGGCACCACAACAACAACGACAACGACAAGGACGTTGACGACGACGACAGACTGAGTGCCGGGGACGACTACGAACAACTGGAATCGTCTGACACTTCGTCGTACGCCAGTCGTGCTTTGCGCCACTTCACGGCCAGGGCTGCAACCAGCGGAACTCACACCGACTGGGGCGCATCACCTGGCGGGGCAGTGTCCGACAACCACCTGCTCTACCCGGCGTCGGTCAACTCAGCCGCCGGTTTACACGATGACATCAGTTTCGTCGGTAAATGCAGCCAAAATCACGTTGTTAAATTTTTTCAGTAAGCTTACTTGTCTACGCTAAAATGATAAAGTTCATCTACTGTAGGTGGATTTAATTTTGCGTCTCTGACGGTTGTTCTACCATCGTGAGTAATAAAGAATAACATTTTGTATGTCTATTACAAGTGAAATGAAAAAGTACGAAATAGCTCTCGAAGTCAAAGGTCAAGGTCATATATCACCACCTTCCAAATATTTCTAGCGTCTACCATGGGGCATATTCCTACCAAGTTACATCAATTTCTGATCAGCAGTTTCGAGATTTTGTGAGGACAGACTCACATACAGACGACGCTAAAAACAATATCTGCTCGCAGCATAGCTGGCGCGCGGGTAAGGTAACAAATATTAATGGAACTAAACAATGATTTCATAAAATATGATGATGATGCTGCTGATATCATAAAAAACTAGAAAATCTACTGCAAGTCCTTTATGCCTCTGCCACGCCAGCCGTCAGACACGCAGACAGCATAGCTCGATCACTATAATGCTATTTTTGCCTATAGGCAGGCAGATGCATAAAAATTGGCAAATTTACGTAGCATGTTGTTTATTTTTTACAGACGGTCGAAGAAAGCGAAGCCTGATTGACGACGAATCGGACTCAGCTGCAGGACCTTTCAGTTCGATACTCGGTGGTTCGCCATCCAAACTGATGCGTTATCATGACGCACTCTTGTACCGGCGTCGTCTGGCCGATTACTACGCTAACTGTCCTCCAACCTTTCCACTTCTAACTCCACAACTGCGCAGACTCATCCAGGCATACGATCCCAAACTGTTCCAGCCAGTCAGACCGGGAAGTCCAACTGCCGGCGATGGAAACGCGGCTGCCTCCGTACCGTCGACAGCTCGAGTGTCTGGATCACGCGCTGCAAATCAGTCGGCAGGTTCAATACTGTCGAGTGGAGGAGACCACGCTGGAACGGAACAGACGGTTTCGCCGCCATCATTGCCGCTGCTCGGGGCTCTGTTCTCCTATATGCATCCGTCGCTGGCAGCCGCCGCGGCTGCAGCCATGACACATTGGTACTTGGGTGCCGGGGCAGGTGGCGGGGCGGCTAGTTCACGTCTACCGCCGACGAACCATGAAGCCCTGCTCGCCCAGCGTGGTGGTACGGGGTCGGTGCCTGACTGGGCTGTGAGACTGCGCGTCGAGGATCTGCTTCGGGCACGAAGTGCCGCTGCCGCCGGTCAGACGTCATCGTCCGTCACCTCCGGCCAGTACACCAGCCTGGATGAGGGATCGTGGATCCGCCATGGAACAACAAGCGTGACGGACGGAGTACAGAGTAGCCAACAGCCGCAGCCGACGGCGAGCCCGGACACCTCAGCTACCGACGTACCATTCCGGCCGTACCTTCCAGACATCCGACGACCGACCGATCAGCGTCCCAGCCCGGATGACGAGTCCGCATCACACTGGGACCGCTCGGATGTTGTCAGCTCCGGGTCGAAGACTCCGGACCAGGAGGCGGAGTCCGGCGACAGCGGGGAAACGGCAGACGAGCGCAACAGCAGCGAACTTGTGAACATTGAGAGAATGGTCCACGGTCTCAAGCATGTCCAGACGGCTGCCATCGAAGAACTGTCCAAGGTCGCCGACAGCTACTAGCACTAATGGACTTATCACTCAAGTTAATTGTTATACTTGTTGTCGTGTCAACCATTTCTAGTCGTTGTCCACTCCATGTCGTAGTATTTGCACCGAAATGTCGTCAGTTTATGGTGTAATATTGGACATGCTGTGGATATAAAAGTTGTTATATGTTGTTATGAGCTGTAATGATGTAAAGCTAATTATTTCGCAATATTTAAACGTAGTTTTTTTGTTTGTAAGATTAATTCGAAGTAGTCATTGTGTGCAATATTTGCATTTTCGCTGTCAATGCCACAAAGCATTAACAGTTGTATTGTACATACATATTCGATGATAACAATTACGACGATGATAATAATGCATGCAATACAATGCAGTCGATACTGATACATGTATTAATACTTTCAGATGAGCAAAAATAAACTGGCATTCTCTTAATGGCAAAGACAGCGTTTTCAGACGCCCCTCTGAACGTCGTCATATCGCAGAATCAAGTTAAGCAAACATTTGTTAAGTTTTTTTTCGGCGACATGTTAACAAAAACAGTATCTAAAATAAGTGTCAGTGTATTATGGATATTCTTATCTGTTCCAGCTGACACGACGCACCATGTCTATGAACCATCAATTATTTCTAGTTTAATTAATTACAACTGCTGCAGCTATGTAGAATATGTTAGTCAGTAATAGAAGATTTTGCTGTCTGAGTCAAGCTATTCATTTTTTGGACAAACTTACGTGGCTATAGCATTGCCCAGTAAAAGTCTTTAAAAATCAGCTACTATATCTCCAGTCTTATCTGTTAAAATTTTCTATGAGTCCTGAATCTTAAGGAATCAGTTTTTCCTGTAAAATTAATGGCTTCAGCAGCAGCAGCAGCAGCCGCAGCAGAGAGACGTCGGAATGGCGAAGCCAGGTCACTAGCTATGCTATGATTGTCATTAGACGCCGTGCCAGCCCGCCGGACGGACGTCAGAGCCGCTCCAGTGGGACGCACGGTGACGACAGGTATTAGGGTGAGGTGCCGAGCTGGGCCGCGCATCTTGGACGCGTCTGGATGGCCATCGATCACCGTCCACTGTCCAGTCGGTGACCGTGCTTGACCGTCCAGCGCTCCGGTGTCAAGTCGTAATTTTCACCCCGGTGAGACTGCGACGGACGGACTAATGCGTCGCCGTCGCGTCGACGCCCCGTCAGGTGCTAACGGCATCGCGCTCCTCGAGCACCGCCGCCGGCAGTAAGCCTATCTCGCCCTGCCCGCCACGGCTCGGCTCAGTCTGCGACGGATTAAGCGGAGGCGTCTCTCTCAGACAGTGACGTCATATTGTCGCTCAATCGTTAAGTCGACGATGTCAGGGCGTTTTTGATTGATCACTGTACAGTACGAATTGAACTACTTCATGTGTACATGTAAGTTACATATTGACACGGGTACATACCCCCTAGACGAGCAACGGTCATCGACTTGATGTTTTTGACGTTGAATTGATCCAGACGTCGTTAAGCATATTGTTAAGAAATTTCGCCAGCCAACTTTTTGACTGTTGCTGATCAACATTTCAGTACACACATGTAGAACACTTTCTAGGTAACATGTCAAGGGTTGAACTAAGCGGCAGACGTCGCGTGCATGATGACAGAGTGCATGGACGAGATAGAGTATTTGCCAAAGTCGTTAATGGTTTTCAGCGCCGTGACGCGGTCGGCTGTCGACACTGGCTGCTGTCACGTCGTCGACGACGGCTAAAACTCTGGCGCTGCCGCCGCGCGCGCATCCTCGTAAGAGGTGACTAAAGAGCATCGCCCAGCTCTGCGCTGTCAAGCTTGCAGCCGTGCTATACCACTCGGGTCAAACGCTCTGGTGTCATCTTGTGCCGTAGTCCTTGGTGTCAATGTCGTAAATCGGCTTTAACGGCGTGCGTACGTTCGCCATGCACGTGTGAAGTTCATTCGTTTCCACTTTCCGCCGATATTTTCTAGCTCGCGTTTGTGATTTCATTTGCGCCTGCAACTCGATCCATCTGTCAATACTAATCGTAGTTTCTTGACATCGAGCATCATAAAAAAGACGTAAAATAAACGCTTACGCGATACATTATTTTAATTAACAACAACAACAACACGTATAGGCCGCAGTAAAAATGTCACAAATATGCCAATACGTGTACTTGAATAAGCTTATTCAATTAACATATATGCCCATCAAGTTATATCAATTTCTGGACAGCAGGTTTTGAGTATGTTTCGAGTTTTGCGGATAGACACGCATAGAGGCCAAAGTAATTTGGCGAAGACCGCATCAAATGCACCGCACACACTGCACGCGTTAGAGTCTATAACTATAGCCGTTCCTATAAGATATTATGGGATCGCAAAAAGTAAGTCAAGTGACCCAGACGCGGATCCGCATATGACCTACTGTTGCATAGTTTTCGTTAGAGCCCCCAGCCATCTGTAGGCACACGATATTTCAATTCTGTAGCTTCAGACATTCTGGAGATACGAGGGATCCCAAAATTCAGAATTAGGTCACGTGACTTAGTCCCCGACTCCCTATAACCTAATTCTGTACAGTTTTCGTTAGGGCCCCGCCCTTTTGTGTGCATGCAAAATTTCAAGTCTTTAGCTTCAGCAGTTCCGAAGATAGCAGGGGGTAGGTCCCAAAATTTATAACTGGGTCCCTTTCCCCCTCACTGTGGGGGATCAAAACCCACTTTTAACACAATGTTGCATGGGCCCCCAAGGAGTTTTCAACGCAAACAGCATCTTGATCTGTTCAGCCATTTTTGCACAGTGAAGCCGAGATGAGCCGCGTGACAGACAGACAGACTGACAGACAGACGCCGCGAACATCGGTAAGAATAGACTGCATTGAATGCATTCGATGCAGCCTAAAAATACTCGCTTCGCCAGAAGAGACTAAAAACAATAGACAGGAAAGTCTTTTCCGAGTTTCGTGGCCCACTGGGCGGTGCTGATCTCCGTTTCAGTAGCCCTCAGCCGATAAACCAGCTTACACTGCGAGACCACCACTAACCAGGGCTAAGTAGTGAGTTCTTTGCGATATGACAGCTGACAAACTGAGTACCGTACGCCAAGTAGTGGTTGAGTCATTTCTATGGCTATCCAAATAACGAAGACTGAAGAATATACATCGCAATGCATGCGTGAACAATGATTGAGAGATGGGCAACAGCAGCCGCAACTTGACTGTCTGTCGTCGATGATGCTATCAACGTGACACTGCCATAACGCCGCCCGCCCCACTCAGTCTCTACCCCACTCGACTCAGCAGGTGGGCGCGGCTCTTCCATGTTAATCCAGCCCAGCCCACGCACCGAGCCCGTGCGCCTTGTCTCGACATGGATTAGCCGCGGCACAGCAGCCTAGCACGGACGGGTGGGGACTAATGATGCGCACTTGTCCAGCGTTTTTCTATCACCGACAACGACGACGACGATTCTGCGCGCAGCCAGCTCCTCCCTCGCTCGCACTGTCCATCGTACGTCTGTCTGTCAGATTGAATACGCTGCGGCGCACGCAGCTGATGACCACAGATCACGCGCCGGCCGACTTAGCAACGCCGACCGCTATCGCTGTCCTCCGAAGCTGATTTACGCCAGGGTCTGACAGGGGTTTAGATGCCAACGGCGCCCGGCTGGGTCTAAGAGGCTGAGTCCGCCCGCCCGCTGACTCAATGGCGTTTATCGACATCGACGTTTTGAGACAACGATGATCTGAAGTCGACCACTCACACATGATCGGTCGCGGTGCGGAAGCGCCAAGATCTCTGCGTGATAACTTCCGGCTACGCATGACCGAAACGTCGTCATTTAGGCCTGCTGTCATTCAGCTGAGTTAATCCAGGCATTCGGACTAGCAGTTTGTGTAGTGAGTTAGCGTCGGCCGCGCGATTCAGTAGGTAGTATTGAGCCGCGGTTCGACTCTTGATCACTGCATTTTCGGGTAGCGGTTGTGGGTTATACTGTGTAGATCCACTTGCCCAGTGAGGCGTGGCGGTTTGAACAGCTATAACAACTGATATGCGCTACGTAGCGGTCCCTGGCAAACTGTTTACTCACCGTTGTGGTGTCTAGACCAATCTGGCCAAGCCAGCTTTCCATCCCTCCGTGATGGTATGATGACGGTTAGCTTCGGCTGGGAAAGCAAAGACAGGTATGGTAAACCCCCTTCGTAGATAAACGCGTGGGTGTGCAAGTAAAACTGTGACAGAGACAACGTGTGCCACACCTGAGCGCTTCTACAGTGGGTTACGTTACTGAGAGGTGTTATATCGACTCCGAAAAATGGAAGGCTGAGTAGGCATAGGTACCACAGAAGACCACTACGTGATAGATCGCAGTTGTCGACTATTCAAATCGTCACGCCTCACTGGGCAAGTAGGTGCAAGCAGCTCGCCCACAGCCCGGAGTTAAACCCGCGATCTTCTGATCCACATGAACGTCTCTAACCACTACACTAGCGAGCCACCCATTCGTTAAGTACTGGTAGCTTACATTCATAGGTAAAAAATCTTCATTCGAGAATACCTGACTCAGCGACACGAGAACGTTTGCCGGCGGCACAAATAGTCCTTGCCGGCCATATTTGACCTTAGTTTGCCCACGTAAGATTGCCCATTGCTCAGACTGCTGAGCTTAAAGTTAAGTCCATGTCTTGTAAGGAAGTAACAGATGTAGCCTACAGTTAAAGCTGCACCAGCAAGCCTGATGCTGCTTGCCGGCGCCGGCAAATAACAGCGATCTATCAGTCGCTTGTTTCGACCTAATGCTCAACCAAATCCGCACATCCAACTAATTCTCGTAAACAACCGAGTCGCCGGCCGGGCGCTAATGTCGACACTTTTTCACCGTCATCGTCGACCTGTCGGTTTTGTTCGGCGATCAATCAGCGACGCCAGCCTGCCACCAGACGTCGCCTCGTCGAGATTAGGAGCCCCGACCGGACTGGCTCACTTCCATATGCCTGCGTCGCTGCTGCTGCTGCCGCCGCTGCTGCCTTTGCAGCTTTTGTTCTTCTTCCGCCGCTGCCGCGCGCCATCCTCACGATGGATTAACCGCAACAACGGGCGAGTAGTTGACTTTGATGTGGAAGCGTTGGACGATGGAGGTTTACTGTCGGACGGACAAGAAAGTCATTAGTGTGCTGGCCGCTGCTGGGGTGAAATATTGAGGCGCCGACATTCGACGTCACTCGCTAACACACATGGTTACGTCGTCGTCAGTAGATCGGTCATTTATGTCTGTATGACCTAACACAGTAGCATAGTTGTAGTAAACGTTCAGATACTCTTTGTATGAACATGGTAAGCGCTGATAAAAAGTTGCAACTTGCAGGTTGTTCTTGTATATCAAAGTACATCAAAAACTTAGTCTCCAGCTGTACAGCCTGAGCATTGTAAAGTCAGTGGGCCTATTTGCATATTTAAACCATCTAAATATATCAACTAATGTAATACTTCAAGTCTTTTACTGTTACACTGTGTATGGCGATAGGTTTCTGCAACTGTTTCATGAATTGAATCTGCAGTTGGACTCTTCTATTGCAGCAATACGGAAAGCTGTTTTTAGTTATTTTAACTCTTTGTGCGATTGTGTGTTTTTCTCTTTTTATTTTTTTACTGTCATTATCATTTACTTTCACTGTTTGTATTGTTTGTATTAATTCTGCCTACTTTGCTGAATAAACATGTTCATTTGCATTCGTGTTACTAGGCTACGGATGTCTGTCGCAGACTCACAGTCAGTGTCAGTGTCGGCCACAATGTAAATTTACGTATCGCAATAATCGCATAGGCCCCTAGTCGTATAAATCCTCTAATGTGCTGTAGCCTAAACGTGTCAGTGCGATGCAGACAAAAACGTCTTCAGATGTTCTATATGCAGGTAAAATCTAGATTTTTTTTAAAGAAAAAGTGTTTAGGTTTCTAAAAGTTTTTTTAATTTTATCGGTTTTTAGGTTTTAAAGTTTTAAGCATTGAAGTCTGAAGCAGGGGCGTCGCCAGGTCAAAAAATGTGTGGTGGACACACAGGGCGAGCGCGGAGCGTGAGCCTATAACGGGATTCTGGGGGCAGAGCCTCTGGTCAGGGGGTCACGGGGGGCCAAGCCCCCTTAAGCTGAAAATCTTGCAGCTTTTGGATGCCCAACGGAAGCAGCAAATTTGCCTCATTTTCCTTATTTTGCAAACTCCCTAAACCCCAGGTATTTGTGATGCATCTCTCGAAAAACCGAAGGTATCGTCCACGACGGCATGGACAATACTGTGTATCAACAGAAAACCAGTTTGGAATTGATTGTACTGCATGTGATGTGCGAAGTAGCACTACAAAGTAAATCAGCACAAACTGTAGCCTCAAACGTTTACTGCGAAGTCCCGCTGAACCTAACCGCAGTAGTCTCAGCCTACCTCGCTTAGAGTTCCACAACAGTTACAAAAGAGGCAGAGTCAGAAAAGTTTCATTTTAGTCTGTTCTAATGTTTCAGTCTTCTTGGTTTGAGAGCAAACGTATCCACAAACGTCTGTTAGTCCAAGTCCCTCACTATGTTCTCTTCCACTGCCGTCAGCATCAAACCGTTGAGTCGTTCATCTCCCGTACCCCCCCCCCTCCCGTAAAAACGCACCAGATTTGCGTCAATCTCAGGAACAACCTCTGGCAAAAGTGGGGTGGACATGTCCACCCCAGTCCACCCCGTGGCGACGCCCCTGGTCTGAAGTGACGCCAGATAACATTTTGCTTTTATCC
>Ga0126335_1001015_pt1 | contig 14963 bp, 20 predicted proteins | sample OlaspJWI45metaG_FD_108409 | JGI IMG/M metagenome (GOLD analysis project Ga0126335, IMG submission 108409) | Marine gutless worms symbiont microbial communities from Oahu, Hawaii - Olavius sp. 1 OAHU.JWI-45 metaG | ecosystem: Host-associated > Annelida > Digestive system > Unclassified | place... | reverse complement strand
TTTTTCGGTACACTGTCGGACATGGTGGCCTCCTTCCCTGGCTAAATGTTTGGTCTCGCAACCTTTATTTAACCATATCGAGGCCACCGCCTCAAATGTGCGAAAAATATTATACGTTATGAGTCATGAGAGAATTGGCACGCGCACTCAAAGAAAGGTCTCAATATGCAACCGGCGTTGCGGCAATTAGAATTGATAACGAATACCTGGAAAAGCCGTTTTACCGAAATGCAATAAAAGTCATGTGGCTAAAAGTCATGGAGCTTTTAATGAGCGATATTCGTAACAATGGCCCCATCGCGCAGGGGATGGATGTAATATGGAGTTCAGAGTTAGTAGATAGTTGGATTGAACGATTAACCAAACTGAGAGATTGTTTATCAAACCAAATTGAAACATAACAAGCGCAGGCCACTGAATGACCCACCCGCTGCACCGATGGCGCGCTGCTGTTGCCGCGTGTTGAACCAATAAGGCTATAACAATGCCAAAGAGCTGCTCGTTCAATAATATTGATGGGTGGGATAGAGGTTATGTTAACAAACAAAAGGATGCGCTATGCCGTTTGCCTGCCACCCGATCGATTTGGGTCGCGGAACTTGTATATAGCGACCATGATCCGGGAGGAGTTCAGACGCAGCTTCTCGTAACCGTTACAACACACAAAACCACTTATTCAAACAGGAGGCAGTATGTCGACTCAGGCCAACAAGATCCAGACGCACAGATTTGAATACGCCGTTCCCGAGAATCCCGCAGATTTCAATCCAGCGGACTTTGTTGACAAAGCGATTCCCTGGGTGAAAAGCCTGGTGCAACCGGGTGAAAAAATCGCTCTCTCCGCGTCCGGGGGCGTCGACAGTACGATCGCCGCGTTTCTTCTCGACCGTATCGTCGGTAAAAACCTCCATGCGTTCTTCATCGAAGACGGTTGCCGTCGCCTCATAAACGACAAGCCCGAGGGGGAAGTCACGAGTGAGATCTTCAGCAAACTGAATTTTACGGTCCTGGAGGTGAGGGACGAGATTCTCCCGCCACTGGTGGGACTTTCCGACGGTGAAGAGAAACGCAAGACGTTTATCGGCAACTACAGGAAAGTATCAGACAGGCATATTGCTCAGGTGGGCGCTGCCTGGATCGCGGACGGAACGATCGCGCCGGACATTATCGAAACCGAAGGCGGCTTCAAGAGCCAGCATAACGTCGGCTGGAATTACTCTGTGGCGAAGATCGAGCCGCTGGCGTCGCTCGCTAAGCCTCAGGTCAGGAAGGTTGGCGAGTACCTGGACCTCCCTCCGTCATTCACGCACCGGATCCCCTGTCCCGGGCCTGCGCAAATCGTCAGAACTGTCGGCGAATTCACTGAAGAAAAGCTCCGTACGGGCCAGCTCGCGTCCGACATCATCGAGCAGGAGACTGAGAAGTATTACTCTGAAAAACACGGTAGACCCTACCTTTACGACGAAACTACCGGCATCCGGACGCCCTTTCAGTACTTCGGAATTGCGCTCGACCCGAAGATGGAATCCGACCCGGCCCTCGCAGACCTGGCCCGCAGCACGCTCGGCGCGAACACGGAGTGCTTCAAAATGGATAGCCAGACGACGGTCGTCCCCGAAGCGGGAACGCGCCCCAAGATCCCTATTTACAAACCTGTCTCGTGGATAAAGATCGACGGCGATATCGACTATGACAAGCTGAACGCGCTCTGTGTCGAGGCGTGGAGTAAGCTCGAGCTTCCGCGTATTCTTCTCGAACTTTGCACGAACGACGCGCCGAAAACCAGCTATCTCGTCGGCATGCGGGCGGTCGAGAGCGCGGCTGCGAAGCTGGCGCGTCCGGTACGGATAGACGAGGCGGCACTCTATGAGATAGGCAAGAAAATTGCCGCACACACCGGCGCGTCGAGAGTGGCGTACGATATCAGTATCAAGCCACCAGCAACGATCGAATTTGAGTAGCTGTCGTTCAGGGATGTGGCTGCCTTCAGCCAGCGCAAGAGACGTAACAACAGGATTTGTCAATCGGCCTGATGCAAGCTTATCCCAGATCCGCTGCGCTCCATGGGTAAGGCTCAGCTGCACGTTACACTTGATATCACTGCAAATACTGAAAAATGCATTCTCCCCGGATCGGTGGGACCTCGCCGGGCTTTTCCCGGAAGTGGAAAGTCTATATCAATAATAGAAGCTATCTCAAAAAAAGGATTTTGGTTCATAATGACGCAAAGCTAATGCCTAACGTGGTGCAAGGCGGCCGCGAGATTTCCCGGCGATGCGGGACTTCCCACTTGATCTATTCCTCAAATGTGGGTCGCAACCCGGAGGAATACTGGAGTATTTCGAGGACTTGAACCGAGCGCCCAACGAAGTTTATCGGCCGTAGCTTAAGCAGAGGCTGAAGTTTGGGCTAATCAGGCTTCGCTGAAAGCTTCAGTCTTCGCTTTCCAAGCTACGCCGGACAGGACCCCCGACATGAAGACCTTTTTAAGATGGCTTCTAATCTTTCTGCGCCAGGACCAACGCGTAGGCCTCTTTTTTAGAAATATTGAATTTGTGGGCGACCTGTTTTGAAATTTCCGCGGTGCCCGCTTCCCCGGATGCAAGCAGCCTGGCAATTTCCGCCCTGATTTTTTCCGGGGCTGCCCGATCTTGCCCTGGATTTCCGGAAACCAGCAACGTACACTCGCCCTTGACCCCGGACCGTGCATCCAGTTGAGAAATAACCTGAGACACCGGGCCCCGGATAAACTCTTCAAACTGCTTCGTCATCTCCCGCGCCAGTACCACGGGCCGATCTCCCATGCATTCCAAAACGGCTTTCAGCAATCCGACGACCCGCCGGGGAGATTCATAAAAGATAAGGGTTTCCCGTCGGTCGGCCAGCGCGGCTAGCTGCTTTGTCAGCTTCCCGGTCTTCTTTTCGGGAAACCCGATAAAGGTAAAGGCGTCGGTGGGCAGCCCGGATACGCTTAAAGCGGCCGTGGCGGCGGAAACCCCCGGCAGGGGGACAACGTCGATGCCGGCAGCCGATGCGGCGCTGACCAGACGGTACCCGGGATCGGAAATGGTGGGCGTACCCGCATCGGACACGACGGCCACCGCGCGTCCGGCTTTCAATTTTTCGATCAATTGTCCCGCACGCTGCCTCTCATTGTGTTCATGGTAAGACATCAGGCGCGTCGGAATGCCGTGCGCCTTGAGCAGGATACCGGTTTGGCGGGTATCCTCGGCGGCGACGACATCGACGGTCCGCAGGATCTCCAAGGCCCGCAGGGTGATATCATCCAGATTGCCAATCGGCGTGGCCACAATATAGAGCGTGCCGCCTAAGGCAGTCGTCCCGCTTTTAACGGCTGACAAGTTCAAAGGCATTTTTCACCACTTCAATATCCGGCGGGCTGTAGCGGGCATCGATGGCCACCACGTCGAAGCGCGCCTTGGCCTGGAGCTGCCCGCTTGCTTTCAGGTAGACCATCGCCGTTCTTGAAATCTTGGCCTGCTTGGCCGGAGTCAGAGCCTGTTTGGGGCTGCCGTAGCGCCTGGAATGGCGTGCCTTGACTTCCACAAACACCAGTACCGGCCCCTCCCTGGCAATGATATCGATCTCGCCGATCTGATTGCGGTAATTGCGCTCCAGAATACGGTAACCGCTCGATTTCAGGTAATTGGCAGCTAAGGATTCACTTTTTTTCCCAAATTTTTGGGCCTTGCTGGGCATAGGGTTTAAAAAGGGTTCGAGGGTTCAAGTGGACATCTCTTCCAAGTTCGGAGACTCAATATGAATGCAGTACTACAGTACAATGTTATCCGAAGTTGGGCAATTAGCTCTTAGCTGTTAGGCCGTTGTAATTGAGGGTCCTCATCCTGATCGGCTGTTGCCATTCACTTGGACCCTCGGCCCCTTGGACCCTTGGCTCCTTGAACCCTTGGACCCTTGGACCCTCGACCCCTTGGACCCTTGATTTTTTAAACGTACTCTTTCACACCCTTGAAAGTCAACCGGTGTATCGGTGAGACGCCGTGACGGGCAATGGCCTCTTTGTGGGCCCTGGTGGGATAGCCCTTGTGACGGTTGAACCCATATTCGGGGAAATGGTCATGATAGCCGGCCATTATCCGGTCCCGGGTCACCTTGGCTATAATCGAGGCCGCGGCAATGGAAATGCTCAACGCGTCGCCCTTGGGAATGGCCTTTTGTTTGATTTTAGCCGGCGTGGTAAACGTGCCGTCAATAAGGAGAAAATCAGGTGCCGGATTTAGCTCACCGGCTGCTTGTGCCATCGAAAGCAGCGCGGCCTGGAGGATGTTGATTTCATCGATCTGGAAATTGTCGACAATGCCCACGCCCACCGCTATGGAACCTGCCCGGATCTGGTCGTAGAGCTTATCGCGCTTTCGGGGCGTCAGCTTTTTGGAGTCGTTGATTCCCGGGGCATGAAAACCGTCCGGTAAAATGACGGCCGCAGAAACAACCGGGCCGGCCAGGGGACCCCGGCCGGCCTCATCAACACCGGCAATTTGGGTGAAGCCCTGTGAGCGGGCTTCAATTTCAAACTTCCAAAGTTTAGATTTCAACGGAAATTTTTCCAAAATTGGAAAGATTTCTATACAAAACGGCGCTCGCGGATACGAGCCGCCTTACCGCGCAGTTTACGGAGATAGTAGATCTTGGAGCGACGTACGCGCCCCCGGGTGATCACTTCGATTCGGTCAATGATTGGAGAGTGCAGGGGAAAAATCTTTTCGACCCCGACACCGTAGGAAACCTTACGAACCGTGAAGGAGGCGTTGGTGGTGCCTTTGCGCTTGCTGATGCAGACGCCTTGAAATGCCTGGATACGTTCCTTCTCACCTTCCCGGATTTTGACATGTACTTTAACGGTATCGCCCGGCGCAAAATGCGGCAGGTCCATCCGCATCATTTCTCTTTCGATCTGTTTAACCTTGTCCATGATACCCCCGTATAACAAAAACTTCTTGTATTTTAAATAACTTAGCCCCCTCATACTGCTTGCGGGGCAAATTTCCCATTAGTTTAACCTGGTATCATATATTGAATCGGGGATCAGATTACAAGCAAAAAATGATAGAAGCCGCGATAAAAACGTCTTTTGGCCCAATGTCGGTGTTGGTCACTAAATTTAAATCCTCGAAATACTATAGCATTCCTCCGGTTCAAACTTTGCACCCGCCTTGCCTGTCCGGCGTAGCTCGTAGAGCGTAGACGGGAACTTAAACCAAAATCCATATTTATCGCAGCTTCTATTCATTTAAAATCTCCACAGAGCCGGTCCAAAATGATGGCCGTAGCACTGCGCACCGACAAATGATTGTAGGTGCCCGCCCCCCGGACAGGATCAAGGATGATGTCGGCCGCGGCCATGCAGTCCGGCGCCAGCCCCCAGGCGGTACCGAACATGAGCAACCCGGGCGCACCGTCACCGAGCGTCTGACGCAACTCCCCATAAGTGACACTCCCTTTCTGGGGTCGCGCACAGGTAACAATGGTTTTAGGTTGTCGGCCTTCGGCCTGTCCGATTTCGGTCACTACCTGTTCGAGATTGTCACGGATGTGAACCAGCTGCAGGGCTTCGCAACGTTTGGGATTGTAGCGGGCACCGCCGCCGCTGATCCAGTGGTCCACCAACTTGGCCGCCAGCGCCTGCTGATCCTCGAGTGGCGTGACGACATAGAAGCCCTTGATACCATAGGTCCGGGCGGACCGGGCCATGTCGTGCAGGTCGAGGTTGGTAACCGCTGAAGCAATCACCTCACCGTTCTTATTGGTCACCGGATAATGTATCAGGGCAATGCTAAGATTTAGAGCGGATGATGGATTCAATCTCTTTCTGCCATTTGTGCAAGATATCCAGTTCGGATTGTTCCAGGGGCCGATCCTTTAACAAATCGGGCCTTTTCAACAGGGTTTTTATCAGCGAATACTCATGCCGCCATTTTGCGATGGCACTGTGGTTTCCGGACAACAGGACCTCCGGTACCTTTTCACCATGGAACTCGGGCGGCCGGGTATAATGGCCATGCTCCAGAAGATCCCGGGAGAAAGAATCATGCCAGGCCGAATCCTCGTTGCCCAGCACACCGGGAATCAACCGGGTGACGGCATCGATCACCGCCATAGCAGCCACTTCACCGCCGGTGAGCACGTAATCGCCAATGGAGATTTCCAGATCGATATGGTTGTCGCAAATACGCTCATCCACCCCCTCGTAGCGCCCACAAACAAAGATCAGGCCGCTTTCATGGCTGATTTCCTCGGCGAGGCCCTGGTCGAAGGGGCGCCCCTGGGGTGTCAGCAGCACCGTCAATGCCTGGGGAGCAAGGTCGCCGGCAGCCTCGATCGCGGCGGCCAGTGGTTCCGGTTTCATGACCATACCGCAACCTCCGCCGTAGGGACGATCATCGGTCATCTTGTGGCGCCCCTCGGCAAAATCGCGTATGTTGACAGTGCGCGCCGTCACCTGGCCCTGCTGCAAGGCGCGCCGGAGGATGCCGTGCGCCCAGAAGGCGTCGAACATTTCCGGGAATATAGTCAGTACAGTGAAATCCATATTCGTTGTTTAATTCAGCCGAATCTTCAATTGGAATGATTGTCCTGTCACTCTGAGCCTCGCGAGCAGAGACCGCCAACCGACTCCGCCATAGGAGTCAAGGCTGCGACGGCCGGATAATCGTGCAGCTATGACGGCCGGGAGAGTCCCTCACATGCCAAGGCCAGATTCAATAGTGAGAGATTCTTCGTCGCTATGCTCCTCAGAATGACATAATATCTGGTTCGGTTACTTTAGTGTTTATAATCCCTCCGGCAAATCCACCCACATAGTGCGTTTGTCGAGATCGATGCGCTTTACGACGTGTCTTAACGCCGGCACCAGGGTCTCCGATTCAGCATGGCGCACGACATAAACGTCGTTGCTGCCGGTTGGAATAATCGACTCGATTTGCCCGAGATGGCAATCCTCAAGGGTATATACTGCCAGCCCGATAAGATCTGCCCAGTAATAGGTATCCTCTTCCAGTTCCGGTAGATCAGACCGCCGGACAACTACCTGGGTACCTTGCAGGGCCTGAGCCTGGTCACGGTCGCCGACACCCTCCAGGCCGACCAGGTAGTGCTGCTTGTGGGCACGCGCCCACGCTACGGTGTAATTGGTTTGAGCGCCCTGGGGCGTTAGCATTCTGAGAGATTCCCCGGAAGCGATGGTCCGGGGTTGGATATCATAAAAGTGGACTTTGACGGTGCCGTTGATACCATGTGCACCGACCACTTGTCCGATGGGCACCAGAGGATTTTCTGACATGGGAAGTTTTTGTAACCAAGAAGGGACAGACGAAACAGGCCGGCTTGCGGTATGGCAGCGCCGGTCCCTTGCAAGCTCCTGCCGGGTAGGTGGCAACAGCCACCCGGTTAACGGGTGGCCGCTTACTCGATGATTTCCAGCACGGTCCTCTTTTTTATCTTGGCCGAGGCGGCACTTAGAATAGTACGCATGGCGCGGGCCGTGCGCCCCTGCTTGCCGATCACTTTCCCCAGATCCTCTTTGGCTACCTGCAGCTCCAACACCGAGGTCTGGTTCCCTTCAACCTCTGAGACCACTACTTGATCCGGATTGTCAACCAGGGCCTGTGCGATGTATCTGATCAGGTCTTGCATAGCTCCATCTCCTTTAGTTGGCGGTTGAGAGTTAGATGCAGCTTTCCATATCCAGGGATAACCAAAGAACCGATCAGGCCCGCTGTCAGTTCCTTAGATATTTTTAATCAGGCTCTTCACCGTATCGGACGGGGTTGCCCCCTCACCGAGCCAGTTCTTGATGCGATCTTCCTTGAGGGATACTGCGGCCGGATCCTGCAACGGATCATAGGTGCCGACAGCCTCGAGGTAACGACCGTCACGGGGGCTTTCCGAGTCGGCCACCACGATTCTGTAAAACGGTTTCTTCTTGGCACCATGCCGGGCTAATCTAATCTTAACTGCCATCTTCTTCTCCTCTAAAACGGCAACATCCCGCGGCCTAAACCGCGCATGCCGCCTTTGTTAATTTTTTTCATCATTTTCATAACCTGCGTGTAGTTTTTCAACAGGCGATTTATATCTTGTACACTGGTACCGCTACCCTTGGCAATCCTTTTCCGGCGGCTGCCGTTAATAATTCCGTGCTGCTGTCGCTCCTGAGGGGTCATCGAGTTGATGATGGCCTCGATACGCACCAGTTCATGTTCGTCAACCTTCAGATTTTTCAACTGCTTGGCGTTACCCAGGCCCGGAATCATTTTGATCAGATCCGTTAGGGAGCCCATCTTTCTGATCTGGACCATCTGGTCCCGAAAATCCTCGAGGGTAAACTGATTCTTGCGCAGTTTCTTCTCGAGTTCCAGGGCCTTTTTTTCATCTACAACCGTCTGGGCCTTTTCGATGAGACTCAGCACATCACCCATGCCCAGAATCTGCGACGCCATGCGATCAGGGTGAAAAGCCTCGAGATCGGCCAATTTTTCACCGACACCGATGAACTTGATCGGTTTGCCGGTTATCTCGCGGATAGAAAGGGCCGCGCCGCCCCGGGCATCACCGTCGATCTTGGTGAGCACCACACCGCCGATGTCCAAGGTCTCGTCGAAGGACTTGGCGATATTGACCGCATCCTGGCCGGTCATGGCGTCGGCCACCAGCAGGACATCGCTCGGGTTGACAGCCGCCTGAATCGCTTTGAGTTCGGCCATCAATTCTTCATCCACATGCAGGCGGCCGGCGGTATCGAGCAAGAGTGTATCGCAGCCGGCCTGCTGGGCGGCCGCCCGGGCCTGGCGGCAGATATCGACCGGATCCATATCCGGGTTTGAATCGAAAACCGGCACGGAAAGCTGCGCGCCGAGCTTCTGCAGCTGGTCAATGGCTGCGGGGCGGTAAACGTCCGCCGGTACCAGGTACGGGTGGCGTCCCTGTTTGCGCAGCATAACCGCCAGCTTGCCGCTGGTGGTGGTTTTACCCGAACCCTGCAGCCCAACCAGCATCACCGAAACCGGGTGCTGGCCTTTGAGGTTCAATTCCTGGTGCTGCGTCCCCATCAGCCGGGTCAACTCGTCATTGACGATCTTGATCACCTGCTGCCCCGGGGTGAGGCTGGCCAGCACCTCATGACCCAGGCTGCGCTCGCGGATGTCGGCAATCAGTTTTTTAACCACCCGGTAGTGAACATCGGCCTCCAGCAGCGCCATGCGAACTTCGCGCAGGCCGGCATCGATGTTCTTTTCGGTTAATTTACCGTGGCCTTTGAGTTTTCTGAATACCGCATCGAGCTTTTCGCTCAGGTTATCAAACATTGTACACCAGTACCCTTGAGTTTTGAAAACCCTGAGAATAATGTGATGGCTGTGTTAAGTCAAGCAAAATCATGCAAGCCGGCCTTATTTGACAGCTATGTAATGACATTTTACTATCGGCAACCGTAATTCGCAAATTGAAATTCATCAATGACAGCAGAACTGAAAGATATCAAGGACCTGTCTTTCGATGAACTGGTCGAGTGGCTGGACGCTCAGGGGCTGGCCGCCTATCGGGCCGACCAGGTCTTCAAGTGGGTTTATCAGCGTCAGGTCGATTCGTTCACCGAGATGACCAACCTGGGCAAACCAACCCGCCGGCTTTTGGCCCAGGCGTTTGACATCGGGCGTCTTAAAGTGGCCGCCGTGGAGGAGTCCCGGGACGGCTCCCGCAAATACCTCCTGCAACTAAAAGACGGTTGTCATATCGAATGCGTCCTCATCCCGGAAAAGGGGCATGACACCCTGTGCATATCCAGCCAGGTCGGCTGCGCCCAGGGCTGCCGATTCTGCCTGACCGCCCGCGGCGGCCTGGTCCGCAACCTGACCAGCGGCGAAATCATCGCCCAGGTGCGCGATGTAATGCAGGCCGCGCCGGAGCGCCGCCTGACCAACATCGTGGTGATGGGCATGGGCGAACCATTGGCCAATTACCGCAACCTGGTCAAGGCCATCGGCATTATCACCAACGCGGACCACGGTCTGGGCATATCCGGCCGGCGTTTTACCCTTTCCACCGCCGGACTGGCCTCCCGGCTGGCAGACCTGGGACGCGATACGGATGTCAACCTGGCCATATCCCTGAATGCGGCCGACGATACCACCCGCAACAGCCTCATGCCGATCAACCGCAAATTCAACCTCGCCGCTCTGCTGGACGCCTGTGCCCGCTATCCACTGAAGCCCCGCCGCCGGATCACCTTTGAATATATTCTCATCGCGGGCGTCAATGACAGCGATGAAGATGCCCAAAAGCTCTCAGCCCTGCTGGCCCCGCTGAAGGCGAAAATCAATCTCATCCCTTTCAACGCGCATCCCGGCAGCAGCTTTAAACGTCCGGATGAAAACCGGGTGCGGCGTTTCCAGGAAATCTTGGTACACAAGCATTACACGGCAATCGTCCGGTACAGCAAAGGGCAAGATATATCAGCAGCTTGCGGACAACTGAAAGGTAAAATAGGTTGAGTTGATAAAAATCCCCCTTTTAAGACTGCCAAAGAAAAAATTCCGTTACGAGCCTTTTGGCGACTGCACCGCGCTACATTGTTGAAATATCCGTAGCCACAATCATCAAATAAAATCACGCCAATAATTTGCACTCGCGCGATCGCCGCGAACACACAACCGGCCGACTCTAATTGACATACCAACTAGGTATGTGATAAACGGCTCCTTTCATACCAAAAACGAAACAGGTTCAAAAAATATAAGGAAGGAGGAGGAGGCGTATGAAAAAACTTTTTAGATCTCCGTGGCTGGAAGTGAACGTGATGCTAGCCGTGCTCATCATTTCCTACATTGCTCTGGGATTGATCACGAGCGCCGCGGAAACCCCGCCCGGTGCCATGACCGGCGGAGCGATTTTTGGTTGGCTGTTTGGATTCTTTTTTCTCAGTTTTGCCATTGCCATGGTGGCCGTCATCGGCGGGATCGGGGGCGGGGTTTTGTTTACACCGGTCATGCTGGCGTTTACCCCCGTGGACAGCCTGATTGTCCGTGCGACCGGGCTGATCGTGGCCATGTTCAGCGGTCTGGTATCCACCGGACCCTTTATGAAGGGAGGGCTGGCCAACCTGAAGATCTGCATCTTCTGTGCGGCCGCATACGGCGTGGGGGCCTTTGCCGGCGCCCAGGGGGCCATTTATGTGGCCCAACATCTGGGTGATACCGGTGAAGGTTTGATCCGTCTTGCCCTGGGCGGCATTCTCTGTTCGCTGGCCGTATATTTCCTGGTCGGCGGCAAGAAAATCGAATGGCCCGAGGTTAAAAAAGTGGATGGCTTCACTAAAAAGTTAAAGCTCTCCCAACCCTATTTGGAAGTTTCCCTGAACAAAGTAATTGATTACCCCCTGACCCGGGCAGGCTGGGTGCTGGTTGCCATCGTCGGCGTGGGAGTCTTGTCCGGGTTTTTCGGTCTTGGTGCCGGCTGGGCCATTGTGCCGGCGCAGAACGTGATCATGGCGGTGCCCCTCAAGGTTGCCGCAGCCAATAGCGGGGTGCTTTTGGGCATGGGCGACTGTATCGCTGTGTGGCCTTATCTTCTGATGGGGGCCATCATTCCGGTTTTTGCCGCGCCCTGGCTGGTGGGTCAAGTCCTGGGCGGCTTGCTCGGCGCCCTGATTCTGATTCGCGTTAAGGCGGGTTTCGTCCGTTACCTGCTGATCGGGTTTATGTTTTTCTCTTGCTTTGGCCTGTTGACCAAAGGGCTCATCATGCTGGGTGTCATTAAAGCGGTACCAGTGTGGGTCACCGGACTGGTGTTTATAGCCATCTTCGCGGCTGTAACCCGATCCATCATTAAATTCACGCGAGCCGAATCGTAAAGGAGGTGACGATATGAGTACTGAAGAAATGGGTACTGTAGAAGCTCCCAAAATGCCGCGTGCGAATACCGTATACGGCAACATCGTGTACTGGGTGACGATCGCTTCCTGTATTTTGTGCATGATCGGCCCGGTTATATCCGTAGCGTACCCGGACAACAACACACTGAATCCCTACAAGCTCTTCAATGCCATTTTTGAAGGCAAAGACGCTAAGACCGTGTGGGAGGAAGTGGGGGGCGGATTCCCCGGCGGGCACTTTTACCTGAAAAACTTCACCCAGGGCGACGGTTTTACGCAATTCGGCCTGGCATTGGGCTGCTCCGTGGCCTTATGGGCCCTAATCGCCACCGCGGTTGCATATTTCGCTGACAGGAACTATCTTTATGTTACCCTGTCGATATGGGTCGGGATCATGGTCGCTTTATCCATGGTCGGAATTTTTGCAGCGCATTAAAACGGGAATGGTTGGGTTTTTCCCAACCATCGTTTTTATCACATATCGCCTGTATTCAGGTTGGAGGTTATCAATATGGAACAACAATTGGTATGTGCCTGCCCCTTGACCCGGGGTGAAAGAATATTAGTCGCCGTGGACGGTTCATCTTTCAGTGATTTGGCGGTGGACCAGGCCATCAGCCTGGGTGGGATTTGCAATAGTGAAATTTTCGTAATCAGTGTCGTCGATCTTTACCCGGAACAGATGAGCATCGCCCCAGCCCTGGTGGAGCAAAAATTCAGCCGAGGTGCGGAAGCATCTGGATGCGGCTAAAGAGAAGGTCGATGAGGCCAATATTCCCTGTGAAACCATTGTTCGCATGGGCGGTAGGGTGTACGAACCTATTGTTCAGGAAGCCAAGGATAGAGATATCGACCTCATCGTCATGGGGACGCTTGGACGAACAGGATTCGCGCGGATTCTTTTGGGAAGCGTGGCTCAAAACGTGATCGGGCACGCCCCCTGCCCGGTGCTGGTGGTTCCGAACGTAGAATAAATTTTGAATAGTGACCACGGGGCCAGACCTACGCTTTGACATTGTTTGTCAACAGCGAGGTCTGACCCCTGTTTTTTGCTTTCAATCGGCCGGTGGTTTCCAGGGGAATACATCTTTTTTCTGAAGTTCAGCGGCCAAATCTTTGATCCCCTCCCGTAGGCCTGCTTGCATGATGATCGGGTAGCCGTCAAATTCAGCATAAATGTTATAATACGGACTGATTGATTTGCTCCAGTCACCGTTTATCCGATGGGACCAAACGGTTTCTCCGTCCGGCGCGGTCCTCAGTGTCAAATCCAATGATAGGGAGTTTTGGACGGTTCCGGCAGGCAATCCGACCAGCCAGAGCAGGGGGCCGAAGATAGAAAGCCCGTAGGAAATCATCTTGCTGCTGTAGGTCGTATCGTGGATCTCCCCGGTCAGAAAAAAATCGACGTTCGGTTGGTCCCCGGCGGTGGATACAAGAAACGCTTCAAACAGATCGTTCGTTTCTAATTCTTTCACCACGCTTTTGGCAAGGTCCTCAGTCGGTCTGAAATGGTAGGCGACATATGCTATATAGCCCACGGCAAGGCCCGGACGTTCATATTTAACTGGTACATAGGGCACGAGTGGGATGTAGAATTTCAATCGATCCACGCGCCACGCTGAATTTTCCTTCCCTCTCAAATCTTTGAAAGGCACGACCGCGACCCTTAAGGGTTTCTGGGATGCCTGTAATTTTAGGTCAGGTCCGGCCTTGTAGGTGTAGGTAGCGACTCCGCGGCCGCACCCGTAGGAAGCAGCGCCCAACAGCAGGACCATTGAAAGTCCGCAGATTCGTTTCATTCTTTGTGGATGCATCGGGGTGGACTATTCCTTTTCCAGCAACTGTTCGTTGTACGTCATGATCTCATGGTACCGGGCTCTGAGGGCAGGGGTCATGAAGTCCCAGGCCCACTGCCGCGGAACTTTGCCGTCTTCGAAATTGAGGTGCTCCAGAAAGGAGACCATGATCGCATTGACCAGCTTTTTGTTCCCATAGCGGACATAGTGGTCCGCCAACTTCAATGCCCGGCCAAGGGCGTCTTTGTCGCCGGCGTTGATCCGGTTCTGGACAAATCGCGTGAAGGCGCTCATTTCCAGATGAAGCAGACCCGCCTCCCGATTGATCTTTTCTTGGAGCTCCGGAAATGCTTCCTTTAGATCCGCTATGAATTCAGTTCGGTGAAGTCTCTTTATCACACCGTTCTGGTGATCGACCCCCTCCGTAAACAATAAGCAAAGGGCGGGAACATGATGCGCGTGGTCCTGGTTTAGTGCACTTTTTTCTCCAGAATCGTTCGCTCTGCGCCCTGTTCGCCATAGTAGTAGGCGAGCCGGCCGGGAATACAGCCAACCAGGGAGTCGATTACGCCAATGGGATCCCAGTCCCTCAGAATCTGCCGAATGCGCTCCAGTTGACGCTCCCGCTTGGTCATCATATGTGTCCCTGCCGACAATCGGCCGCCCTTTGATGCCCGGTATCAGCTCGCTACCCGAGCTTCCTCACCGGCGAGGTGGCAAACCGGTTGGTTTGTCCAGCGTGCGAATGCATCGGCGCCTTTTATATCAGCAAGATGAGCCAATCCTTCGCGTAAACGTCACCAACGGCATATCGATTCGGTTTCCGTTTATCCAGAGCGGAGGAAACGCGAGGTATTGCACCGCCGGCCGCGACCTGGTAAATGTCGCCCTCAATTCAAGCCGGCGATATCCCTCAACACCGAACACCTTTTTAGTGGCGCCTTCGATTCTGACCGGGCCTTCGGGCGTTATCTTCCGTTTTCCAGTGTGGTCGATGATCCTCATCGAGACAATTTCTATTTCGTCCTGGGCGGCTTTATTCTGAGACAAAAGGTGGATGCCGTTGGGATTGATGCTCAGGGTATTCCCCTCAGGGACACAGATGACAATCTGCAGGCGATTGAGCTTGTTGTTGCCTCGATGCTAACAAAAGCTGACCCCTTTACACTCAATTAAATTAACCCATTTAGTGCGCGTCTGTTTGCAAGATCGAATCTGATCAAAATCGGAGGTCAGCATAATATTATCGATGGGTT
>Ga0126335_1001014_pt1 | contig 14971 bp, 15 predicted proteins | sample OlaspJWI45metaG_FD_108409 | JGI IMG/M metagenome (GOLD analysis project Ga0126335, IMG submission 108409) | Marine gutless worms symbiont microbial communities from Oahu, Hawaii - Olavius sp. 1 OAHU.JWI-45 metaG | ecosystem: Host-associated > Annelida > Digestive system > Unclassified | place... | reverse complement strand
TCGCTGGGGAACACGACGGTATCTGAATATGAATTTGCTAACGGAACTTAAAAAAGAAGAAGTCGCAGCTTAACCGATGGGCCACCAAATCAAAAGTGCGAAAGATTCTTGACGCTACCTCAGCTGCTGGGCCAACAGGAGGTATAACTCTGCGTTCATACTGATTTTGACATTATCATATACCGGCAGGTATGTAAATTTGGGTTGCCAAACCAGACCGTATTGAACCTAAGGGTATAACTTTGCACCAGCGGTAGGGAGCATGCGAAGATGGCGGCTACGGGTGTCAATCCTCCAGCATAACCGTCTTTTTGGGCTTTATCTTGTACTTTTTAATCCGATACTGGAGAGTCGAACGAGGAACCCCTAAAAGCCGGGCCGCTCCGTTTGTCCCGCCGATGACTCCCCGGCACTTGAGCAAGGCTTGTTCAATCGAACGACGTTCAGTCTCTGCCAGTGTGAGAACGCTTAAGTCATTTGCCCTGGAGGATTGTTTCTCCAGGCCGATTATTTTTTCAATATCATCGATATAAATTCTTTCGTCAGGCTTAAGAATGATCATCCGTTTAACGAGATTTTTCAATTCCCTGACATTCCCCGGCCAATGATAGGTAGCCAACAGGTCAAGCGCTGACTGGCTGTAAGTTGGCGGGCGCTGACGGATTTGCTCAGCTTCCGATTTATTGATCTGTTCGATCAGTAAGGGAATATCTTTTTTGCGTTCACGTAGAGCGGGCACATGGATACGAATGATATTCAACCGGTAATATAGATCTTTTCGCAACTTGCCTTCTTGGATACTTTCTTCAGGGTCCCGGTTAGTGGCGGCAATCAGTCGGAAGTTGACGTCTATGGGTTGATTGTCGCCAACCCGTTCAAAACGCCGCTCTTGCAGCACCTGGAGTAGTTTGGCCTGCAAGCCTGCGGGTAATTCGCCAATCTCATCAAGGAATACCGTTCCCTTATCGCCCATTTCAAACCGACCGATCCTTTGAGAATTGGCGCCGGTAAAGGCCCCTTTGGCATGGCCAAATAACTCGCTCTCAAACAGGGTCGAAGGAATGGCAGGGCAGTTTACCTTTATGAACATGTGTTTTTTCCGGGAACTGGCGTGATGAATGTGTCGCGCTAAATAGTCTTTCCCGGTTCCGGTTTCCCCGGTAATTAAAACCGGCGCATCGATGGTTGCCACCCTCTTAACCAAGTCCATAATTTCGGACATCTCAGGGGACACGTGATAAAAATTTTCCGGCGCATATTCATCAAGGGTGCCAATCAGAAATTGTTTTTCTATTTCCAGATGTTGCTTTTCATCCTTTAGACGTTTGTAGGCCACTAGATTGTCTACTGCAATTGCGACCTGTTTAGACACTTCACCCAGCAAATTCGATAATTCCGACAAATGGTCCGGAGGGATTTTGAATGAAAAGTGAAGCGTTCCCAGTATCTTTTTGCGAACGATCAGCGGAAACGCCATTGTAGACGTCAGCCCGGCTTTGATCAACTGTTTGATAATTGGCAAACTGGAATATTGTGTCAAATCATCGATAATAATCGGCGTTCTGGACTGGATGGCCATCTTGGCAATGGAGCCCTTCAAAGGGCGTTGTTCAAGATTTTCAATCGAATTGCGACCAACGCCGTTGACTTTGGTGAAATACTGCAGTGATTGCCGCTTTTTATCATAAAGATTGATGCTCACGCGGTCGAAGGGAAAGTGTTTGCTTAGCTCGGCAGTAAGTGCATCAAAAAAGCCCTGATTGGTCTTATTGGCAATTACGGCGTTGGTAATTTCAAGCAGTATTTGATGCCGGGTGGCAAGATTCCATCGCATTTCAAAGCCCTCGATATGGTGGGGTTGGTGAATAATGATTCCGATCGGAGCCACATAGTTGACTGAACAAAGTTTTGCCTATCATGTAAGGTCCCATCCGTAAAGCCCAATATTGGGCACATTGACCAATATTGGGCCCTAAAAGGCCCCACCACTGTTTCTGTTTTAGCCTATAATTATTTTTATTACGAGGTGTTATAGTTCAATGCCGGGTTGGCACTTTCCATGCAGTTATACCGGGGAAATCTGAGCGGGGGTTTGAAATTGAAATACCATTTGAGGTATCACCAAGGCCTGAAGCCAATCCAGATACCCCAAAAGGCCAATGTAAAAGTTTTGCAACCGGTGACTGTTACCGCCCCTGAATCGCTTTCCAAGATGTTCAAGAGAGCCTTAGACGACGCTAAATTTGTTGGGCGACTGAGAAAATCCAATCCTTCAAGTATAGCCATCGCTATGCCAGATGACCCCCAGGCGGATTCGGAGAGGGCGCTTTTGCAAAAAATCATAGAGCAGGTGTTTCAAATACTGCCACGCATGGAATCACCGTCTGTGACCGTTATTATTGCATCTGGCCTTAAAACACCCCCGGACCGGGAAACAATCGATAAGATTCTTTCATCAACTATTGTCCGCAGTTGTAATGTTGTCGTCCATGCTGTCGATGACGCACGGATGAAGGATTTTGGTACAACTCACCAGGGAACCCCGGTGAGAATCAACGCCGCATTTGGGGAGGCGGACTTTAAAATTGTGATCGGCCTGGCCCAACCGCACCAGTTTTTTGGTTTTACCGGCGGCGTAAAGGAGGCTGTGGTCGGGTGTGCGTCAGCGGAGAGCATCCGGCATAACCACCGTCTGATCAACGAAATACCTACCCATTCATTTAATTCATTTAAACTTGGGGACAACCCGATGCGGAAAGACCTTGATGAGGCCGGTCGGATGGTTGGAATCGATTTTGCGGTCAATGTCGTCCTGAATACCGATAGAGAGGTGGTACGCGTCCTGGCCGGCAATCCGGAATCTGTCACTCAGCAAGGGGCTGCAGCCTGTGGGGCAGTTTACGGTATCGAACTTGACCGAAAGTTCGACATCATTTTGGCGTCCTGCGCGGATTCCCCCAAGGATATCAGCATCTATCAGGCCTCAAAAAGCTTTCACCTTCTTTCCCACGCGATAAAGCACGGCGGCAAGATCTTACTTCTGGCCGCTTTCCAGGAGGACTTAGGAGAAAATCTCTATTTCGACTATATCTGCCCGTTTGCCGAACCGGAAAAGGTCAGGAAGGATTTTATGCGATTTGGGCACACCATGGGGGCGCGGACGGCCGACGAATTTGGGGGGCTGCTGGCGGCATACAAAGCCGATGATTTGCGTGATGCGGACAGCGGCCTCATGGAGCATTGCCATTTGAGAGCTGCGGAGCCTTCAACCATTATGGAAGAATGGGTGGCTGATTTTGAGGGTACCCCGCAAGTAGCCGTCATACCTAAGGCAACGACCACTTATTTTTATTAGCACGTTATGCTCAAATCGGCGTTCTTCGAAAGCCAACAGCAAAGTATAGCAACCATAACACCAGGCGGTGGTTTGCTGCCTACTTTTTAATTTCAATGAGGAGGGAAGTAAATGATTCAGTTTTTAATTCACGAAAAGGACGACAGTGTAGGGGTCGCTACCGTCGAAATCAAAGCCGGCGAAACGGCCAGGGGGTTGTACATGGACTCCCAGGAACCGGTCGAAGTAGAAACGCTGGACGATATTCCTTTGGGTCACAAAATTGCCATGATCGACCACCAGGTTGGCGGCTCGGTAATCAAATACGGCGCTGATATCGGCAAAGTCGTAGCCGACGTCAAAGTGGGTGGTCACGTCCACACCCAGAATCTGAAGACAAGGAGGTGGTAATCATGAGCAATCCCAAAGTAATGGCCTATAGGCGTGAGAACGGGCGGGTCGGCATTCGCAACCACGTGATCATATTGCCGCTGGATGATTTGAGCAACTCGGCCTGTGAAAAAGTCGCCTTTAACACCAAGGGGTGCAAAGCATTGCCGCATGCATACGGCCGTCTTCAGTTTGGAGAGGACCTGGCGCTGTTTTTTCGAACCCTGATTGGCACCGGAGCCAATCCCAACGTGGCGGCTGTCGTGGTTATCGGGATCGAGCCGGAGTGGACCAATATCATTGTTGAAGGCATTGCCAAGACCGGAAAGCCGGTTACTGGATTTTCCATAGAACGCCATGGCGAAATCAAAACAGTCGAAATGGCCAGTTGGAAGGCCAAAGAATACATGCACTGGGCCAGCGAGCTCCGTCGTGAAGAGTGTGACCTGAGTGAAATCTGGGTGTCCACCAAATGCGGTGAATCCGATACGACCTCCGGGCTGGCATCCAATCCCACGGTGGGCAATGCCTTTGACAAACTGGTGGACATGGGTGCCACCTGCAGCTTCGGAGAAACCAGTGAAATTACCGGCGGCGAGATGATTGTCAAAGAAAGAGCCGCGACCCCCGAGGCAGCCGAACAGTTTATGGCTCTTTTTGATCGTTATGCCGTGATGATCGACCGCAACAAAACCGATGATCTTTCCGGCAGCCAGCCGACCAAGGGCAACATCGCCGGCGGTCTGACCACCATTGAAGAAAAAGCCTTGGGCAATATTCAGAAAATCGGCAAAAAGTGTAAATATGTCGGTGCCTTGGACAAGGCCGTCGAACCAACCGGGCCGGGTTTGTGGTACATGGACTCCTCCAGCGCAGCAGCCGAAGCGGTTACGCTGTGGGCGGCGGCCGGCTTCGTGGCTCATTTCTTTCCCACCGGCCAGGGCAACATCATCGGCAATCCCATCGAACCGGTAATCAAGCTGACGGCCAATCCGCGCACTGCCGGTGATATGTCCGAGCACATCGACTACGATTGTTCTGCTATTTTGCGCGGCGAAATGACCCTGGATGAGGCCGGCGACAACCTGCTTGAGATGCTGGTTCGAACCTGCAACGGCCGGTTGACGGCCCAGGAAGTTCTTGGCCATGAAGAGTTCGTTCTGACCAAACTCTACGAGAGCGCATAGATCAGGGACTCGTGACGGAAACACCAATCATCAAAGATCTTTTTCCGGTTCCCGGCACCGGTTGTCGTGCCGGGCCGGAATGGGCTTGTACAAAGAGGCGTCCTTTCTGATCCGGCCTCTATTGAGCGAGGAAAAAATCTTTGTTGAGATATCCACAGGTGCCGATCAATAAATGAGTCCAACGCGGAGGTGAAACGCCATGGAAAAACAACAAGACAACAATGCAAACGGCAAGGAGGGTAAAGGCGCACTAAAAATCTGTTTTGTGCTTTTCGCCCTATATTTCCTCAACGTGCTTGTTGGTAAAGTGAACATCTCATATGGCTTGAATTTAGTACACTTGGGAAATGTTGCCGAGTTTCTCATGCTGTTCTCGGCTGCAGTTTTTTTAATCGTTGCGGCTTTAAAGGCTGAGGCCGCTGAAAAGTGATCTTCAACTCAGACAATAGGAGGCAAAAGAATGGAACATGATGAAAAGAAAAGCTCAGGTCTTAAAAGCGTGGAACGGCGCCGTTTTATGGAAATGACGACCAAATTCGGTTTCACAGCGGCCACGGTAGCCCTGTTCAGTGGCGCACTTGGCTCCAAAGAGGCCAGCGCGGCCATGGGCAAGGAAGAGATGAGACGCAAGAAGACGGCCAAGTACAAGATGAATATCGCCACCGCCTACATAATCGGGGCATCTCGCAGCTATCCCATTATGCAGCTGGACATGAAAGAAAATATCCAGAACTGCACCAATGGCGAGGTGTATGTCAAACTGGCGCCGGGCGGCCAGTTGGGCGCCGGCTCGGCCCTGGCTCAAAAGGTCCAGGCTGGCACGATACAGGCGGCCCAGCACTCCATTTCCAATTTCGCGCCCTTTGCCCCCGTGGCGGATATGATCAACATCCCCTATTGGTGCGGCGAGAATCAAAAATTCGTCAACCTGGTCACTTCCGATGCCTGGCGTAATGAGGTGCATGCCAAGGTGGCCAAGAAGGGTTTCAAAGTTCTATGGTATGTGGTCATCGATCCGCGGGTGGTCGCCACCCGCAAAGGCGTTGCCGGACCCATCAAAACACCTGATCAGATGAAGGGTATCAAGTTTCGGGTACCCGGATCCAAGATTCTGGCGCAGTTTTATCAGCTGCTGGGCGCCAATCCCACTCCCGTGGCCTGGGGTGAAACCTCTTCAGCCATCAAGCAGGGAGTGGCCGATGCCCTGGATCCTTCCGTTGAAGCGCTGCATGTCTTCGGTTTCAAAGACGTTCTGGACTGGGTCACCTTCAACGGAGCCGTGCCCGACAGCCAGGTTTACTCATGCAATCTCAAGTGGTTCGAGAGCCTGCCAATGAAAGTTCAAGAGGGCATCGACTTTGCCAGCGAAATCACCATGCAACAGAATCTGGCCAAAGTGCCGGCTGCCCGCGCCTATGCCATGGCCGAACTGGCCGCGGCCGGCGTAAAATTTTATGTGCCGACTGCCAGTGAAAAAAAACAGTGGGTTGAAGCGGCCGGCGCCCAATTGCCCGCCTGAGACAAGTTCAAAAAGGAACTGGCCGGGTCTTTGAACAAATTTGATATGTTTCAAGATGCGGCTAATACCATGGGCCGATTCTACGTGCATGATGTCAAAGCATAGTATTTAACCAAGGGCGGCGCCGGTTGCGTTGACGGTGCCGCCTTGTTTGACAACTGAAAAATTGCGCGAAAAAAGAGGATGTATCGCATGACAATCCGAAATTTCCTTCATCAACTGGACGAAAACGCCGAACGGTGGTTGCTGCTGCCGCTGTATGCCCTGATCGTCGTTACCATCTTCATGGAAGTATTCAGAAGATTTGCACTTAGCTACTCTTCGATCTGGGCGGAAGAAATGGCCCGCTACGCCTTTATTTATGTTTCCTGGATCGGTGCCTCGGCTGCCATTAAGGAGCGGGCTCACATCCGCATTGACTTGATTCTGCCGGTTGTTGGCAACCGCGCCCGGGCCGTGATCATGATTTTAGGTGATCTGTTTACCATTGTGCTGGCGGTTCTCGCCTTCTGGTGGTCTCTTGAATCTGTTCTGGTATCCCTGAAATTTGGGTCGGTGACGCATGGCCTGCGCATCAGTCTGGCCTGGTTTTTGGCGGCGGTACCGCTTGGGTTTGCGATGATGATCGTGCGGCTGATTCAGTCCATCATTCGAGATGTCTCCGACCTCAAAGCCGGACGGCCCATTTTCCAAGGCAAAAAACTTTTCGATTAGGAGTCTGCATATGCTTCAGCAATACTTAATGCAACAGGAAGAAGTCATTCTCGGATGGGGATTTTTTATTCCTTTGATAGTGATGGTTGTCCTGATTTTACTGGCCGTCCGCATCTGGGTTGTCATCGGCATCGGTTCCTTTGCCATGCTGCTATTGACGGATGTTCTGCCCCCTACGCTGCTGGGCGAAGCCCTGTTCGACGGCATCGATTCATTCGCGTTGATTGCGGTGCCGCTGTTTATTCTTACCGGAGATATTCTCGTAAGAACCGGTTTGTCCAGCAAACTGCTCGACGTGGCTGAAGCCACCATGGGCGCCCGCCGGTCCGGATTGGGGACTTCGACCGTGCTGGGATGCGGGTTTTTTGCCTGTATCAGTGGCTCCGATGCGGCCGACGCGGCGGCCATCGGCAGAATCACCATTGACCGCCTGGAGGCCAAAGGCTATCCCAAAGCTTATGCCTGCGCTCTGGTGGCGGCCGGAGCATGCACTGGAATTTTAATTCCGCCATCGATTTCTTACATCATCATCGGACTGGTGCTGGGTGTCAGCGCATCGACCCTTTTTCTAGCTGCCGCAATACCCGGCGTGCTGATCTTGGTTTCCATCATGGCGGCCAATGCCGTGGTAAACACTATACGCGGATACGAGGACAGCAAGGCCGGATTCGATTTTAACTACTGGGTCAAATCTGTTTACGAGGGGCGTTTTGCACTGCTCATACCCGTGATCATTCTGGGCGGTATCTACTCGGGCATTTTTACACCCACAGAAAGTGCCGCGGTGGCGGCCCTTTCCGCCATCATTATCGGGTTTTTTCAGGGAACGCTGAAAGTCAAAGATATACCAAAAATCTTAGAGACCTCGGCCAAGGTGAGCGGGGTGATCGTGCCCATTATCGCCATGAGCCTGCCGCTTGCCCAAACCCTGGCCAGCCTGCAAGTCCCCCAGGCGTTCGTGGGTTTCATGACGTCCATGACCAGCAATCCCTATCTGATTATTCTGATCATGATCGCCATTCTGATGATCGCCGGTTGTGTTATGGAAACGACACCGAATATCGTCATCCTGGCGCCGCTGCTGCTGCCGCTGGCTCAGGAAATAGGGATGCATGAAGTTCATTTTTGTATTTTCATGGTAACCGCCTTGGGTATCGGATTCATTACCCCGCCGTTGGGTTTGAACCTGTTTGTGGTCTCAGGGGTAACCCAGACACCGATTATATCCATTTCAAGATACGTCTTTCCCTTTGTGTTTAGCATGCTCATCATTGCGCTGTTGATAGGCTATATCCCATGGATTTCACTTTGGCTGGTTAACTGAGTTATTACGAATGAAAACTGGCTTGACGTGAAATGCACTGACTAACACGAGAACCCTGTAAGGAAATCGGGATATTGAAGTAAGTTTGCGAAGATAATCAGTCCACAGTAATTCTACGCCGCAGATTCCATCATAAATTCGGCTGTCGTAGAACTGCTGTTGAGAACCTAAAAGACATCTGCAAGGAAACCTGCCTTCCCCAGGAAGGATGACAAACCACCAATAAACAATTTAAATTAGGAGAACCTCAATGAGTGTCGAGTACCTGAAAAAGGCAACCAAAACCCCTGAAACCGATGAAACCCAAACCCGTGAAATTGTTGTGGGCATGTTGGAGGATATCAAGGAAAACGGCGAAGCGGCCGTAAAAAAGTATGCTGAAAAACTTGACAGCTGGACCGGCGATTTCATTATCACCCAGGAAGATATCGATAAGGCGGGCGACAGCCTGGACCAGCAGACGAAAGACGATATTCAGTTTGCCTATGAGCAGGTATACAATTTTGCCGTAAAGCAGCGGGACAGCATGCTCGAATTTGAAACTGAGCTGCATCCGGGTGTTATTGCCGGCCAGAAACTGATCCCGGTAAATGTGGCGGGGTGCTATGTTCCCGGGGGACGCTTTGCCCATGCGGCCTCGGCCCTGATGAGCATTGCCACGGCCAAGGCCGCCGGGGTTCCCTACGTTGTCGCCTGCTCGCCTTCCCATCACGGGGGCGGCATTCATCCTTCCATTCTCTATGCCATGTCGGTGGCCAAACCGGACATGATCTTGACCTTGGGAGGCGTACAGGCCATTGCCGCCATGGCTTATGGGCTCTTTACGGGGAAGCCTGCGGATATCCTGGTGGGGCCCGGCAACAAATTCGTGGCCGAGGCCAAGCGTATTCTCTATGGAGAAGTGGGCATCGATGTATTCGCGGGGCCGTCGGAAATTCTTGTCATCGCTGACGAGACAGCTGACCCTGACATTGTCGCGTTCGATCTGGTGGGTCAGGCGGAGCACGGCTACGATTCACCCGCGGTATTGATTTCGACCTCAAAGACGCTGGCCGAAGAGGTAATCAAGAAAGTTCCCGAGGTCATCACTGACTTGCCGGAACCTGAGGTGTCCGAGGCATCCTGGCGCGATTATGGGGAAGTAATCGTGACTTCAAATAGAGAGGAAGCCGTCACAGTGAGCGATGAATATGCATCGGAGCACTTGGAAGTTCAGGCTGCAGATCTCGACTGGTGGTTGGATACACTGACCAATTACGGCTCCCTCTTTCTGGGTGAGGAGTGCACAGTGGCCTATGGCGATAAGACTTCCGGTCCCAATCATATCCTGCCCACCAAGAAAGCGGCGCGGTACTCCGGTGGGTTGAGTGCCGGCAAGTTCATCAAAACCGTCACCTACCAGCGGTTGACCAAAGAAGCAAACAGGCAAATTGGGAGTGTTTCGGCGCGGATTTCCCGTTTGGAAGGCATGGAGGCCCATGCGCGTACATCAGATGTGCGTTTGGCCAAGTATTTTCCGGATGAGAAATTTGATTTGGGAGAAACCAAATGAGCATTATCAATGAACTGTTTGATCTGAAGGGACGGGTCGCCTTGGTGACGGGCGGCAGTTCCGGTATTGGGCGGGCAATGGCCTCTTACCTCGCCCGGGCCGGCGCGGCGGTGGTACACGCTGCGCTTCCCCATGAGGAAGAAGAGCTCAAAGCGGCGGTCGCCGATGTCGAATCTTTGGGTTCGCGGGCCGCCTATGTGACCTGCGATGTCAGCCAACTCGAGACACTGCCTGCCGTGGCGAAGAACGCCGCCGCATGTTTCGGCTCGCCCGATATCCTTGTCAATGCCGCCGGTGTCAATCTTAGGGAGCCATGGGATAAGGTGTCCCCCGAGTCCTGGAGTAAAACCCTTGACATCAACTTGACGGCCCCGTTCTTTCTGGCACGGCTTATGGTGCCCGCCATGCAAGCGAATGGGTGGGGAAAAATCATCAATATCGCTTCTCTGCAGTCGTTGCGTGCATTTCCCAACAGTATGCCCTACGGCGCTTCCAAGGGCGGGGTGATGCAACTCACGCGTGCCATGGCGGAAGCGTGGTCTCAGGACCAAAGCGGCATTACCTGCAACGCCATTGGACCGGGTTTTTTCAAGACCGGGCTCACTTCTCCTCTCTACGATGACCAGAAAGTCATCGAGGCTCTGGCACGCCAGACCATCATTGGACGTAACGGGGAACTATCGGACCTGGCGGGTGTCACGCTGTTCCTGGCCTCACATGCGTCGGATTACATTACCGGCCAAACCATATTTTTGGACGGCGGCTGGACTGCCAAATAGGAGACGTTCAGGCAGAAAAGATCGCTTCGTAGCGTGTGTCACGGATAAAGCAGCCGGTTGAAGGGATCGACCAAACGATGTCACCGCTTCACATTTTGCCAAAGATGCCGGGCAGGAAATCTGACCGTCGATAAACGGCTATTAGAACTCATTTCTCACTGGCAGGACGCTCGTTTAATTCAAAAAGGTGGCCAGCGGATATTGGATCCCCCTCATAAACCCATACATTGCGGGGGCGGGGTTCGCTGGCCGATAGGATATTGGCATGAAAGCACTGGTTTACACGGCAACAAATGAAGTCATTTACAGGGAGGAACCCGACCCGACCCCCGGGACCGGCGAAGTATTGGTGAAAGTGGAGGCGTCCGGCATCTGCGGGTCGGACATGCACGCTTATCACGGCAAGGACCCCCGACGGGTCCCACCGCTGATTTTAGGTCACGAGGTTGCCGGCACCGTCGTTTCCGGCGCGGTGGAGGGCAAACAGGTGGTCATCAACCCCTTGATCACCTGTGGGAGCTGCTCGTATTGTGATACCGGCAGGTCGAACCTGTGCGCCAGCCGGGAACTGATTGGGATGCGATTGGCCGGCGCCTATGCCGAACTGGTGGCGATTCCTGCGACCAATCTAATCTCCATCCCCGCAGACCTGAACTTTGTCCATGCATCACTTGCTGAACCAACCGCGACAGCACTGCATGCGCTGAATCTGGCAATGCGGGCTGCCCACCGCCCGCTGGCGGAACTCCGCACATTGGTAATTGGTGGCGGCGCGGTGGGACTTATGGCAGCATTGCTGCTGAAGGGTTACGGCTGCAGGCGATTGGTCGTGTCAGAAACCCAAAGCATGCGTCGCCAATCGGTTGCCCGCCACGTTGGATGTCAAGTCTACGACCCCATCAATGACCCGCCGATTGATACCGATGCCTATGACCTTGTGATCGATGCAGTGGGCGGAGGGGTTACCCGCAAAACCGCTATGGCCGCGGTTAAGCCAGGGGGCATTTTCATACATATCGGCCTTATGGATTCCAGTGGAGAATTGGACATCCGCAAATTAACCTTATTTGAAGTATCACTGATCGGTGTTTATTGTTATACCGCCGCCGATCTGCGGGCGGCTGTACAGGCCATCGCGGACGGCATGCTTGGAGATTTGACCTGGGTTGAATCACGACCGCTGGTCGATGGCGCCCAGGCATTTGATGACCTTTACAATGGACGTAGCGCGGCCGCTAAAATCGTTCTTATCCCTTGAAAATGAAATTGAGTGTTTAACTCGGCCAAAGGATGCATTGCATTTTGGGGGTGCAACAAGGGTAAGCCTTGCGCAGTTGCATGGTATGGCGATGAATGCCCTGTGCGCCCATGGTGCCGATGTTGACAGGGTCGACCTTGTGGTCAAGGCCTTGGCCGGGATGACCCGTTCCCACCATTGTGGGGCAGTATGCGGAAATCGTATCTCTTTTGCACGCGCAGCAATAGATCAATTCGTTGCGGTTAATGCGACCGGCCTGCTTATCCATCTAAGCCAGGTTGCTAGCATAACAGGCTGCCTGATTTTCTGAACAGCAAAGAATGAGAACACCACGCCAAGATCAAAGGTTGCTGTCTCTGGAGAGGCGTCAAGCGATATTGAGCCATATTGTATAACTCACTGCCGACACAAGCGTACACCCGGAGATGGCCGCGGCGGCAAAATCGGCGTCTCCATGCATTTCCCAAGCCATGACGTATGTGACGGTTGCCGTCGGGGTGGCCAACAGAATAAAAGCCGGCAGATAGGCGGCCTGTATCGCAAATAGTTTAAAAAGTAAGATGCCCATGCCCGGCATAATGGCCAGCTTAAACAGGCTCACCGCCATTACCCCCTGGATGCGAGACCGCAGTAAGTCGAAAGAGAGCGACGCTCCGATAAGCAGGAGTGCCAGAGGCAGGGCCATGCCGCTCAAAATCGCCAAGCTGCGGTCGACGATGTCCGGCAGCTGGATACCCGCCACGGAAATCAGGATGCCGCCCAGGGCGGAGAGAATGACCGGATGCCCCACAATTCTGCGGGTGCTCATGATGATGGACGGGCCTTTTTCAACGGTCCGGTCAATATGCAGCTGGAGGGTGATGACGGCCAGTATGTTCTGTAGAATTGATATGAATCCTGCGAAGATGGCGCACCGGGCCAGTCCAGCGTCTCCCAGGTAGTAGAAAGCCACCGCAAAACCTATATATCCGAGATTTCCATGGAATGTGCACTGGATGAAGGTGCCTCGGATCTGGCGGGCAATCGCGGTCAGGGACGCGAGCAGCCAGGTGGCCAGGAAAACAACCAGGACACAGAGCAGGGTGATGAGTAGTACCTGGCTGTTGAATTCATCCTCGAATGAAGCCCTGGAGATGGCTCGGAAAATCATGGCGGGAATAGCCAGGTAGTATACCAGGCGGTTGGCCGGGCCAAGAAAGCTGTCCGGCATGAATTGCTTTTTACGAGCAAACCAGCCGACGAAAATTACCAGGAAGATAGGAACGATGGTTGTTATAATCTGCATAGTCGCGTGCCGCGTAGCAATCTAAATCAATTACCTCCGGCTGCAGCTTGACTTTAGGAAGTAGCCTGAATATTCTTCAGTATCAACATCGTTTCAACGGGTTTTAACCCAATTTCTAACATATGGGAACCCAAAACATGATGAATATTCAGATTAAACTGTTTGCCTCCCTTTTGGAGAAGTTGCCTGAGAACGCGGACCGGTTCCCTGTAACGGATGGAACCACCGTTGGGGATCTGGTAACCAAGCTGGAAATCGATCCCCAGGATGCCAAGCTGATTTTTATCAACGGCCGTAAGGGCGCATTGGATTCGGTTCTGGCAGAAGGTGACCGGGTGGGATTGTTTCCGCCCATTGGGGGCGGCTAGAAGTGGTTTCGATACTCACCTGCGAGTCCAATCCCGGTTTTGGGCTGGATCTATATACCTGCAATACGCCCGGCAGCAAAAAGCCACCATGGGGGCCGGACATGTCTTGAAATGCACAGGCCGGACCGCGGGCCTGTTTGGGAAATTTGAATCCACTTTCAATTATAGTGAGGCGACATCATGTCAAATCAGCTGACCCATGACCTGCAGGCCGCCAGCCAGACCCTGACTCGGCCGGATGGTGATGACTACCAAAGCCTGGCTGTTCCGGAAGTTCAAAAACTTGCGGACAGCGCTGGGCTTACCGGTCGCGAGGTGGAAATTGCGGCTTTGGAGAACGGCATCATACCTGAACGCTATACACGAAACATGAAGTCCCTGTCCGCGGCCGAACAGATCAAACTGCTCAATTCTAAGGTTACCATTGTTGGCCTGGGCGGATTGGGTGGTACGGTCACAGAGGTGCTGGCACGCATAGGGATTGGAGAGCTAAACCTGATTGACGGTGATGTTTTCGAGGACAGTAACTTGAATCGCCAGATAACCAGTACCACTGTCAAAATAGGTATTTCCAAGGCTGACACCGCCCGGGAGAGGGTGGCCCAGATCAACCCGGGGCTGTCCGTAACCACCCATCAGCAGTTTCTGGATGAACAGAACGCCGCCGACCTTATCAGCGGATCCGATGTGGTGGTTGACTGTCTGGACAGTCTGACATCACGGTACTACCTGGCAGTTGCCTGTCGAAACGGCGGGACACCCCTGGTGGTGGCCGCCGTTGCCGGCCTGTCGGGGCAGGTAACCGTTTTCTTTCCCGGGGATAACGGTTTTGAGTCCGTGTATGGTGTCCCGGAGAACATGCCGGAAAAGGGGGTCGAGACGCAACTGGGGAACCTGGCCCCGATTGTTGGTCTGGTTGCGAACCTGGAGTGTGCTGAGGCTGTCAAGATCCTGCTGGGACGCGGAACGCCGCTGCGAAACAGGATGCTACTGGTGGATTTGTTGGAAAGTACGTTTGAAACGGTCGATTTGGTCTGAAGCCAAACAGATTGCCGAGAACGTGGCCGGTGTTTCTAACCGCCCCCGCCCTCAAATCCCCTCCCACTTTTACCAGCTTACGCCTTCAGTACTCCACCTTATACCTTGACGCTCATTTAAACTGACCCGCCTTTACTCAACCGAGTTGACCCACCTATAGAATTATTCAATTCGCTCAAAGCAACCTATTTTCTTTGAAATCATAAACCAGGATCTTTTCGGC
>Ga0126335_1001013_pt1 | contig 14972 bp, 11 predicted proteins | sample OlaspJWI45metaG_FD_108409 | JGI IMG/M metagenome (GOLD analysis project Ga0126335, IMG submission 108409) | Marine gutless worms symbiont microbial communities from Oahu, Hawaii - Olavius sp. 1 OAHU.JWI-45 metaG | ecosystem: Host-associated > Annelida > Digestive system > Unclassified | place... | reverse complement strand
TGGAACAGTCTTCCACCCGACGTCACCTCAGCTTCAACGCTGTCTGTTTTTCGAAACCGCCTCAAAACTTATCTCTTTTCCCGATCATTTCCTTCCTAACTGTTTTCGGCTTCTAGTTCTGCACACCGTGTATAGTAGTGGTTTAGCAGTATTTGTACTTTAGGCCACTCTAAATAACTCTAATGTAATGTAATGTAATTCTGTCCAGTTTCTCAGCGACTTAGGAAGGCACATCACCCAAGTTTCCAGTGACCAATGCGAGAGCGACTTCCTCTTTCAACGTGTGTCAGTTCTTATCCAGCGTGTCACTGCAGTCACTGTACATGGCACTTTTGCCCACACACTCACTGAGGACGACCTCTAACCGTGTCAGCTTAGCTTTTATTAGTTTTTAGCCTAGTTTTAACCATTGGGATCTATACTTCCGAGGGTATAAAAAACATAATAATTCTTCAATGCACGTTCAAGGATGGAGAAATAAGCTGGGTGTCTGTGTGTGTGACTGTTTTTTCTCCAAACGATATCTCAGGACTGAGAAGGCATAAGAACGTTAAATTTGGCACAAAGGTGGCGTCTAGTACGAGGATGATGTGTGCACTTAGATTTCTGGAAAAAGTTCTTTAATTCTGGCAAAATTTGCAAAAAATGCCGAAAATAGGCCAAATTGAGCTAATTATAACTGCCACCACGTCCGATAAGTCGGTTCAAGAATTAAGTGTGTATGTATGCATGTTTGTTTGTTAGGAGGGTGAAGACAACTATGTGGCAGCATTGGACAACTACAAACATGCCCTGGAGCTACTCATCAACTTGCTTCACGGTCTCACCACGTTTTCATGTCTACATAATACACGGGTGTCCAGAACCCAAGTGTGACTTGTTGTGCGTCACAGATTGTTTTGTTGGTAGCGAGCCATTCTGCCCGTCCGGTCGTTGCTGGTTTCAGGCAGTTTAAGTACTTTCTGGGTGGCAAATTTATTCAGGATACCACCCACAAATTTTTATCAAAATCTGCTGAGTTTTGTAGAAGATGTGATAAAAAGATTTTTGCCGTATATATAGGCTAGCCAGGGTAGCCGTCGCTGCCGGGTATTATGTAGGCATGCGGTTTGCCACATGCCGAGGCTGTGGGCTAGGCTTGCCGAGTACCATCCACGAATCGCCGGCCACGAAAAAAAATACCAATTTTCTGGCCGTCTACCACCCGTTCTCGAGTTAAAAGCGAATTTTTGTTCGGATTTGCAGTCTGAAGAAGCCTACAGGACAATGTTTCACAGATGCGCACCATGAACTACTAACAGCTGCAAGTATAAGAAACAGCCAGCCCCTGTCTTTAGTTCTATCTATACCTCAGATACTGCAAGTAAGAATGTGTCGCAGAGATCACAGCAGGTGTGACCTTTGACCAGCTGGGCAATGCGCAGTGCGCACACAGTCTATAGCTGTGGGCCTGGCTCGTTGTCACACATCAGTGGCCATGATCGGCTGGCTACATGCCAGCTCGACTGAAGCCAGCAAGGCATGCCAGGTCTTCCCCTACACTCGCCCCCATCCACCCCTTCCCCAATTTTTTGCACCTAAAAATATCGCCGGGGCACCCTGGAGCTAACCTGAAAATTGGAGACAATCGTCCGTCCCGTTCCTGAGTTTTATGCAAACATACAAACGTACGCACGCTGTCTTATATATAGAGATAGCAGCAGTTAGCTGTCTCCTCTTTTCTCATTAGATAGATAGATAGATAAACTTATTTATATAGCGCCTATATACTCAAATGAGTTGCTAAGCACTTCAGTCGCCAAACAGATGGGTTTTCAGAGACTTTCTAAAGGAGTCGAAGGTAAGTCCCAGCCGCCGTAGACCAGGTGGAAGGTCGTTCCATAGTCGGGGACCGGCGGCCGAGAAACTCCTATCATTGACTGTTATGCTCAGCATTTGCCAGGTGGTATCGTTCTTGCTGTCTCGTGACCAGGCATGCGGTCTTCACGTGGGCAGCTCGATGACCGGCTCAGAGAGGTGTAGGCATGCTGGTGGTGGTGGTTGCTGTCTATGTCGATATACTGTAATAAATAGTGTTTTTGACATTTCCGTCGTATCTGTGTGGAAAAGACATTAGTTTTGTGTTAGAGTTTATATATTGTTTGTTCCTGGAAAGGACTATCTGAACTGTTTAGTTTATTGTCTGTGGTATTTGTAATTTTGTTATCATTTGTGGAGTTTCATTGTAAATATCATCTTACAAAGTTTGCTCAGTGTTTGGTCAACCACCAGGCACGCAACATTGGCTATAGGTTTAATTTTGTATTTCCTACCGGTTTTATTTTTTGTATTCACATTTTCCTGTGCTACTCGTTGGCGAGCTAAAGATATACGTGCATAGGTAACTTACAATAATGATTCAGTCATCATTAGAGTCTCCTTGTTATATGTGTGTTTTAGAGCAGACAGATGGCCGACTCAAAGAACTGCTGCAGGCTGAGGTAGTACCACATCTACTGTGAGTTTACTTGATCAGCTGCATCTGTCTGACAGTCTCTTTTCAAACACAGCTGAACAAGCTGCCCATGGGCAGTGACGCTTAGATGCAGGTCAGGGTGACCCAGATCTTGGTTTCTGATCAGAATCGGTCAGCTTGTACTCTGTATGCACGATTACAAGTCTCCACGTCCAGCGGTTGTGATTTGTGACACCCTGGTTAACAGACCGACAGACGACATTCGAACAGCTTCTGTACGATTAGTAAGGCTCGGAGTTTTCCACAGCAAGCTTTTGCATTTTCCACAGCATTCCATGGCATGACCAAAATATGCGTTTAAAATATTTTTAGGATCAGTGCCCGCGGCACTGCTATTTGTTAGGGGCCTACATTCTGCTTCGTCTTTCTGGAACCACATGTGATCACTGATAACAACGATTTGTTGACGATGTGATGCACGTGGACTGCCGCACACTTTACGCCACTGGAGGCCGCCAGTACTTAATGTGTCCTAACTGTGAGTCTGTGACATGCAAACAACTTCAGCAAGCAAGTAATATGTGTGCGAGTTACGCTACAGCCTGAACCACTTGGAGTTGAAACTTCATCGGTCATGCAGCGACTGCGGTGACGAGTGACAACTGTAGGCCAGTGCTTGGCAGTGGTGGCATCTGCCGTGGATGCATGACAGCTTGAGTCACTGGCCTGCTGCAGCAACTGGCCGGAGATGCTGTGATGCCTCTGAACAGCGCGAGAAGCTTACTGAATTGCTTGGCCGAATGTGTAATTTGACCCAAATCTAACGACATATTATGCTATTCCGTGACATTGTGCCAATTCTGCGGCACCACAGAATTCCGTGGCATTTTTCAGAATTCTGTGGTGCTGAGTGAAATTCCATGGGATGTGGAAACTGTGGGCGTTATTGATTAGCTCAGCTACTGTATAGCTACATAATGTTGACACAAACAGCAAAAAATAAAGGTTTTTTGGTCTAGTTCATATTCACAGAATTACACATTGTTAGGTTTAAGGCAGTAATTACTGGACTTGATGGGGAGAATGGAAAGTGAGTACAGTGTTGGACGTATGACATTCGCCTAAATAAGACTCGATCTGCTTCATCTGCAAAGGCTTTCATTGTGCATATTTTAACTCGTCCCCAAATCAAGTCATCCCCGAGTGAACGTGTCCGGGTTAAGTTTGGTATTAGGATTAAGGCAAGGGTTAAGCGTTAGGATTAGGGTCGGGGTAAGGGCCAAGGTTAGGTTAGCTTTGCGAACGAGTTGACTGTAAGCCCATTAATGATATTAGTGTACTGTGTGAATGTACGATGATGTACAGACGTCTCGATGGCTCAGTCGAGCCGAGCTAATCAGCAACTATCTGAGTGTTAAGGATCTCTCCGCAGACGGTGTCAGTCAAACGGAAGAAGAGACGTCATCATTTGTCTCATGTCAGTCTGTTTGATTGTTCACTTGTTTCACTATTTGCCGTCACTTTAGGCCTTTGGTTCTGCGTCCTTTCTCTTTTCTTTGGACATAATATGGGCATTCTATAGGTCGTTTTTAAGATTTGTTACATTTTTTATAATGTAGGGCTGCGGAAATTAACAATTAATCACGCGATTAATCATTAAAAATTTTAACGATTAGAAAAATTTAATCGTTAATTGTCCATTGAAGTCACTTCACTATCAGAGCAGTATGATAGGCAGGTACGATCAATTTGTTTATGTTTACAATTGGAAAAGTTGCAAGCTTGCAAATTTACGATGTCCAACAGTAGCAGCTATAAAGCCATTAATGGTTGATTGCCTGAAAATCACTTGTGTATTAACTGCTAAACAAAATAAAAATAAACTTGTTCTTGCATTTTGGATGAATACATTGTCTAATGTGTCATTTTTACTGATTTTGGGGTTTTAATTTCTGTTATTTAATCGAAATTAACGATTAATTTCTGGAAAGTTAACTATTACAATTTTGTTAATCATTATTGGCCCCAAAAAATATGTTGCTCAGTTTCGGTTGTCAGTACCGGCTGCTGGAAAGACTCGTCTTTGAAAGGACTTGTTCTGTCTCATAGACATAAAAACCTACTTACTTGTGCTAACGTGTTAGGTAAAAGAATAAAGGTAGAAGGTAAAAGTTAAAGGCAAAGCTATTAAATATTCTATAGACAAGCCTGGCAACTCTATGGGACCAATGCCCACTTTCAGAGGTTAACTGCAGAGTCAATCTGTGGTTGTGGTGAATTGTGAGTGCTTTGAATGTCAGCATTTACAACAGTAAATATATGGTGAAAATTCACTACAGTGACAGTTTTGCTCCACTGTTAACCTCTGGAAGTGGTCATTGGTCCCATAGAGTTGCCCGGCTTGTCTTAAATATTCAATGGCTTTGATGTTAGTTGTGTTGTGGGTCCTGCATGTGGGTTCCGGGGGTTAGAATAGACCCACTCATTTTCCTTGCCGGATGTCGTAATAAGGTGACTAAACCAGGCACCCCTCTATTTGCGTGCATGGCTTCATCATGACGGCGATGACGGTCTGGAGTAAAGAGAACAGTGCAGTATTCTTGTTGCAGTTGTTGCACGATGTTCTAGGCAGCTTGTAGGTCCAGCAGATTGGGTTTTTGTCACACTGGGACCCTTACGCTGTGATAGAGGCGGTTGCCTACAGTTTATATTGTAACACGGTGGAGTGGTTCTGCTGGGATTAAAGCCTATCTCACCGGCCAACTGGATTCCTTCAGTGCTTTGATGCTGTTGGCTGGGTCGTCTGACCTATAAAGTGTTGAGTGGGACGTTAAGTCTTTACTCACTCATTTGCCCGGCCTCTCTTAAATATTCAGTGGCTTTGGTAAAGGTAACTATAAGGTACACTTGATACAGTGCCTCTTTATGAGGCAACCTCATCACAGAAGCGCTAAGGTATGGCACACGTTGTCAACGGATCACTCAGTTTTATCTGCCACCCATGTGTTTGTCGGCGAATGGAATGAAGCCGTACGTGGCAGGCTGCCGGTTACTATCGTTGTCGTTCTTGTGTGCATAGCAACATGCTGTATCCAGTGAGGACTCGGATATTCTTCCACTGTACTTCTCAGTCATTCTGCTGCTGCTGCTAGATACTCTGGTCTTCACAAACTGTTGTGCTATGCTGTGATGAAACCCACCATGCCATGCGTGTCTGTCCATTGCCTTATTCCAGCTCCTAGTCCTGAGCAAAGAGTGAAGCCTCTGACTCAGCGTCAGCACCGACTATGGCTAAAGAGAGACAACCGCCCGCGAGGAATAAAGAGAAACATTAACGGATTCTTTGGCTCTTAGTGAATCTTCTATCAGTAGAGTTAGCTGCAAACCTTGGTGAACATATCTTATTTTTGGGCCCCATCAGGTGTGCACTATTGCAACTGACGATCCTTTAGCATGGTCTGTCAGTCTCTCTGTCATGCACGCGAGCTGTGCAGAAATGGCTGAGGGGATCGAGCTTCCGTTTGGGGTGGAGACTCCTGGGGACCCAAGGAACACTGCATTAAACGGGGGGTCACAATTCCCCCCCCCGCGGATTCGATGCGGCCTTCGCCTAATTACTTTGGCCACTTGTTGTCGTTGTCATTGTGATAAGTTCTGTTGTTGTGGCACATCTTTTTTGTACCAGCAGTGGCACCTATAGACCTGTTTATACAAGGTAAAGGTAAAGGTAGAGCCCACCAGTGCCTCTTTATGGGCCAACCCCATTACAGAGGCGCTCAGGTATGACACGTGCTTTCAAACTAAAGCTGGTCCTCATTTACCGACCCCGGAGGGATGGAAGGCAGAGTTAGCCTAGGCACCACCATGGTGAGTAAACAGTCTGCCCAGGACCGCTACGTGACGGAAGTCAGTTATTAGCTGCTCTGACCCACGCCTCGCCGGGCAACTGGAAATGCAGCAGGCCACGAGCATCGAACTCACTACCACTTGTGCTGGGTTTTTTCAATGAAACTATCCACTTGTTTTGTAGCTGCTGATATTTTTTTCACAGTAAGCCAAAATAAATTTGCCCACATAAACAAAAATGCTTCAGCTTGTGCAAAACCGTTTCCAAGGCATCCAACGGCAGCTTTAACCCAGGAACCTGCTAGTACCAACGTGTAATTTGCAACCGTCGTTTCTGTGGGTATGCAAGAAATGCCCTACTTTGTACTCGTTACAACATTTGTTATCCATGTATGTGTGTACTGACGTATGTAGACCTATTTTTGTTTCAGCAAAACTAGTCACAGCACAGAGTCACAATAGAATTTAACTAGCACACACAGCTGACTGACCGTCCCCAGCGCCTCTGAAGTCACGACCTTGTGGCGCTATAGAAGCCTCGATTATTATTATTATTTTTGACCCTCGGTAGATATGTTCCCGAGGGAGTTTAAAAATTAAGATAATACAAAATTGGGTACAGATCTGTTAAGTCCGTGCAGTTATGGGTTGGCAGGCTGTCATGTAACAAGACAGCATTGAAGCGCTGCACTAGCACCGAAACTCTTTGGAACAGAAAAGCTCCTTCTCTGTCATCGCCTGAAGATGAGATATTCCTTCCCAAATTACCAAAGAGTTGGCATGCTGACGTGTTCAAAGGTCCCAAGGTTTCAACCGCGATTGGAGTGAAGAGGTACTGACTGCCAATGTTGGCATACTTTTCCTGCTTATGAGAAGCGGTAAGCTCTGCTGCAGCACCACCCTCGCGGGCCGACCCAGTGACGTAGGATTCAGCCAAGGGGCAGATGACAGTTACGTCCCAGCACAATGACCTGCCGCTCTGCCAAGGGACGAGTGTCAGACCATTGGGTCTCTTCCCGTCTGTGCAGAACAACCCGGATGGCTCTTTTGTCACGGGAGTTCCAACTGAGGCAAAACTTCGAGCGACCAGGTCATTGAGAGCATGGTGCCTAGTCGTCCTGCCCAGTGCATTTCTGCAGACAAAGCTGTGAATCCCATGAGCGTCCACTGGTGAGCCACAATGGCATTCATGTAGAATGCAGAGATTTAGACCCAGCCTCAAACCGACTGCGACTCGCACTGCCTCGTTGTCTAATTTCAATTATTATTATTATTATTATTAAATAATGTATATAATGTATGTGCTAAGTAGCTTATCTGTTGGCACTTTGTAATCAGACATGTACTACTGCTGTTTGAACAACGATAAAAACGGTTCAATTCTTTGATCATATCGTCGATATGACTTTTTGCCACAATAATATTCTGTACGATAATGGCAATGGATAAACAGTGGTTATTATGTTCAGTCAACAACGAGAAACATGCGTAAAACACACTAATCAACTACAGTAGCTACATAACGGAATGTATCAGTATACGATAACCACATTTGATTAATTAGCAAATGAAGCACGGCACTCAAGCAGCATGCCGTATGCTGTTCCTTGAGAAGTGGATCACCGGCTCTCAAGGCTGTACCTTCGTCAAATTTTAATTTTACTTTCAAAATTCTTTTGTTGCCGGTGATCCACTTCTTATGGAACACGATGTTCAATAAAAATTCATCGATTAGGTAATCATTAATAATGGCACTGGGCAGCGGTACATACATACAAGATGTTAATGAGCAATTTATGCAATTATGTTAATAGCAATAAATTAATATGAATATGAGCCAGCATAATGGGCATAAAGCACAAAGCTCTAAGATCTCTGCAGCAGAAGGTCAAAGATCCAGATCAAAGGTCAATATGAGGTATACAGGCAGTGCACTGGCAGCACTGTACTACCTAGTAAAAAACTAAACACAGCATAGCTCATTTAATCTGTGCGTAACAAAAGGCCACAACGGTATGCGTATAGGCAATAACTTCACTGAAGCTGGGAGAGCCACCAAGGCAACACATCTCGATACTAGCGTTGTAAGCCTCGGGTGACATAATCAGTTAATCATTCAGGGATTGCCAGGTTTGTTCCTGCATTTCAAAAAAGAAACAACAATACATTCCGACAATGTCAGGAAAACTGGCACTTTGAAGTTTGTCACTTCAATCACCACAGGCCACAGTTGAGCCATATTCAGGGATTTCTGGCCACCGAAACATGAAAAACCGCAAATTTTGTGACAATATCGCGGAATAAATTACTGGTAATTTTACAACACTACTCAATACTACCGTCACTACGTTCATACCCACTACTAGCTGATAATTATCGCAGCCAGACACAGTGCAACATTTACAATTGCCAACAGCAAACATCAGTTCAAGTGCACAGAGTAACAGTAATCACCCTGATGTCATGTTTCTATACCCTATAGGTGGCTTGGTTGGCCACGTTGTCATGCCGACAGACTGTTTCAATCAGATGTCCATTCCAACAACATTGTTTCAGTCAGCGGATGGGACAGATCCAAATAAGAATGGGATGGGATAGCCTTAGTTGGTCTACTGATGATAATGTTACAGTCACGTTCATCAAAGCAGCATCACCTTTGCATTTTAGTCATCCTGTTTCAATACTTCTTTCCACAGACAGTTTGGGGCAGAGCCATCTTAGCCCCCATCAGGTGTTCAAACGTGTTTAAATGCTGCATGGGAATTTTGACGTGATGTTAACTCCTCTGTATACATGTGCAGAAATCCCCCAGATTTCCAGACCCTATCCCTCCATCACCAATTTCTGGATCTGTCCGTGTCAGTGGACTCCAGTCCCATGTGACCCATGTGTAGTTGTGGCAAACTTCTGGTGTGGCAGTCCAGACCATGCCAGCACACTGCATGGTGCATCTCAAGCCATATACTGGTAGATCTTGACAAGTCCGTGTTGTTCCACAATGATCAGTCTTCCATGCTGGTCGACGGCCACTGCCTGCGGCCATTCAATGCCATCGTCCTTCGACATCAACGTATTGATGTAGCGTCCGTCAGCAGCCAGCAGCAGTATACGGTTGTTCCAAGTGTCCGACACGATGACGTGGTCAAAACGATCGCAGCATACACCGTACGGGTGATCCAGCTGGTCTGTTCCGGCACCCTGCCCTTGACCGAACTGACGTACGAAGTTTCCAGCAGGGTTGAAGATCTTTACCACATGCTGTTTCCAGTCCGTAACCACTGAGTTGCCACTGGGAGATGCGGCAACATAGCCGGCTGCCTCACAGGCCGTCTGGAAACTGCGCAGTCGAGTTCCCTTTTCATCAAACATGACCACTGCAGAAGAAGTCCACTCTGTCACCAGGACCTCACCATTGTTGGCCTGGGCCAAGCCTACAGGCTGTCGCAGCTCCCGATCTCCAAATAATCCGACCACATGCCCATCTGATGACAAAACACGCACGTACTTCTCATCCTTGACAAGAATGTTGCCCGACTGGCGCAGGTACGCCACGCGGTTGGGAGTTTTGAATGCGTTTTCGGCGGTGGAGAGTTTGAGATTGCCATTAATGTCGAAGACCTTCACTTTGCGGTTGTCTCGGTCAACGACAATTATGTTACCATCATTATCGAGAGCCACATCACACAGAGCACAGTCCTTGTCATCATACTGAGTCCTGGCTGAGAATGTCTTGAGCAGGACACTTCGTACCACCTCACCTTCAAACGACAACGTTCCAAACAGTTTGGCCAGCATGTCCACATCTCCATCCCATTCTGCCGGGTTGAGGCGTGGCTGCTTCCATGCCGGCGGTGAGGGGTCCGGTGCCTTCTGGAAGTCGGCCAGTCGACCACGGACTTCATGGCTCATGGCTACCAATTCCTCAGAGCGGTTAAAGCCCAGCAGAGCGTCAGCAAAGGACTTGGCTGTTGTGGCAGCCGTCAACTGGTTCTTGTATTTGTCAAGCTCTCGAGCCACGTCCTTGCGATGTTCTTTTACCAGGTCTTCCACCTTCACACACCACATTAACCATATCAGATATCAACAGCCATTAAATCAAACTCTTGTCTGGTTGGGTTGTATTTCAGTGACATTAGATGTTGACCTTTCACCGTGAAAGCTAATTTCATACCTTTGCCGCTCTGTGCACCCCAACACCTCTCTTACAGATATGCTGTCACACTGGGTGTTAGGAGTGAAGCATACAGGTGTCTGTTCCCCAAGGACACGGCTTAATATTATCTGCTTTAGTCAGTATCCCGGTTCCTGATGGGTATCTGGCTGTACTCCATGTGCTTTTTGTTCACTTTTTAAGCACCACAATAAGATTACTTTTTTGCTTAATAGTGAAACTGTAACTATGCAGCGTGTGTTGACTTATACAGCTAATTCATCAGTGAACCACCAGGCTGACAAGGCTGCAGCCTAGGGCCCCCGATTTTAGGGGGCCCCTAAGGGCCTTATTCAGTGGGCCATGTGCATGTCGTTCGCTGTGACAGTCCTGAAATTAGTGCCATTTAATGAAGCAAGTTGATAACTGTCGGCATAATTGTAACTTACCTGATTCTGTGGGCAGTAAGAATATACCTTGAATGAAAAGAGAGGCACGATGTGAGAATGGAAAGTAGGCAGGGCACCATAACTGTGTCTAGCCTAGGGCCTCCAAACATGTAAATCCGGCACTGTGAACCACTGCTTGTCATTATTCCTGAGGCATATATATGCTCTAGGCCTACTCTGTAATATGCTTTTCTATTCTCTTCTTTTGATGCTTTTGCTCAATGGTGAAATTGCGGCTAATCAGTGGGTGAAGTTGTTCTACGGCTAACTCAGACCTGTTGATGTAGTGTCTCGGCATACTGCTGCAGCTGTTCCACCAACTTGTTGATCACTTCCTGCGTCCGTTCGTTGATCGCCGAATGCATCTTCTTGCGCACAAAGTTGGTCAGCTTCTCCTCGTTTGACAGAGTGTCGATCTTATCGATCGTGCCGGCGACACAGCGCTGCACGTTCGGCATCATCGCTTGCAAATCCTCGGACTCACGAACTGCCTGTTCACATCAATAACCCTATTACTAAGTTGGCTTTTACATCCCACCCAACACAGGCCAATTCACTTTAGACACAAGTATTTCCAGGCAGTGGATTGCACTGGTGCTGAGAACAAAAAGAACACACACATACAGTAAAGACACATGAAATGTCAGCGTCAGCAGCTCGGCATCAGATGGCAGGATCACGTCCGTAATGTCGACGTTGCAAACCAGACTGGTCTCCCTCCAGGCCTGGATCACATCATTAAACGTTGCAATTTTCAGTCACATCACCAGGATGCCATGCACTGTCCCAGTCCATCAAGCTTTATGCTGTCAGGTTGACCTGTCTTTCAGCCGTTTCCCAATCAAATCATGAAAATGTCGTTCCGGTCGTTCTCTGAAACGCTGGCTGGACCAGATTCATGACGACAGCCAATGGCTACCAGCTGATGGGTGGAGACCTTGTCTGGTACAGTCATCGAGGAGCGATGCAACGGTCCTTGACGACTACATGCCAGCTAACGATAACGAAAGACACAAAACGTTCAACACAAATAACTGGCCCCCAAAATGTACCAAACAGCATACAGCATACAGCATGCTTAGTCACAGACTTCAAAATACCAAATGCACAAGATTCCATTATATCAGTCCACTGGCCGAGTCGATGATATGAAAACACTAGACGCCTTCTAGTTGAAATGTCTCTGACAAATCCTTGGGGCTCACTGGCATCACAACACATAACTAATTTAAATATACTGTCCCATGTTGGTGTTGGCTCACTAGCACAGCAAATCCCCCCCGACGCACAGCAGTTTTTGGCCACATGGCACAACTCGCCGACATTGTTCCAGCTTGTCTGGCCCTCTGTTGTCAGATGGACGCCCTCCCAGTAACACTTGGAAACGTCGTCCTTGTCGCCTAAGAAACAGATGGCTAGATCTAGTCCCACTAGATTCTGTTTGGCAAGACTCTAGCTGCTCCCTTGCTGATCTGTGAAGAAGGGCGGTTCTTCGTGGTCATGATGCTTTGGAATTAACGTAATTCACGATTTCACGGCCGTGACACTTTCCCGGAAATTGGCCGTCTTCCGTGAAAACGCCCATTTCCGTGAAATTCCATGATTTTAGCGCTTTTACTTTTATTTATGAAGGTTTTCAGAGTTTTATCATTCAACAGCTTTTGTGTGGATTTTGCTGTTTGCTAAGTGAGTGTCACACTTCAGCACTAGGCCTATGTAGTTGGCATTTACTCTGTTACTTACTTACATCCCACCACACTAGGTCAACCCGCTTGCTTCCGTGAATTTTCCGTGAAATTTGACATATTTTACAAACTCCCGTGAAATTTTTCTCCGTGAATTAGGTTGGTCCTTAATGATGCCAGAACAATGCTGTGGCCCTCGCCTGCCACATGCGGAGCTGATGATGATGATGAGTCCACTAAAAAGAGAGAATCTAGCTACAGATGAAGGCAAGGCTTGAAGAAAAGGCGAACTTTTAACCAAACAAGTCAACTGTGTGATATAATGATGATGCTGGTTAATATACCTGGTCTGTGAGCTCAATGGCAGCATGTCCGTCATGACCAGTTGTCGTCTTACACACAGTGCAGATGGGAGCTCTGCAGGACGGCTCCGTGCAGTACAGCCTTAGCGGTTCACCGTGTTTGCTGCACATCAACGGCTCGAAACTCTCTTTTATCATGGCATCAAATTTGCCACTTTCCAGCTCGGCTGTGGTCACCAGGTGATGGTCTTTGGTTAACTTCACCTGTACATCAAAGTTCACACGTTCTTAATGCAAACATCATAACATGACAACGTTTATGACAACGATTTAACGAATCAGATGTTTAGTTCACTTACAACCATGACCACTCGGCAAGATGTCATCTGTTTCATCTGAAATACTGTCTCCATATCCATTCATAACTTTCTGTCAACTGTTGCTTGATCCCGTTGCATGTCATCAACGTCAATTGCTTAATTAGGCCTACTCCCACCATTCTGCCAACACACCGCCTCAAGTGGCAATATAAAACTAGACCCACATCAGCTAGGCCAACGTTACAGTGAATAATGCAAAGGTCAGCACAACAAAGCCGAGGCCTCTAAAATCTGTAAAAAGAACTTGAAACTCAAACCCGTTACGCCTCTGTCATGCTTGTTACGCATTATGATAACGATAAGCATACACACGATAGGCAGATATTTAACATGTACTCTTATACTGGTCCCACTAAAATATGCTGGGACCAGCCGGGACAGTTAATTGCCATACTAAGGAGACCGAGCTTTGTACTGAGACCGTCGTCTGTCTATGTCTTAATTAGTGTTAGTTTTTCCTGTGTACCGTTTGTAATCTGCTAACCAGTATAGCCTATCTTGCAAGTGAACATGAACAAGTAAACATGAAGTCTCGAGTTGTTGGAGGTTTAATCAAACAACTGTTTTTCAATGCATATTAGCATTTCAATGCAAAGGGCACATAAATAAATTAACACGTTACAATGGAGACCGACTTAAAGCTTTTTATAGTGCTTGCAGCAGTATCCCGTTGTCCTAACATATGTCCCGGCGTCTAGATACAGAGTCTCCAGAGCCTCTGAAGTTACGACCTTATGGCGCTATACAAATCTGTTTATTATTATTATTATTATTGTCTCGGTCTCACTTAGTACAGAGCTCGGTTCCCTTAGTAAGGCAATTGACTGTCCCGGCATATTTTAGTCAGACCCCTCATATACTGCTGGATAGGCGTAAATAGCTATATGGTCTACAAGCATTTATCAGTAGTGGGCCTATACCTTGAGATGCATGCCACAGCACTGACTACACATCCAGTCAGTACATTCGATACACTTCTTCTTCGCCGGCCGCCCAGTGTCACACGTCTCACACTCCTGGTCCGGATCCAAGGTCTTGTTGTGAAAGAACTCCTGTAGCGTCACCAGGAACACGTTACTCTTCATCGCGCGAATACCGCGAGGCGGAACGACGCACTGCGTCTTGCACAGAGGACACAGGAACGCCTGGCCGGGCCCGATCTGCGACTGGGCCAAGCTCGACTCGAGGCACTCGTAACAGAAGCTGTGGAGACACGGCAGTAGCTTGGGCGCGTTGAATTCGTTAGTGCAGACGGGGCAGTGTAGAAGGTTGTCGACTGGTGACGACGTTGATCCTGTTGTATCGCGTCGACGATTATTACTCGCAGTAGTCGCCATATTGTCACCACACAGCGGCAAATAGGTATCTACCAGTCGATAACTCACCTGTCCTCACTTCTAGCCACCGACAGTTCACACACAGTGCTCTCACGCTCGCTCTTGCGCACCTGTTTGTTTACATTACCTGTATTGCCTAGCTGCTGCGCCGTGCGACCACGGTATTGCCTGAGGCAGGCTTGAAGCCATTTGTTTGCTATTGAATAGCTGAATATGCATGCAGTGAATATAAAACACTGTTACTAGAAAGCAAAGCAAAGCAAAGCAAAAGAAGTTTAGACGAAGGCGCAGGCCGAAGCCTCTATGCCCTCCAAATTAAATAGAACATAATTTGTACAAACTGTACATTATTAATCAAAAATATTAAT
>Ga0126335_1001012_pt1 | contig 14982 bp, 10 predicted proteins | sample OlaspJWI45metaG_FD_108409 | JGI IMG/M metagenome (GOLD analysis project Ga0126335, IMG submission 108409) | Marine gutless worms symbiont microbial communities from Oahu, Hawaii - Olavius sp. 1 OAHU.JWI-45 metaG | ecosystem: Host-associated > Annelida > Digestive system > Unclassified | place... | reverse complement strand
CTAATCGATGGTGCCATTGAGCAATGGTCCAAATGACTATCGTCGGTTGTTCGTTCTCGTGGTGGACACATTGAGCACCGTTTCTCTTAATTCTGAAAACTGATTTTGGCGTGAACTTTGTTTCTTTCACGAATTTGTCCAAAAGCCGTTGTGATTAATTTTGTTTTCGAATAGTTTACTTGTTAACTGCAAAACAAAGACTATTTAACTGCTGCATTTAGCCGTTGGCCTTTGTCGTGTAAGCAATTTATTTCTGGACATTTTATTGAAAACCGCATGACTCTGTGACATGCGGTTGCAAAAATGCGAACTTTGTGCCATTTTTTGCTGTAACAAACCTGTAGATACGTAGACTCAAACTTGCCGCACAACTGCAATATAGTCCGTGCAAAAAAAACAATTTTTTTCGAGTTATAAGCATTTTTCCATTCTAAAATATGGTCATATGACAATTAATATTAATGATAATAAACAGATTTGTATAGCGCCATAAGGTCGTAACTTCAGAGGCGCTAACCTATGACGTCATCAGGGAGCAGTTTTCAGTGTTGAAACCAACTTTCGGAAAGATTACACCCATATTTATATTCGATAGTAATAATAATATTTGTGATAAAAACCTTTAGTTTTGAGTTATTAACGTTTTTTTGTTTAACTGCCGAAGGGGTCCACCATCTTGCAAAGACTATCATTTTTTTCAAATTCCTCAAAGGTGCCAAAGTGGCACCCGTTGGATTATCTATCTATACTCCCTAGAAATTCCAAAACCGTTGAAAAAATTCTGCACCCCATTTTGCAAGGCTCGGCTACGATTTGCACGGAAGAACAACATAAAAACTCAGCCGGATTGGCACAATGGATAATAACTAACTTGGCGTAATGCGCAAAAACTGCATGTTACATTGTGTTCAGGCTCAGGAAAAGGTGGTGTTGCGTAGTTTTCAATCAGTTTGTGTGAAATGTCAGAAAATAGTAACTATTGCCAATTCTTTATGTCTCCACAGGCCTAATTTTTGTTTATTGATTGAACCTGCTCAAGCTGCTCAAAATATTTCTGAGATAAAAAGTTTACTGGTAAAAGACACAGTGTCGATAGGCTAATTACACCTTCTTTTACAACTTCAGAACTAGGCTTACTTACTTCAAAACTTACGTTTTTGTCATCTTTGGGTTTCAGGGTTCCAGTGCGCCCTATAGGTATAGTACATTAGGATGAACTGCACCGCCCCAAACTGTTTTTGACATTTGTTAGTACACGCAGTACTTTTTATCAGTTTTTTGCTCGTCACGTAGTCATGCCACGACATTCTGAGCAGTGTTGTAACAAGGCAAGCACCATCAAGGCCAAGGCCACAACAGAAAAAAAGCTTATTTTTATCCGCATACAAAATTTGTCCATCATTCATCAGATAAGATCAGTCTGTGGTCAACAGCAAAAATCAAGCAACACAGTACGATTAGTCACCAAACAGATTCTCGCTACTGTTGCTAACTGCTATCAAAAGTCAATGAGCAGTGAATGACATGACACTGCAGCATATTAGTAGGCATTTAGTGTACACGTTTCGCATTGCACTTCAGAAACATTAGGCCGTCCAACAGTGAGTCCGACATCCTTGCTCTGTGTGGGCGGACAAGGAGGCCGCTCTGGGAAAAGACACGCTCCACAGGTGCCGAGCTTACCGGTACACACAGTACACGCTCAAACATCGGCTGTAGACGTTTGAACTCGCTCTTCTGGCACAGTGTGGAAAGAGGAGCATCTTCTGGGTCGAAAGAAATGGAATTAATAGTGTTAATGTACTGGAGAAGTTTTACCAACGTCGTCAGTAAGTAAAGCTATTAAATGCTACATGGAGATTACTAGACGAGTGACTGGTAAAATTTAAAGTTAAGGCCTTCAAGCTTTTCCCCAAGGCCAGCCTTGAAAGGCCAAGGCCAAGGATTAACATGACTGATTCTGAGCAACAGCAGATCGAGAGATTGGGCCTAATAGATTCGCACTGTATAGCGCTAGCAGTTAGGTGCCGTACGTAGACTTGCTATAACTGACACACCTTCCATGGGCGTCAGCCGCAAGACCACATGAAAACACGCGTATTTACGTCTCACATGATAGATGATTTAAGGACATTTTCGCCGACGGCAACAAAGTTACCAGAGGCTATATGTTTTTACTGACGGTTCTTTTTCTTCTTTTTTAGTCAACCGTCCAACGTGTGACCAGACCGCCGATCGCCGCCGGGTAAAAATATACCGGTGCTTAGAACCTCCCCCTTTTTCACGGGAGTCAAAAAGTGCGAAATTTTGCCGTTTTTCGACCCCACTCGCATTCCAAGCGCTCTGTTTTTAAATTGGCCAAAAAATGAAAAACATAAAACAATAGCTTATAGCGCCTTGTCATGAGAAGCTAGGGCCCCTAACTCTGAGATCCATTTGCCCAATTGGGCCCTTAAAGTGCGACAATTGGAAAAACGGTTACATCGCTCTAACTCAGCCGCACGTAGACAGATTTCACAAGATGGTACTCTGTGGCTCCAGAAAAGCTGCGGAATTGTCAAAACCCACTAAGGGTCGAACCTGAGATAGCGGACGACGCCCAAATTTTTAATATACGGACTCCGATATCTATGGAACGGCTAAAGCTAGAGACTTCAAATTTGGTGTGTGCATCGACTACGAGGAGTAAGTCTGAAGTCATGCAAAAACTAGGTCAAAGGGGACGTGATCCGGTTTATGTGACCTAGCTTTAAATTTACGGACCCCTGTGAATATCTCTCGAACGGCTAATGCTATAGAGTTTACATTAGCGTGTATAGGAAGACGGTAAGGAGTAGAAGATAAACTAGTATAAGTTAGGCCTACTGATAAATAGCTACCGTACTCCAGGCTACTCCTTTCTTCCATTTACAACAGCAATTGAAATAAGAATGTAAAAACCGACGGAGATTGATCGGAGATGGTTCGAGTACGGTATGCAATAATCAAGTATAAAAACGAATATTTTGATGAGTGCTTTAAATTTGTATTTATGTCGTGCTCGAGCTCGAGTTTCGAGTATCAAATAAGCCTACAAAGTCAAAATTAAAAAAAAACTCTAAAACTGAGATCCACAACACCGGAATTTTGTGCACATCTCTGCACATAGAAAAAAACTGAGCTGAATATATCCGAACCATTGTGATGTCGTTTCGTATGGTTAGCAAAATGTGTAGAAATATGAAAAAAGCGACAGACGTCAAAAATTTTATTTATATAGCATTGGATCTCGGGTGAATTATCCTGAGCGGAACCACGATGTTCGTGGTGCAGTCATTTCGTGACGGTTGATCGAGTAAATACTGCAATTCTTTAATGTCGTCTTAAATCTCACTTTTTAAACATCTTTTTAGCTTTAATTTGTCTTGACTTTTTTTTAGCACATTTTGTTGATTTTTGTATTGCCAGGTGGTCTGTCTCAATGCGGACCTGTCATTTATTTTAACTGATTGATTGACGAGAGAAAAAATCTCGTGAGTCGCAGAAGTAGCTCCAACCATGTTGTAAATGTTCAACTGAATCGCTCACACACAGCGCTTTTATAGTCTGGCGTACGACCCTACTATACATATTATTTATAAATTTATTATTAGGCCGCATCGAACATATGAGATGCAGACTATTGCAATCGATGATTCCGGCGTCTGTCTGTCAGTCTATTACGCGGCTTCACGTGGCTTTGCTGTGCAAACACAGCTGAACGGATCGAGGTCCTGCTTCGTGTGAGGACTATTGGGGGCCCAAGGAACATTGTGTTAGACGAGAGTCTTGATATCCCACGGCGAAGAAAGGGGATTCAATGCGGCCTTCGCCAAATTACCTGTTACATCATCCGCCGAGCCTACTTGACAAGAGGCCAAAGTAATTTGGCAAAGGCTGCACCAAATGACTCAGCGTGACAGACAGACAGACTGACTGACAGACTGAGGACGGACGGACGGACGGACAGACACCGAGCACATTGGTAGCAATAGTCTGCATGTCATGCATTCAATGCAGCCTAAAAACGATCGACAGCGTAACTGTGACTGTGGCCAATTGATTGCATTTTTGTAACGGTCATTGCATGACAATTAAATAAGTGAATAATACGACTTACAGAAGGCATGACTCCAGAGAGGTTGAGTGAAAAGAGTGGAACGGGTTCGGACGGTAGCGGCAGTAGAGTCTGTCGGCCGCTGAGTTCGTCGACGGACTGCGTCGCACCTGGCTTAGTGACCAAGCTCGGCCACGAGTTAGCGCCGCTGCCGATGTCGCCGCTCGGCGGCGGAACGCGGCTTGCCGACGACACGTCGGGTAGCGTGACGTTCACTGAGGAGACGTTGTTGAACGGGACGCGATGAGAAGTGTCATGGTTCGTCGTCGGCTGTGAACTGTCGAACACGGTCGGCTTTGTATCGCCAGGAGTAGTTTCAGGTGGCGCTGGATAAAACGAGTTCTGGCGTTCGACGTTGTCGTCGTCGTCGTTGTCTACGTCCATGTCGTCATGATGTCGCTTTCTTTTGCGTTTCTTGGTCGACTTCATTTTCTGTAGCATGTTAAACGTATAAAGGTCGGCAAAGTATTTCCGCCACTGGTCCTTGTCGGCTTCGTTAATCGAAAACTCGTTGTCGTTCTCGTCAAGTTTTCCAGCTGCCGATCGACCGTGATTGCGGCCTCGTCGGCCTTGTTTGCCGTCTGGGTGGAACTTTGATGAGATCTGTTTTATAGGTTTTGAGAGCTTGTGGTTTTTAGTTGGTATCACTGAATCTACTGAGCCGCCCCTGGCGATTGCCAAGGCTGCCTGTCGCTTTTCCTTGCGACGTCCACGGTTTTTCACGCTGGCGTCAGAAGACGATTGGCTCAGTGTGTGGTGACGACGCTGAAGCCGTAGCTTGACCGCCTCAGAGCGTTTGCGACGGGTCTCTGGTAGCGGAGATGGCGGTGATGCGTTCTCTGGCAGACTGTCTTTCGTCGACGACGAGCTCGATCTACTCGGCGATTCGTAGCGCGGTTTGCCGTGACGTTTTCGCTTTTTCTTGGTAGTCGGCTCGTCGAAAGGTGGAAAGGAGTATTTGATACGGTCGGTCGACGACTGATGCCGGCGTTTCTTTGCACCATCTGAACGCCTGTGCTTTTTTGTAACATTTTTCGCGTCGTTATCGTTGTCAGACTCGTTTTCGGAGTTAGATCGTGCCCCACCGCCACGACGCAGCTTGGGTGGCATCGCAGCCGCCACTGCTGCCATCAATGCTTTACGAGATTGATTGTTGACGTTGCCGCTAACTCGCGATGAATGCTTGTGATGTCGCTGGTTGCGCGGCTGCTGTGGCTCCTCGCTCACGTTGGTTGTCGTCATCGTCGGCGGCGGCAACATGTTGCTACGTTCCAAATATCTCTCCACTCTCTCATAGCGATCCATCGGCCGAGCGGTGGTCAGTGAATCTTTGTTATTTGGCCCTACCTCGCGCCGCCCTTCTTCGCCCGTCGCCATATTGTCGAACGCCGCTACCGAGCGAGAACGATGAGATACGGAAGATGACTTTCGTCTTGGATCATCATCATCACGTTCTGCCGCCACTTCAGCACTACTGTCACTCGAATGTTTCTTGGCGTTAGAATGGACTTCGGATGAATTTCGACCAGGTCGCTTGGTGGCTCGCGCGGTCGCAGACGGTGCTTCTGCTGGCGAAGCTGATGAACTGATGCTCATGCGTGAAGACTCTGGTGAATCTGAGCGCTTTTCGGCGTTGCCGGCATTTGGTTCCAGAGTGACCGCGGCTCCTTGGCTGTCCCGCGGTTCCGCTTGACCGCGCGTGGCTGCCGCTCGCTGCTGCGCGTCATGCGTCACGCGAGGTTGCGTCTGACGGCATTTGGTTGTCGGAAGCTTTGCAGAAACAGAGGACGACGACGTTCTGGAGTTGGACGACCCTTCAGATTGCTCGGACGACAGCGACGAGTTATCATCGGCTTCAGTTTGACGTTTGCTTGACGAGTACATCTGTAGCGCCTGCCGGAGTGACCACTGGTTTCCAGAGTCCGGCATACGTTGATGTCTCTCCGCTTGTGACGAGTAGACGCTCTTACGCGACATATCTAGGCGCGGGTCTTTCATGTGATTGATCACGCTACTTGTGCATTCGTTGGTTGTGCCTCCGTGCAACCTCTGCTCTGTGAAAACGTTATCCTTTGTCGAGTAGGCGCCGTTGTACGCTGGCGGCGCCCTTGGGCTGTCTGTCGCGCGCTGTCGCCGCATGGCGTCGTTGTGCGATATACTGTAGCTCACCAATTCGCATTGAACGAAATTGTATTCGAGACAAAATATTTTGCTGTCAATAGTCAATACGTCGCCGTATGATTGTTTGCGGACCCAACCTAGCGCCAACAATCAATCAGTCAACATCATTTTGTCGCCACCCCCAATAAGCTTTTGGCGACTGTGCAACGCGTACGTGACACGTTTGCACCGGCACCACGGGTGGGTAGACAACGCCCAGTGACGCATACAGTATTGTGTGCATACGGTTACGGTTACGATTATTATGGCTTAACGTCGCTTAATATGTGGGCATAGGCTACTGCTACCGAGACCTGCCTTTAGTACGCCTGGCCTCCGACGGGCATGCCGCTTGGATTTGAGTCGCAGCGAACCGTGACGTGCGCTCGCTGTAATTACAGTCGTACGCCTGCTGCCACGTTTTGGATTATGTCTACCAACTCAGTCTCAGTTTGCTGTTCGTTCGACTAATACCACATTTACACGCTACCTCATATTTAGTGCATCCGACACATTCTTGCTACTTGCAAACATACTGTACCTATCTGAGTGATTAGGCCTATTATTATTATTATTATTATTTTTTAAACTGAACTGGATGGGGATGACGCCAGTACATCACAGTGCATCACATGTGCAACGTGTACCAAAAATTTCCGAGGTTGTTCCTTAGAAATTTTGTACCAATGATTAATATTTTTACTGGCATCGGCTAGTATGTAGGCCTATGTATCTATGTATGTATGCAATACGTTAACTATCGAAATCCTTGAACTGAAAAGTTAATTTTTGGTATGCAGGAAAGTACAGGTCAAGTTCGTATACCAGGGTCATCGGGTCAAAAACAGCGCGCACATGGGTGGTTCGCTTTTGATTAAAAGGCAGTATTGATTTTAAAAAATGTTTAAAAACCACGGTTTATTTTGTTGACTAAAATGTGCAAACTTGTGGATAGCACTTGCTCCAGTGCTTGTTAGTTGACCACGCCATTTCTTGGAGGATAACAACTGACAGAGTGTTTTTTGACACGAATTGCTATACGTAAAAGTGGACGTTTTACTATAACTGGTATAGTAATCAAACAATAGGCGACTGTATGACTGCAGCTACCAGAAAAGTTAGTGTAAAGAATTAAACCCAAGAGAAATCAACTGCAATATGGTGGAGCGCAGCATAGGCTTACATTTACTCGTAAGGTTGAGTCACTGATGAAGTGTGGTAATGTACTTGAACGGCTATGCACTTGACATATGTAATTTTTCTGCTGAATAAAGTCTCATATGATAGTTTTTGTGTCATGATTCACCGCTCAGTCACCTGCCTTTTTTGCCACTGAAGGATTTGTGCGAATTTTTCAGTGTCCTCCATTAATCAAAATGTTTGTCTGTTATGAATGATACTTTAAATATTTTTGGCAATTTTCTGAAACCGTCGAGCAGCTGCAATGTGAAACCGCGCATTTGACACAACTATAGGCTGTACTGTAGCCATAGAAAAAAACTGCACAGACAAACGTCGTTTACTACAAGAACCTGCAGTAGGCCTACGCTTATATGAGCGCCGTATGCGAGCTGAAAGATAGAACGCATTTCGGGCTTTCAGCAGAACGATATGTGCTGGTCAACGCGTGATTGTCACTGGCATTAGCGACGAACATGTCTATAGTTCTCATTGTAACGAAACCTTTAATGGCATCAGCATCCTGCCTAGTGAAAAGGCCACAAAAGATCCATCCAATAGGCCTAATGACTAACGTAAGTAGTCGATTTTTTGTACTTGACAGTTTTTCGTCAATGTGAAGTTCACACATGATATCGTTCTACATATAACAGGAAATTTGCTGCATTTATACGGGCCTACTGTGATCGAGTAACAGTTGACACAAGAAATAGGGAAAAAGTCCAAGAATGGACAACAGCAAGCAATAATGACGATGACAACATTCATATTACACACGCCTGCAGCTGCAGCAGCTGCAGCAGCTGCAGGCTGTCTGTCTTAACTCTGGTCATCTCCTTGGCATCGCACAGTGGTGCATTGTAGTCGACGTAGACCCACAGTAAGAGAACGCCGTCAGCGTTCTGAAATTCTGACGAATATAGGTTTTATTGCTAAGTCACAGCCAGCTGCTGATTCTCGTCCGGTGTGCCGTTGTTTTCGACGATTTTTGCTGACGCTGTTACTGTTTTTTATGCAGCATATTACGTATATCGTATTCGTAGTCATAGCCAGTAGCAATAACAACAAAACAATCTACATGTATAATGTTTAAAATTAATTCACAGTTTTAAGCTGTTTCAAGCAGTTTACTGCGTCTTGAAGACTTAAAGATCTTCTTTTACAAGTACTTGTAAACTTCAATAATCATATGTATTTTTTTCCATTACGAATAACTGTCTTCTGCGTGTTATATTGTACATTAGGCCCGCACTATACACCAGAAATTCTTCTAATTAGTTATAGTGCAAGAGATCTTGTGAGCTCTGCGTTCTTGCGCAGTTAAATAAACTTCAGTTGAGAGACGCGTCTGTGACGATCTGGAAAGATGTGTGCTGTGCTGCTATTTGACGGCGTACTACTGATTTGGTCGACAATATACCTGACGACAGCAGTTAAGACGCACAGACAACACTCGATACGCCATCAACACTCTCATCGACGAACACTACGACTCGGTAACTACTTAACTTTTATCTGATGTCGTCGTTTGGCTCCGCGTCAATGCGGCGCACGTTTTGATACTGTTATAGCAAATATGTGACAACATGAACAGTTCTCGCGTCTTCGTCCAGGGTAACGGAAATGTTCAGGATTTTTTGTTGGGGAAACTTTAGCAATTAAAAAGAATTTTCGCGAGCTCGTAGAAGTAACGGCGCTGCCGGAGAGTTTTACACAAACGATCTGGCTTGATTTTTAAACCAGGTTGACTCTGATCAAACAGTGAGGATGAATGCAGATCAGTCATAGCCGGACAGACAAGTAACGAGAGTAAAGCAGCAATAATGTACAAGTGTGTTCAATCATGGCAAAGCGTCTTATAATAGTTGTATAGGTGCTGGCATTCGGCCTTGCAACGCCCTGTGCACTTAGTACGGTTTCTTGCTGTAAAGTTGACGTAAACGAACTAACCATTCCCCGGTCGAGATTATGAGGTTGAAAAACCTCTATTTGTCGATCGTTTTGTAGCTTTTACTCGCGTTTTAATGTGTTTTTAATTTTTACTTGTACGTGTACGTGTGCACATTTGTTACTTGTACAATAAGATCCGTAAATCAATCAACAGGTACATTACTGGCTGTACATTACTGGCTGTCATGGGTTACAAACACCTGCCACAATCATAGTCAACGCCCGACACGCCTGCCACGCTACATAGTCAGCATTCATTCCGCCGCTGCACATCTTTAATGGTAATTTAAAACCACTGCTCAAGGCACAGGGGTGACAGCGGCGACAATAACCTTTTTCGTTGAAATTAAAATTTTTTCACAAAACAGTGAATTTCTCTTATTGTAAATAGCTTTTCTCGCCGATATATCAGAAGGCACTATCTATAGGAGTTCGGACATTTTACTCGGGCAACAGACCCCGTAAATTTCCCTGTAGTTAGAAATACGGTACCAAAGAAAGAAATTTGTTTCTCTTTAAATTATTTCTAGGGACCATAACAAAACGAACTTTTGTACTGAAAACGTACGAAATAACAACAAAACTCTTCCAAAATTTTAACATGGCTTGCATTAAATAAACACTAAAATAACACTACAGAAACTTCAAGTAATACAGATCAAATACCTACAGAACAAATCTCAATAAATTTACGGACAACATCACACAATAAAGAACTTATCGCTAAAATTACTAAACTCAACAGCGATTCGTCAGCCTTATGACCGACACATGGCGCGTTAAACGCTGCATAATAATAATAATAATAAGAGATTTTTATAAGAATGCTGTACAGGAATTGTTATTGAACTTGCAACTATTTGAATATCTTTTATATTTCGTATTTTGTATTTTATTATTTAATGTATTTTTGTGTAAATCTATTTTTAAATTTGTGTTATGCCTACTACTATATTGTTATAAGTTGCACTTGTCAACGTTATAATAGACGAAAATGTGATGATATTTCATTGACATTTTTGCTCCTGGGCACAAAACGTAAGCCACAGCAAAACAGCACTTGAGTAGCAGTTGACGCACTCTATTGCAGCGTAATCCAAACTGCAAAGCTTGCCAATAAAAGTTACTTCCAGCGACAAATGTATAAGTCTTCATGTTACTTTTGTATCAAGATATTTGTCATAGACATAAACATCAAACATAGTGAAATAAGTAGTTATTATATGAAGTAAACCATACTATCATCAGCAATACTTATAAAACTAGCCTACGTTCTCGTTCTTATTTTCAAATAATGACGCGATCATAGTTTTTTGTTTTTAACGTTATTATTAATACATGTTTACAATACTTTGCATATCAGTGGACATGTACTGCAACAAAAATCACTGGTGGGTAGATTGATTTGATGATCATATTGTTAGTAGGAGTATTTGAAGAAGAGTTTTACGGAGCACGAGCAGCCTTCTTAGAGGCAGTCAAGGACATAACCACGAGACGTGATGTGACGCACAGATACACACTGTCCAAAGACGCCTACACTATTCCACATGATGACAGCTTCACTGCAGCTAAGAAAGGTTAATACACGCGCAATGTGTACAGAAAATTTACGTGCAAATATTTTGGGACGTTGCTACACCAAGTTAAGCGGTACGGTTAGGATAACAGTTTAACTAGTGGTTAATTCAGTAAGACTGCATTTTTTGAGGACGGTTTCCTGTAAAAATGGCCCAAAAACTTTATACAGAAAGTATAGAGGCCTCTTATTCTGTTCGATTGCGTATTAAGACCGCCCGATCCTCTAACAGTTCGCACATGCAAAAATAATCTGAGGACCATCTATTTAAGTTCAGCTAGCTAGTAACGCCATTTAGACTGAAAATTATCACCAGTAGCACCTCATGTTCGGGTACATAATGACAACCGTGTGTCTTATAAATTTACGTATTACGAAGCCACATCAAATAATTCGACGGTGAATATAGCATAGTGTGTCAGTCTCAATAATGTGTGTCAGTTAGTCAGTCTGTCTGTCACGCGGCTCCTATCTCTCTACGCTTGACCGTCGACGGGTCGTAGCTCCCTCCATGCTGACCGATCCGTCGCAGCACTCCAAGCATCAGAGGGAGAGAGCCCTGTGCTCATAGTGACCTGCTCCACTCAGCAGTTTCGCGGACGACCTGGTTTGTCTCATCCGGGTGCCAAACTGTCTTGCGCCCTGTCGTGACGCGACTGAGAGATGTAGGGCTTAGTGGGCAGAAGCCGCCTGATCCATACGCCTAACGTAGTCAAAGAGAGTGTCTTCTCAGACTTATAGCTTCATTTACAAACGGCAGCTGTGAGAGGGTGGCGACTTCCACGTTCGTGACAAATTCATACCAGAAGATGCCAAGTATTCGCCTTAGGTTCGTCACGTGAAAGGCCTCCAGTTTCGCTATATCAGCTTTCAATAGTGTCCATGTTTCAGAATTATATAGCAGTGATGACAGGACATACGAACTGTAGATGCGAAACTTAGTAGTGTTACTCAGCCGACTCTGCCTCCGGACACGGTCCAGCTGGGACATAATCGATGAAGCTAAGCTGATCTTCCTGAGTATTTCTGGTGTACAGTAGCCCGACGAGTCAACATTACTGCCGAGATATGTAAGCCTATTGACCGCTTCCACTTAATGTCCTGATTTGTCACAAAAAGGTGGTGAAGGTCCGGAGGCAACATTTTTAATTTTAGGTTTTGCCCAGGATGTGTGGACTGTGGAGGCCCATAATGTTCGCAGCTGTATCGAATGATTCAAGGATGGACGTCCACTTAGCGTTGTCCTCAGCGAGCTGGACCGCATCATCTGCATAGTCAATGTCTGTGAACAAGCCTATCCGACGTTGACACCTGCCTTGTCTGCACATATAGACATGATCTAGTCAATGGCAATGCGGAACAGGGCGGGCGCCAGGACACAACCTTGTCGGACCCGTGAAGATGTAGGGAACAAGGCCGTGCAACTCCTGCCAACTTGGACGCATTACGGCTCTGCTGTGCAAAAACGTACAGAGGTCCGGTTCGGGTGAACCGCGGGGACTCTTGGGGAGCCAAAGTGCATTGTATTAAATTGGAATCCTGGGCCCTTTATGGCGAGAGGGAGGAAAGTGGAACAAGTTTTGCCAATTGTAAAGTATAGGAACATTTGCTTATGTTCGATGCGGCCTTTGCCATATTACTTTAGACTCTTGATATTATCATAATTTTACGATGTCGAGCATGCACGTGTGAACGGTGGTGTATAGTGTGCGGTTCGCTGTCTGGAGGTGCCGCTGCAGTGTTCAGTCTGGTGTCTTCAGCGTCAAGCGCGCATCTGCGCTCTCTATGCACATCTGTCCAGCTGCCGCACGTGAATGCTCACATCGACGACACAGACTCCATCTCCATCTCCAGTCAGTCCAACTACACCGTGAACGTTTTCCCTCACCACGCTTCGCTCAGCCGAGCACTCGTCGACTTTGTCAAATGCCAACAGTGGAAGAGCGTCACTCTGCTGTATACCAACGACGACGGTTAGGCTTCGTTTAGACTGGCCTAATTTTTATGCAGTTGACTTTCTAGCAAAATGTGGTAAAATTTGCTTAGTACCGTTACTGCAAGCTAGCAACTGATAGGATTAAAGCTCAGACACTTTTATTTCGTATAGCTTAAACTTATGTGATCCAGAAAGTATTTGCAATCAGTTTTGTGACCAACATTTGACCAACATTTTCTGACGTTGTGGACGTAGGTCTGATGATGTATCAAGAACTGATCCAGGTTTTGTCGGGCGGTCCGGTTAAACTGAGTCTATGCAAGTTGGATGATGTTCCACCGAAATCCGGCAACTTTTATCATGCGCTGGAGGACATCCATCGCCAGCATTCTAGAGAAAGTAATTTCATCGTTGACGGCGACTGGCGCGACGTCGATAGTATATTGCACCAGGTACACGATAGATCCAACCACACTCTCTTGCTTATTTTGTGCAAGTAAATGACAGAAAACTCATCAGGATAACAAGCAAAACTGGACAAAGCATGATTGCCCGTTCGTATTTTAATTGAACGCACAAAAGAGAATCGAAAGTCAACGACTCTAATGCAAATAATGTGAACAGAACAGAGTGACATTGTGGCACTTATTGAGTATGTTTGTGTTTCTTAGCTTTTCTGTTTTTATCTTTCTATTGCGATAGCATTTTTAGCGTCGGACTTTTATTTTGAGCATGTGTGTGAATTAATTGTAGTTTACACTTGCTTTTATTTTTACTGTACCTTGTGTACGATTTCGTAATAAATAAATAAAATAAATAAATAGCAGTAGTTCAAAAACAAAGTGCACAATTGCCGTTCAAAGTGCAATAATTGTTTAAGTATTACTTACAAAAAGCTGTTGATGAAATATTTTTCATGTGAGCGCTGCGTCTCTTGTGTTTGTTGCATTTCTAAATTACTTAAGTCAGTAGTTGTATGTAACGTTAGAAATAACACTGATTTATTTTATATGCCGATTTATACATATTCTAGTAAATGTTACTTTATGGACAGGCAATGGCGGTTAACATGACTATGCACTGTCATCATTACATGCTTACAACGTTAGTGAGTATCTGTTGTATTCGTTTTCATGTTAGGCAACTTTTTCGCGCAAAGTAAAACAAAAAACTCTTGTAAACGCGTTCTTATAAAATAGCTCAAATGCCTGTAATTGTTGATAAACAACGTTGTTGCTTATACATTTTATGGCGTTCTAAAAGTTTGAGTGCTCCATACTTGTACTATGCGTACTGAAATTGCACAATGTCTTGTTTGGAAGTTATAATGGAGCAACATTGAGCCTTCCAACCTTGTTTGGTAATTTAATTTCAAAATTGGTCTACCAGCTACCGGTGACACAGGCAACGTATGTGTCTGTTTTTGGACTTTTATACTCTTGATTTTTGAGTTGGCAACAATCACATAAATGGCAGAAACTGCAATCTTCCGTTGTAAAAACCTAAGAGAGTTCTGACTTTATAAACGTTTCGAGTTGTAACCGTTCTCGTTTGATGGTGGTATATCGAGGACGCCGAACTGCTGGACATTGAAGAACTTAGGCACAGTGGAGTTAATATAACTGCATTCCGACTAGTCGACCACCAACGTCGCCGTGTCGCAAAGCTCGTTCGCCGATGGTCTAAGAGTAAATCTCGCAGGACGCTGCTGGAAAACGAACGCGGGATTCGGGTAAATTCATGTGTTGTTTCGCCTGTATGAAAATTGGTTTCAGTGGTCATTGTAGTTATTTAAGCCACTTTAACATAACCGAATTCAACTCGCTCACAAAGTGTAAGTAAGTAGCCTAAGTAAGTAAGTTAGTACTTTAGTTAACATATGACAAACGCACATGCAATATACAATGAAATGTAACAAACAGTTAACTAGCGAAATAAACAACGGTCCTAAAACCAGTAAAAGTAAAAATTACAAAATAGAGACAAAATAACAATAAAACATTAAATACAGTTAATAGATAGGTAAAACACATGTTACTAGAT
>Ga0126335_1001011_pt1 | contig 14983 bp, 8 predicted proteins | sample OlaspJWI45metaG_FD_108409 | JGI IMG/M metagenome (GOLD analysis project Ga0126335, IMG submission 108409) | Marine gutless worms symbiont microbial communities from Oahu, Hawaii - Olavius sp. 1 OAHU.JWI-45 metaG | ecosystem: Host-associated > Annelida > Digestive system > Unclassified | place... | reverse complement strand
TGGCCTCATCTTACAACTGTCGCTGTTGTTTGATGCAGCAAATGGGAACCGATACGAGGGTTCATGGAGCAACGGCGTAAAGAATGGACCTGGCCTGTTCTTCTACGAAGACAGGGGTCAGGTGTACGAAGGTATGTGGGTTGATAACCTCGCCAGGTGTGGACAGATGAAAGACTGGAATCGTGATGCAGCTCCAGATGCTACACAGTTCCCATTGCCTCCGGTACTTCATTTCACTGCCTACCTTATCTTTACCTTTACCTTTACCATTGGGAGGGTAACTTAGCCACCTTGCACTGAGGCCATAACATTTTGACTAAACATGTGTATCTAGCATTGCCAGTCTGGAAGTTTTAATGAAAATCTTGTAGGCTCTCGAACGCTAGAGTAACTATGCTGCAATAAGGAGGAAAGTGTATTTTAGTTTCCTTGATTGTTTATTATGCGTGACCACCAGTGAACTCCAACTTTCCATTACCTGCGCGCTGTGCTGCGAACAGGTATTATTTCTGGCGGCGTCTGTCTGTGTGTGTGTCTGTCAGTCTCTCTGTCTGCACGGAATCTCGAGATCTATTGATCAGAAATCGATGTAACTTGGTAGGAGTGTCAGTCTGTCTGTCTGCACAGAATCTCGAGATCTATTGATCAGAAATCGATGTAACTTGGTAGGAGTATGCTACACGGTGAACGCAAAAATGATTGGAAGTTGGTGACATCTGACTTTGACCGTGGGAGCTATTTTCATACTTTTTCTTTTCACTTGTAATATTCGTGCCTATTTCATCAGTCACTAACATCCAGTGCGAAGGTACATTTTCAGAATGTCCAGGTCACCTTCGAGTTTCAGAATCATGGGGTTAATATCAAGGTCACCTTCGAGTTTCAAGGTCATGGGGTTAATATCAAGGTCACGACAGGAAAAAGCGGCCACGCGCAGGTATGTGCTCCCCTCAGACACAGTTTAATTATCATTGATAACTATACAAGATTTGTTTAATTCCCTGCCTTTGTTACATTGTTATATATTTGTGAACAAAATATCTTTCGTTTTAGCAACATAATGTAATGTTTGACACTGGTGTTCCGTTGTAACTGTAGAACGGTTTGGAGGACCCTCAGGGGGTGCTGGATGATGCTATAAAAGAATACACAAGCAGTGAGGTGTAACAACAATGTTTTACATTTCCAGCGAATCATTCAGTTTTGTACAATCATCTATGAAGATTTTGATGACGATAGCTCCATTTGTTCGTTCCAATGATGTCCATTATGTTTATTACGAGATTACTGTTTTGGTGGCTTTTTATGCTGTACAGGGCGGCCCAAAAAACCACATTTCTATTTGCTTGACATTAAATTGATATAGCTTCTGAAATTTCAACCGAATTTTATAATTTTTGGCAGACTTACACCTGAATAGATTCCCAACAAAACAATGCATATACTGTCCACAGCACGTATTGTGCATTTCTACACTACCTTATTGTTCGTTATCTGTGTTCTCTCAAGATGAAATTTGCTCATGAATTATGTTGGCAAACGACTAAATAGTGTCAGTCATACAAAATTGTACTGATCAGCCAAAAAAATATAGAATTCGGTTGAGATTTCACAAAGTTGTATCAATTTAACATCAAGCAAATGGAAATAAGCAGTTTTTGGGCCACCCTGTATTAACGTACTGTCGCTAGTTTGTTATCATGCATTTGAACTGTAATGATATTTAATGAATTATGACACGGCGCTGTTAATAGCGCTATGACGTCATGCTCAGCCAATGGCACGGCGGTCAAACAGACACACGGTCAAACAGGCAAGATAAGAACTTTTATAGTATAGGGCCTAGATTGTCACATCATGTCTTTGATAACTGATGGACATTTACTGCACATCACTTGAGACTGTTATTACTTATGACGTTTATTTGTTGAACTGCATGAGACATAATGTTGGCCTACATACAAGCATTTTTCAAGCATTCCAAGAATAAAAGTAGACGTATTTCACGGCGAGTGTTACAAAGCAAATCCATAAATAGGGACTATTTAAACGATTGTTTCTTGTGCGACGAACTTGTTGGCTATGAGTTTGCAGTTTGCAGGGCAAACATGTGCAAGTTGTTCGCCACGTTAATTTTTTGGTGCCGTTGGGATTCGAATCTGCGATCATCGGTGTTTGCACTATCCGACAAGTTATTAGAATTACATCAATTCGCCCTTCTCGAAGTCCCCTCATTATATGAATACTTAAATTGCTGAACACACAGAAATGTCAGTGTCAATACTGTGTCTCGAAAAACTTTACACTCTGTAATTGGCTTTGTCAAGTCTTAACCGATTTTCATTTTTTTCATTGCTGGGAAGGGTATGAAATTTGCTACAAAACGCCGATAACATTTACTTACTTATGTTGCTGTCCTACGTTGGAAATTCTTCAAGATTTCGTAGCAAGTTTCAGACTATTTCTAGCCGCTAAAATGTGCAAATCGGTTAAGGTTTAAGTTAGAGCCGATTACAAAGTGGAAAGTTTTGCGAGATGCAGTTTATAATTGTGTACGTTTTAAGTCAGGGATTAATCCCGGATTTAGCTCAAACCCGAAATCCCGGGAAAGAAAATGGACTGTGATTGCATTCCCGAGCTGTAGGCCTATGACGAATAATGGTAGAATATGAGACTCATTTCTAGAGATCCTGTGATTTTTGTGTTGATATGGAGACATTAAACTTTCTCTAAAATAATCGCAGCAGTTCTACCACATTTTTCTGGAGTAGGAATATAGCTTAATATATCGGTAGCTGAGTGGTTAGCGTCTCAGCGAGGTCAGAGATTCGAAGCTCATAGCCGCTGTGCTCCAGTTGCCCACAGCGGCGTGGATTTGAGCAGCTTACAGTTGTGTTATCCGTCACGTAGCGGTCCTGGGCAGACTGTTTACTCACCGTGGTGGTGCCTAGGCCAACTCAGCCTTCTATCCCTCCGTGGTCGGTAAATGAGGACCTGCAGCTTCGGTTGGGAAGGCAAAGGGAGATAGGTATGGTTCATTCCATTCGTGGATAAATGCATGGGTGTGCAGGTAAAACTGTGAAATCCATCGACAATGCGTGCCGTACCTGAGCGCAATGCCTTGAGGTTCATTTACTAAGGGGCGCTATATCAAGTGCATGACCTTTGCCTTTACTTTCTAATCTGTTCAGTCCGTCGATTTTGCATGCCAAATGTATGACTTGTATATGATCAGAACCAAAAATAACAAAAGAACGGTTCCTGCTTGGGCCGGCAGTACGTTTGTCGCTGCATTCGGTAGGTGGCGCCACTCTGCAGCGCGTATCACTGCAGTACAATGCCCTGGTCGCTGCAGTCCATTATGCCTGACTGTCGACGACAGAGAAAGCGCTGGCGCCGCTTTCACCGACTTGGGACGTGGGTCTTGACTTCGTTGACACAGACGAATGATGTCGTCGCGTCGCTGATGATATCGTTCACCCCCGACGGTGGTCCCAGGACCCGGGCACCCCTCAACCTCCGTGGCCTCGTCTGATTAGTGATGACGGTCTGGATAGGTGTGGATAGAGTAAAAGAGGGAACATTAACACAGTTGCTCTAGTGACTATACGCTGTGATTAGCCTAGAGGCGGTTGCATGCAGTTCATATTGTAACACAGTGGAGTGGTTCTGGTGGGATTGAAGCCTATCTCGGTGGCCAACTGGCTTCCTTCAGTGCTTTGACACTGCTGGTTGGGTCACCTGGCCTGTAAATATTGTCCCCAAAATGACCTATAAAGTGTCGAGTGGGACGTTAAGCCTCTGCACACTCACCCTCAGTACCCGGGGAGAGATGGACCGACGACTTGGCAGATAGGCCTACTCGTCCCAGGGCGTCAGGTACCGCCATCGCCTCCTCTGTCACTGTGTGTGCCAGAGTCATCTGGGCTCTGAGCAATTGAGGTCCAGATGTCGGCGCAGTTCCCAGTTTTCCACGTCGATGTCGCAGTCTAACGCCTGTTGACCTGATGGCTGGTAGACCTAGGCCTACTCCATTACGAGACAAATCTGCTTCCAACCTACAACAAGTGAACAAAGTAATTTGGCGAAGGCCGCATCGAATCCGTGAAGCAAATCTGGACCGCCGTCTGATACTGTGCTCTTTGGGCCCCATGAGTTTCCACCAGTAACAGTACATGGATACGTGATGCGGCTTTTGCAGGGCACAGGTACGTGACAGAGAGACTTATAGACACACACCAGCTTAATCTACGACACTTGGCACACGACATAAATGTCAATAACACCAACTGGACAACATTCCGTGTAATCAGTCCGTGAAAAAGACAGCAATATGGAAAGCTGAAGAGGAAACTATTGGAGGAATGGTAAGTTTAAAGCTTGCAGTGGGAGAAGGAGTGAGTGAGTAGAGGCTTAACGTCCCACTCGACACTTTATAGGTCATTTCGACGACGATTTTTACAGGACATGACCCAACCAACAGCGTCAAAGCACTAAAGGAAGCCAATTGGCAGCTGAGATAGGCTTCAGTCCCACCAGAACCACTGCACTGTGTTACAATATGAACTGTAGGCAATCGCATCTAGGCTAATCACAGCGTAAGGGTCCCAGTGTGACAAAAACCCAATCTGCTGGACCTATAAGCTGCCTAGAACATCGTTCAACAAGAATATTGCACTGTACTATAGTAACTGCAGCAGCTGTGTTAATGTTCCCTCTTTTACTCCAGTCTGTCATCGGTGGAAGTGGAAGAAAGAATGAATTATAGATGGTGAAAGCGGGGAAACTAACGAGTACTCCATTGAGACAGAAGCAAATACCTCATTGTGTTGATCATTGCCGTGACATTATCACCGTTGTTGTCCTTGGAACTAGTGTTCTCTGCGGACGAGTTTGGGCGCTTAATGGGCAACAGCTTGACAGTTGTAAATGATCCGGTTATTACGTCGTCATCCTGGGAGCGTTCCCTCCTTTCCTTCGTGTTACGGCGGCTCGATGCTACTCTGTGGCCAGCCGACTGAACTCTTCGAACAGCGGCAGTATCACTCTGATGATCTTCCTCTAATTTCTGCTGCAGTCGCGACCAGAAATCTCTGTAACAGTAACAGCAAGAGGCCGAAGTACTTTACCAAAGTCCGGATCGAATATAAGCAATGTTCCCATTCTTTTCAAATGGGGCAAAAATTTTCACCACTTTCTCTTTCTCGCCTCCGTACTGGGGGACCGGGAGCTCCGTCTAATACAATGTGCGTTAGTCCCCCCAAGAGTTTTCACCCCAAATAGGACGTCGATCCGTTCCGCCGTTTTTGCACAGCTCAGGGGCGTGACACACTATGCTACGCGATGGGCGAACGTAATTAATGGGCCTCATTGTGCACGTTATCTTTTGGTTTTATTTGTATTGCAGGAGAAATGATGGATTACACAATATCTGCCACGCAGGACAGTGCATATAGGCCTGATATAACACAAATCATCATATGAAAATCACATAACATACACAGTTTAGCACAGTAATATACACGCTGCCAAATAGCGGCGCAAGGCTTACTCAGTGCCGTAAATTAACAACTGTACAAACCGAAACAACAATCAAACACATAATATAACACAAGGCACAACTTAATAATGGTAAATATTTACAAACATGCATTTACTCTTTAGCACTGCCCGGGGGTCGAACCAGGGACCTTTCGATCCCAAGTCGGACACTATAACTACTATTCCACCGCCCCCAGTTGATAGGATCTGTGTTCTTCTGTCGTATTAGGCAGACCACTCACGAGTGAGGATTTAGTTACGTCCCCCACGCGGCGCCATTTTTCCCACCGTTCTTCTTTCTTACAGCGTGGACAAATACACAGAAAGGCGCGGTGAAAACATTACCATTCGGCATAACTGCGATGTTCACAGCGCTTTACGTGTTTCCTAGTCGACAACAGTTGTATAAGAAAAAAGATATTTTAATTTGTTGAGTATCAACCTTTTAATCAAAGTTTTTAAATAGCCGCTCTTCAGCACCGCAGTGATCTAATCATTTGAGCCTACACTGTGTCGTATTAATTGAACACATGGCCTAGGTTTCGAATTTTTCTGTTCATTCAAGAGATGAACTGGCCGTCTTGTGAGCCAACGTAGGCTATACATGTGAGTGAGACTGATCGCTTGAATGTTTGTGTACATGACTGAGTTGCAGTAATTTGTGCGGCCAAATATAGCCACACCCGCGACTTTGCTGTATAGGCCATACTGTAAGCTAGTTGTGTCATGCCGTGTTTCGCTTTTCACACAAACTGACAACGTCTTAACAAACGTTCCTGTTTCGGCGTTTTTCTCTGTTTCTAGAAATAGCAAATGACTAACGAGTACTGTACTAACTATAGACTACTAAAGATACACGATTACACCAAAACTTACCTCTTCTCCAACTCTTTCCCCCCGTAGTCTAACCTTTCCTTGGACTGCACTTTTGGACTTCAACCCTACCTCTACCCTGGATTTTTGTTTCAGGAGAACGGTTTGATCACTACGAGTGCGGCAGATTAAGCTGGCTAGGTCAGCTTTATGGCGCACTATAATATAGTTTTACTTACTTAGTTACTTACTTATACGCTAGCAAGTCGCGAATCCGTCGCGAACCTGTTTCTGTTGTTATGTCGAGATAGATCGAACCTGTCTGTGTCTGAGACTGAGTTGCTATACTGTTGTGGAATTTTGCCCTAAGTATACTGCAACACAACGATCCTTGAACTACGATAAGTAAGTAAGTAAGTAAGTACCGGGGTAATCTTTATTACAATGCGACAAACGCACGTCAATACAATAGTACAGTAATATAGGCCACATAGCGAGATGCTGGCATTCTAAGATCATGTGCGTAGATTATAATTATTTGAGAAAATGGGTAAAAATGCCAATAGTTCTTACACAGCTGTGCGCATCTGTCGAAGATACGGATCTTCTGAGGGCTGAAGATCAGCCAGTGTCCGCTCGCCGACTACCGCACTTCCGACGTTTTGCGCTGTACAGTGCCGTCGATAGCGTTCGGCGTACACAGACGTCGACGAACCGTCCTCTTTATAGAAACACCTGAACGCCAACGGTTGATTAAACCTGACATCCAGCGTACTACGGCCAGTAACCGGCGTTCCGTCCGTACAGGTAACATTCTCAGAAAAAGCTTGCGTGCTGCGTGATTCGTTCGTAGTTAAAAGGCCGAATTTAGCGGTCCGTGACCATGTCGCCTTGGTAACCGGAACCGGAAGTTGTTTGGCGCCGAGACCCGGAACGGAAACGCCGTAGTGGCATGCCCATGGACCGAACTCTGGTTCCAAGTCCATATTTGAGACCGAAGACCAGGACGTGCAATCGCCGTAAGAGGTTATGCGGCGGCAGTGACAGCGAGCGGCTGTTGAGAAAACGTCGACGTCAGTAGTGAAGAGAGAGTCGAATTCGTCGTTGAAACTTAGTAGTGATGAACTTGATCTGTCTGTGAACTGGCATACTGCTGTATCTTCTTCATGAAAGTTGCCTTCTGGTCGCATTTTTTGCTAAAGCCCAATTTCCAGCATTACGTAAACTTGGTTCACGTCACTATTGAACGCGGGCCAGAAACGCAACCAGTTCACATTCGCACCACCCGCATCCACGGATACGGGATACACCACTGAGTAACGCCGTTGTGGTCTTACTTGCTTAGTCTTCAATATTTTACCCTCGGGAATTTAGTACCGAGGGGTTTATTTAAAAAATAATAATAATATTTTAAGGATGTTATTTGAAGCATCACTGATCTGACAATACACTTTTGACTCACGCATTACTATACTGTTGAATGCGGCAGTTAAGAGTCGTTTTCACATTCGCTGCGCGTTGCGTTACATTGCGTTGGTGGCGAGAGATAGTAATCGCTGAAACTATCTGTGACTCGCTGGCACTCGCCCGGACTAGCTGGAACTAACCATGCAATGTAGCGAAACGCATGTGGAAACGGCGCTTTAATCCTGTTGTCGTTGGGTTAACGTTCGGCTACATGTTCGAACGCCCGGCAAGGCTGATTAGTGGCACGTGTGGCGTATAATTAATTAGCTAGAACAGTTAGCTCATACCTGTTTGTACTACATAGCCGAAATGTCATTCCAAACAGCTTGCCACCTAACTTCGGCACAGTGCTTGCTGCTGTATGTGATCAATGAGCGTAAAAGCATTGGACGCACACGAAAATTTTATTTGGGGCTTCAATGAATTTGGTGAAACAGAGAGTGGAGCCGCGATAAGAAATTCACAGCGCAACTAAAAGGGTGTACTTTGTCGAAGGGAGTCCGCAACATTTGACATTGTTCAAATGCAACTGTTCGAACAGTACATGTTGCCTATCTTTGCTCGTCAAAACTTTGACAAACACAGAATACAGTTTCAATGTTTTTCCAAAAAAAATCAGCAATCGTCAAGCTTCTATGCCAAGTATGCCAGGAAGTGCACCTCATTACTGGCCAAAGGGTGATGCTGCTGTGCAGCTGTGATCGGGCCTGGCGAGAAATAATTGCAGCCTACCGCTGGGTTTATGGCCAAATCACATGCGCGGGCACCGGCCACCAGTTGCAGTATCTCGCCCCATCTTTTATCGGCTAATAAAAGTTGTTATATTACCGGTACGTGTTAGCAAGGCCGTGGAGGTCGACGTGACGCGGTGACGCTACAGGTAGCCAAGTCAGCGCCGACGGAGAACTAGGAAACTTGTTCTCAGTTACACTGTAATGTCTGCTGCGCGACCCAACTCGTCTGCTGTTACGGGTTCTACTTCCGCTCGGGAACTGCTGTGCAACAACATTGGGCAAGTTGTTCACACCCCTGTGCCTCTGCCACCAATCAGCCTGGTACGGGTGTAAAAACCGGGAAGGTAACGGCAGGTTATGGAAGAGGTGTGGTCTAGCGTCCATAACACTGAGTGTTTGCTCACCGCTGGCTTAAGACCTTGGAAGCGGAGCGAGGGCACTTCTAATTAGTGATATGCCAGGGTCAGTACTTTACCTTGAGGCCGTGGAGTCGTTCTAACATGCACCGTGTGTGTCAGTGTTATCGGCGTCGAAATTGCGAAAACGCCAAAGTTACAGCTAAGAGATTTTCATCAAGGCTGAACGCCAGCTGTAGAGGTGTCGAAAGACCGACGATAGCATGGCAGCTCCGTGAGCACTAAACGCTGACTTTTCACGGCAGCCGCGCGACGTCGTGCTTAAACGCCAACTGTGTGCCAATCGAACTTGGTTCATCCGGGTTTTAATGTCTATCCAAAATGCAACATGCGAGCGTTTAACGAATATCGTGCATCGAAAAAACTGGCTAATAGCAGGCTTATAATACAGGCTAGGCCTACTTTGCGACATCGAAATGATTTTTAAAAGCACTACATGGATAAAAACCGAAACAAAATGCATCTATCATAAAAAGTCCGCCAAACGGCCGCGACAAAATCCGCAATACCGATATCGCTGAAAAATATCATAAGATCTTTAATGCTTGCTGTCTATCTGGGCTCAGAGCTTGTCTTTTCATGCCTTTCTGATGGCAAAACCGTCAACGAGTTTGTTCTTCAAGTCCAGTTCATAAGCAACAAAACACTATGGACATTATTGTAATAGTACAGTCAGTACTGTACTTCTTACCGCGACTTTAACGTTTATAGCCCTCCTGGGACATCACGCTCCCATCCTAGACCAGTTGTTCGCTTGTTTTACGGCGTATTCAACTCTTGTCTAAATTTTCACCTTTTCTCCAAATCCTTTCGGCCGCAGCTTTAAAGGTAGAAAGGTAAAGGTCATACACTTGATATAGCGCCCTTTCAGAAGCGCTCAGGTATGGCACGCGTTGTCGAGGGATTTCACTGTTTTACCTGCACACCCACGCGTTTATCCACAAACGGAATGAACTATTCCTGCCTCTGCCTTCCCAGCCGAAGCTGGTCCTCATTAACCGAGCGCGATGGATGAAAGTCCAAGTTGGCCTAAGCACCACCACTGTAGGTAAACAGTCTGCCCAAGACAGCTAAGTGACAGCTATCACAGTTGTTAGTTGCTTAAACCGTCACGCCTCACTGGGCAACTGGAGCACAGGGGAGCGTCGAACTCACGACCTCTCGGGCCGCAAGCCGCGACGCTAACCGCTGAGCCACCGAGTCGCCGATATTTTTTTTCTCATCCACTAACTGCTCTCATCCACTGGCTGATCTCACGAAATTTTCCTCACTTGATGTGGTGAAGTATTGGGCGGTTGTAAACTGGCCCAGCCGGTGTTTGGGTGCACTGTAAGACAGCCGGGCGTACTTAGTTACTTTCGTTGAATATCGCTCAGTCGGAAAAACGGACGCAGTGGCAGCTCTCGTAACAGCAGACGAGTTGGGTCGCGCAGCAGACATTAACTGAGAACAAGTTTCCTAGTTCTCCGTCGGCGCTGAGTTGGCGCCGAGTCGTATGTTTATCATCAGGTGCTGGTTATGCAAACGCAGTGGCCAAGCTGCAGGATTGTGCTGCTGTAGCATAAATATAGGCGGCAAACCTGGAGGCGCCAGGGGGGAAGACATGCCAAAGATCTAGACAGTGGACCCCTCCCGCCGCTGAAAGTCTGTCATGTCTAATTTTTAAACAATTTGCCGCAACGTGTTTGTCGCGTAAAGAATGTTTGCTCGTAATAAGTATACTTTCTCACTTTAAATACTTAGGCCTACTTTTAAGTTTGAAACAAAGTGAGAGAATTTTCCCTAAAATTGCCGGAAAAAATGCGGTAAAGTGTTGTTTTGACAGGATTGTGCTGAATAACGTCGTTTTGACGTCACAAGGTGACGGGCCATAATATACTTACTTATCTAGAGTACTTACCAGGGACTTACATACTGCTTCGCAGGGACTCCTCACTCACCTAATTTTTGTGTACATCTCGCCCCTGGCGATTGAGAAGTAAACTAACAACAGTAACAAGTGGGTGTGGTAGTTATTGCTTGAGATTTTCATGTTCTGTGAGCAAAAACTCCGATTTATAACAGCTTCGCTAATGTGAATATATTTAGTCCGCAATTACGCTTTAAGAGATATGGCGTTAGCAATATAGTGATAGCTTTGTAAGTTTAGCCCCTGTGTAATACCAGCGACAGCAGCGCCACCTTGCAGCTAGAACGTGCTTACGATATTACGCAGCGTTAAGCTTGACTCGCCGTAGAGTAAGCAGTCCCAGCGAAGCTGAGCATTAAGTCCCTGGTACTTACTGCGTTCTATGTAAGATGTGAAAATCGTTTACGCTCCAACTACGCGCCAGGAACTTCACAGATCGCCGTGTTATCCCTTGGTGGATTTTTTGACAGGATAAAAATGACTGCTGAAAATGCCCAGGTCACTTCCACGAGACTTTTTAGACAGACGACCCGAAATGTGTTGAGCGGGAAGTAGAACAGCACCTATTCATTCTCACAAGCAAATGATCGATTTAGAGTCTGCAGTAAAACATGTGATTATTCTACAAAGCGCGAGACGTCGGTCACCAGATATACGAAATTAATTTATGCGCTGTATAATGTCTGACCGATGCAGCACAAGCTCATGCTGGCTGCCGCCCGCCCGTGTATCGTCAGCTTGTCAGTCGACGGGTGGGTCGCCTTGTTGGAAAAGCTGTAATAGCCTCATCATCAGCGCCTAGGCCCTATAGACCAATCTACCACGCATGCAGCTGCTAAAAGACGACTTTCTGCCAGTGGTGGATTCAGATGGGCGTCGAGAGCTATTGTTTTCGACTTGGTAAAACATTTATCGAAGTTTGAATTCATTAATGCGGAGGCAGCGTGTACAGCGTGTCCGAAAAAGTGCACACCGATTCATCGCTGTAGGCCTAACTACTTTGTTAAATTTTTGGCCCATTGTTAAAATTGTTTCAACGATGAAAAGCGAATCAAATTTCCGACAATTGACAGAAGAATTAACCCATGTAATATTTTGCTAAATTTTGTGCATGTTGCCATTCCACTATCTGGGGTAGTTGAAAGTTCAAAAGTTAGCACCGTCGATCTCGAAGCACATTTTCGGACACCGTGTATGATTAAGGAAGCCGGTCGCCTCTAGAGTATCCTCGCTATTAGTGTGAAGTCGCTGGAGGCTCGCGTTCTCCGGAACGTCCTTGATATCCGTTGGGTGACTGGGTGGTTGAGTGGTTAGCGTCGCGGCTTGCGGCCTGATAGGTCGTGAGTTCGATGCACAGCCCGTGCGCTTCAGTTGCCCAGTGAGGCGTGACGGCTTGCATAGCTAACAACTGTGATAGCTGTCACGTAGCGGACTATTTACTCACCGTGGTGATGCCTAGGCCAACTCAGTCTTCTATCCCTCTGAGGTCGGGAAATGAGGACCAGCTACGGCTGCAAAGGCAAAGGCAGGTATGGTTCATTCCATCCGTGGATAAACGCATGGGTGTGCAAGTAAAATAAATTGTGAAATCCCTCGACAGCGCGTGCCATACCTGAGCGCTTCTGCAATGAGGTTTCTTCACCAAGAGGCGCCATATCAAGTGTATTACATTTGCCCTTTTTGGTATCAACATGTGTCCAATGTGGACCGACGGCTCGATCAACTCCACCACGACAGTAAACGTCGTTTCATGCCACCTGTGTTTGAAATGGCTGGCACCCATGTTCAGAGTACTGCAGTGTAGACCGAGCTTAACCTTTTCGCTGTGGGTGAGTGGAGACGTGCGGTACTTTCTGGTCATGTGCTGGAGTAACGCTGTATACGGTTCTTACTGGCTACGACGAACTGATGATAATCGTTTTGCTTCGCACGGCGAGATGGGCGTATTACAAAAGCGCAAACCGCACGTTTTTTCACACTAGACAGCGCACAAAATACTTCTGTGAAAGCGCACGAACTTTTTGTTACAAAATTGCATCGTATGACAGTAGCACATAATGCAAAATGACAAGAAACAGCAAACAGGTAATATGTAAAAATATGGGTTACACTCAACGAGTGAAAAGGCGGTATGACACACGTTCCAAGTAGGCGTAGTGGTGCTGTTTTACGGACATCTATGTCCCGCGCGGTAGTCAGATCAATGTACACGCGTCGCAGAAATGCTGTTCTTGCGAACTGGCCGTGACTGCGAAAGTGACACCTAAGTAATGTAAGCAGAAGCGGATGTACAATGTTTCACTGAGGAGAATAAAAATTGTACGACACGTGTTGTCGCCTGTAGGGCGCTAATAAGTGCTTTCCAACTGCAACGCCAAAGTGCGCATTCGTAACAAACCTTTGTGCGCTTTCGAGTGCGAAAAAGAAACGTGCGCCTTGCCCTTCCGTAAACCTCCCGGCTAGATGCGCCAATGCGGGCTGCAGAGTCTGCGCGGACTGGGACGAAGAGATGGTGAATTAGTAGATGAGTGGCAGGCGGGCGGATTGATTGACTGATTGACCGATGGCTGGCGGGCGCGACTGGACCGGACGGTATAAGAGCCTACAGGTAGGAAGCGTTAGCGGGGCTTCAGCAGGTAGATGAGTCTGCGCGCTCCCGGAACGAATAATAGACACGCAAACGCCGCAGCATCGCGCCGTCCGGAGAAGTGAGGGCAGTGTTTCGTGCCGACCGGAGTTACTCACTTACCGCCGACGCCGCCGACTCGCTTCTGCTGCGCAAAACTAAACACCGGAACCGGAAATAGCCAGCTGACGTCATACAGACTGCCTACGACGACAGCGAGTCGGTTGCGGGATTTCTCGAGTTGCGGGTCAAGAATTCGTTGCTCGTGTGAGCGAGAACTGTTGCGACTTCAGTATTCGTCAACAGTAGAACGCTACCGTACGAGGAATCGGCATTGCGGAAACGGAAGTGCATACTAGTGACGTCACCTGTGCTGTGTATTTACCGATTACGCGAAGCGGTCGAATATGTAATAAACTTAGTTTGAGCTAACGCGCATCGTGCTGCAGAAAGAGAAAGTTCCGACTTACGACATTCACCAGAGGAGAAGGTTTATTCTTCGTTGGTGTCGTTTTCAATATTCACACGGTGTTTCATGCTTCCGGGCAAAGGACGGGCTGCTGCTTGAGCTGGGAGTACGCTTTACTTTTGACAGATGGCGCTACCGCCAGTTACAGTGAAAACGGACAGCGGACGGACACACGAATAAATGCCCCATATCGCTGTCCGTACTACGCCTTGCTACGTACTGCCAGTATAAATAAATCGACAGATTGACGCGGATCGCGTAGCAGGTGCGAGAAGACTTTGCCCCGCCTACTTCCGGTTCTACAGATTACGTGGCTTGGTCACGTGGTGAGAATGAAACAGTTCGACGGCGGCGAGGCAACACGGAAGATGTTCGATCGTGAGCGTCTTCGTGAGCGGCGACGTCGTCAGCGTCAACGCGTCGTCGCGTGCTGCAAGCAACTAGCCGCCTTCCTTTTCTCGCACATCGGGCTGGCAAGCATGGTCGTTGCCTATCACATCATGGGCGGATTTCTCTTTCGCGCAATCGAGGCGCCCTTTGAACAGCGCGTCAAAGTCAAGGTTTCCAACTTTTCGGCGTCATCTGGAAACTGTTTCGTTGTGCTTTTTGTGCTTTCCTATAGTTTCGCATTTTCGTCTCCTTAATACGGAATAGGAGTTTTAGTATTTTTTGTTAGTCGCATCGAACTCGGCGCGACCTATTGCTAGCGACGATTCTGTCAGTCTATCTGTCCGTCAGCCTGTCACATGGCTGCGCTGTGCAAAAACGGCTAAACGGATCGAGGCCCTGTTTGGAGTGGAGATTCTGGGGAACCGTGGTACATTGCGTTAGACGGGGGTCCCGATCCCCCACGGCGACGGGGTTCGATGCGGCCTTTGCCAGTTTACTTTGGCTACTTGTTCTGTTATTGGATTAATTTCTCAATAAATGTACATCACCAGTCGTTTAGTGTTAAAATTAAAGTTAAAAGCAGATTGATACGGCGGCATAAAGTTCTCGGATTCAAAG
>Ga0126335_1001010_pt1 | contig 14995 bp, 9 predicted proteins | sample OlaspJWI45metaG_FD_108409 | JGI IMG/M metagenome (GOLD analysis project Ga0126335, IMG submission 108409) | Marine gutless worms symbiont microbial communities from Oahu, Hawaii - Olavius sp. 1 OAHU.JWI-45 metaG | ecosystem: Host-associated > Annelida > Digestive system > Unclassified | place... | reverse complement strand
GTGTCCTGTGACGTCAAGGCACGCCTATTTAGCTCATATTGCACTAGTTTCTACGGGTGCGAACTCTGGGATTTGTCAGGCGGCAGTCTATCTGCTTTCTGTACGGCGTGGCGCAGAGCTTTAAGGCGCATATGGAGTCTACCATATAGAACGCACTGTCACTTACTGCCACTATTATGTAGTTCATGCCCATATTCGACGTAATATGCAAAAGGTCACTGAAGTTCTTGCAAACATGTTTGTTTCACAATACCTCACTTATTCGTTCTGTTGCCCTATTTTCTTTAACTGAAGGCCGGAATAGCTCACCGTGTGGGCGTAACGCTCTTTTCTGCATCCGACGGTACCAGTGTGCTCTCAGTGATATAGTTTGTAGCATTTCTAATATTTCTGTGGATGCGGTGGTTGATCGGTATGTTTCAAACGGCATCTCTGGCGCTCAGCGGCGTGAGTCCGAGTTTCTGAGAGAGTTGTTATCTGTTAGAGACAGAGTACTATGTCTGCCATCTGTTTTTTGCCAGAGTGACATTGTGGCACTTATTGAGTATGTTTGTGTTTCTTAGCTTTTCTGTTTTCGTCTTTCTATTGCGATAGCATTTTTAGCGTTGGACTTCTATTTTGAGCATGTGTGTGAATTAGTTGTAGTTTACACTTACTTTTATTTTTACTGTACCTTGTGTACGTTTTCATAATAAATAAATAGCCGATAGCTGAGCTGATCATGACAAGTTTATAGGTAGGGTTAAGGGTAAGTCGAGCGAGGGGTTGCGGATGTCCGTGCGAAGGGCATTTATCTAAGGTCGACTCTGGCAGTACAGATGTGTCAGTCATATCGACGACGACCGACGTCGACATGCGAGTCACGCATGCGGACACATAGACCTGTTGACATCTTTCACTTGGGTGGTTTAAGGGCTTCCTGGCTGGGTGGGCCAGTTCTCACGGTGCAAAGCAATAGAGTGTACGTCCCGGACAGCTGTGTCCACCGCTACAGGCGATGACTTCATTCTGTGCGCGACTGGATATGAGCTTGACAGTGAGTCAGTATGAGTGCAAGATGCTATAATGATAATGACAAGGGACCTGCAGGTAATGCTGAAATAATGCCACGGCAAAAATGCCGCAGGATAAAACAATAACGCTTATGCCATACATGCATACAAAAAGGTGTCAAACATTGTTTAAGACTGAAGCGGCACGGACATGAGCTGGCCCCAGCAATAAGGCTAGACATTTGCTTACATGTATGTGTGCCGTTAAACCGGCGTTTGCATCCATTCGTTTTTTTGCATTTTTTCTGTCTTATTAGGTTCTGCACATCGTATGCTTGAGATGCGGACTATTATGATCGATGATCCAATGGCGTTGGCGTATGTCAGTTTGTCTATCTGTCACGCAGCTTTACGCAGCTTCGCTGTGAAAAAATTAGCTGAACGGATCGAGGTCCTGCTTGGAGTAAAGACTCCTGGGGGCCCAAGGAACATGATTAGACGTGGGCCCCGATTCTCCACAGCGAGGAAAGGGGGTTCGATGCGGCCTTCGCCTAATTACTTTGTCCACTTGTTCTGTCTTAATTGGCCTACGGCTAACAGCCCGCTATTCCGGGGTCCACCATTTCTGGGTTTTGGGTTACGGTCATCATTAGGGCTTATTAGGTTTGAGGTTAAGGTTAGGGTTAGGGTTAGGGTGAGTAGGGTGGTGGGGTCAGTAGTGAGAAACCCGGAATGGCGGACCCAAACCGGCGTACGCTGCGGGAGTGGCCATGTCGCGTCCGCCACAACTTGTCGCCAACCAGCCACCTCCACGTTGCCTTCTCAAACGCATGCAGCAGTATAAATATCACAGCAGCTAGGCGGAGCCGTAAATATACATTATCAGACTCAAGCGCAACTCGTGCCTGATGAGGTCAGTGCTCGAGTTCGCTCGATTCCAATCGGCTGACTGTGTCTGCGACGTGTCGACCACCGCGCGATAGTGATCGCGTGTGGCAGAGTGATTTCTCTATGTGACTTTATGGACACTACATCTGCAACGATGCCACTTCATAACGCGTTCTCTGCCTTAGATACGCTGTCTCGGCAAAAACTAGAACTCTGTTACATTTTTTACAACTTACGGTAAAAATGCTGACACTTGTAATTATAGCGCATCTTCGCGAGGACCTCACGCTCAGGTATGGCACACGATGTGGATATGGATCTCACAATTATACCTACACACCCACGCGTTTGTCCACGAACGGAATAAAACATATCTGCTTTTTCATTCCCAGACGAAGATGGTTTCTATTACCGACCCGGGAAGGCTAGAAGGCTGAGTTGGCCTAGGACCACCAAGGTGAGTAAACAGTCTGCCCAGGACCGTTAAGTGGCGGTTACCACACTTTTTAGCTGTTTAAACCGTCTCGTCTCTCTGGGCAAGTGGGCAAGTGGATGTACACAGCTAGCTCACAGCAGCTTCCCGAAAGTGCCGCGGCCCGGAGTCGAACCCGCAACCTTTTGCATGGTGCGATCGACACTAACCACTACACCGCTATCAGACGACGTTCTCAGATGTTTTTATCGTAGCTTTGGATTCTCCATTATTAGTCCGAATCGAATGCTTGGTGGTGGTGTTGTGTTAATCAGTCGGTCTGTAACGCGCCTGCGCCCTACAAAAGCCGATGAGCGGATCGACGTCCTGTTGGGTGTGGAGACTCCTCCAAAGGCACAGCGTATTAGACGGGAGAGGGTCCCGATTTCCTCCAGAGGTTTGATGCGGTCTCCACCGACTTGCTTTGGCCCCTTGTTATACTTGTTTTGAATTTATAACGCGACGCGAACTATCGTTCCATATCACATGCGTGTGTCGTGGTGCGTAGATATGCGCGAAGCTTTCAACTTGTTCGACAAAGACAAGGACGGACGGATTACCTGCTCGGAATTGTTCACAGTCATGAAAGAGCTGCGGCAGCAGGCGTCAGAAGATGAGATCAGAGATATGATAACGCACGCCGATGAAGACGGTAAGTAACGGGAGTGACATATTTGTGCATGCGCACGTAAATCGGTAGCAAAAATCACGCCTGTTATGACCCGGACTGCACTGGCAGCTGTTAATAAATGCAAAAAGAAAACCTATTTTTGTTCGAAAATCTGCATTTTCTCTTTTATGCATTTTAGCCAGCCATCCTGTAAAATCTGCTCGTGCGCGGAGCTTGTGTTTAGGCTCTCAAATACCTGCAGGTTGCAACTGTTTCCTGCTTAAGATTACGCCTAAAAGTGCTAACTCTCACATTCAGAGAAACTAAGTCACCTCCGCAGGTCTGAAACTGAAACTACAGTGACAGCTTACTGGTCCGAAAGATACGGCCGCGCGTTCGAGCTGGCGGATTTACGATTAGGGTTATAGGGTAATGTTTAGGGCTGGGTTAGGGTTAAGTTAGGGTCACTTCTAAGGGTTGTGCCAGGTATCTTTCGTGCCAGTGACCCTTCGGACCAGTAACATGTAACCGGACCTACGGCTATGAACGTTCTCGAAAGATTCGGAGTATACGACTTACACGAATTTTGTTTTGCGTGACATAAGTTGACGGTGCGTCCGTTTTCTGTTACCCGACCCGACCCGACCCGACCCGACCCGTGGGTGCCATGGACACACAACTCCGACGTGGACAACCGATTACAAAACTACCGGCGGTTGCAGAGGGAGAAACGAAGCTGTGAAGATTGCGTGACTTGTACAGCAGCACTTTGCAGTCTCGGAAGTGGCGGCAGATTGGCGTGAGATTACGGCACCTTGGCAGCGCATTATACGACCGGACCGTCCACTGGCAACAGGACTTACTGTCCAAAGTGCAAACACGCCACCTTCCCTGTCAGCCGCATTAAGCCTTCGCCTGTTAGGTTCTCTTTCCTTCTAGGTGACTTTTGCATTAGCTGGGTTTATGCTCAGCCGCAGCCAGCACTGAGGCCGGCTCTAAAGTATAGACACAATGCGCAACTCGGTGTTAAGCCCTAAAGAATTATAAGATTTTTTCTTGAAATTATGCGACCACAAATTGCAAATTACGCAAAATTATGCGATTTTCATATAACAATGCAAAATGAAGCAAAAAGGTCTAAAATCTGCAGTAAATTTAGTTGACTGTTTAGATCCGCATGCACAAGCAAAACACTTATTGCTGTAGCCCTGTTACGGTGCAACAATATATGAAACTCGATGTCATCCGAGACCAAATGTTGAGTGGATACATTCGGCAACAGAATCAGTCGTATTTTCGACAACATTGCTCTTTTGTAATGTTCCATTAGCGACATATTATACGATTTTTTGGCATTATAATAAAAATATGAAAAATAATGCGATATTTATAATATTATACGAAAACCGCCTAAGTTGCATAAACGCACAATCGCATATTATTCTTGAGGCCCTGACGGTGTATGCGAGGCTGGTATGGGTAACGTTTTTTTAAAATAAATTATGCAGTTCCGCAAAAATTATACTCTAATATTGGTTTCCATACTCCTTGTTCAACTTTCGTTCAAGTTCAGTTTCCGTTGGTGTGGAAATCGCTGTCTGAGAGAGGAGTCCGTCGGCTCGACAAGGAATCTTCCAACGGCATCCGAAGACGTTTTGTTCGCATCGTAGGCTACTGATACGTACAGCGCATTAATGGTTTTATGCATTTACGCGCCTATATATGCTTAAGATACAGAGTGTTGCCGTAGATTTTCAAATTAACGATTATCATATCATATCATATCATATCATATCGGAAATTTATAGTGCGCCGATTACTACGAGAACCTAGACCACAGGTGCATCACAAAAGTCAGCCAAAAATTAAAACACCGAGAAAAACACAAAAATCAACAAATGTTAAAAGCTTGACTACAAAAGTGTGATTTCAGCAGTTTTCGGAACTTGACAGGATCAGCCACAGTGCGGATGTGGTCGGGCAGAGCGTTCCAGGTGGCGGGACCCGCATGTGAGAACGCTCGCTCGCCGAACTTCGTGCGCAGCCGTGGTTGAGAATAGTCCATCGACGAGGTGGAAGATGAGCGTAGCCCGGAACGTGATCTGCTGGCGCCGACTGACTGGACCGTTTCCGTCAGATACACCGGGCTGCGACCGTAGTGGATGGCGTAGACAAGGCAGCACAGCTTGAACTTTATTCTGTAGCTGACCGGCAGCCAATGCAGCTGAATCAGGGTCGGCATGACATGGTCGGAGCGACTCAAGCCGAACACCAGTCGAGCAGCTACATTCTGGACGCGCTGTAGTGGCTGCAGCGTGGACGTTGGCAGTCCCGCCAACACGCTGTTACAGCAGTCCAGCCTGGACATTATGAGCGCCAGGAGGACCAGCTGCTGTGTGACTTCCTGGCCGATCCGACGATGAACCTGGCGCAGACGACGAATGTGGTAGAAGCAAGCAGCAGCGCTGTATAAATTCACAGTGATATTATTAATAATAATAATATAAAATTTGTAAAGCGCCGTGTTGCCGTGGCTTCGGAGGCGCATTTGTTGTCGAAATAATTTCAGTCTCTGTTTCTGTTCCGAATTAAAGCTAAAGTTAAAGTGAAGTTGAAAGCAACTTTATATAATGCAATAAAATTCTAGGATTCAGAGGTGCTTTGCCACGCGGATCCAGTCAGCTAAGACATGTCGAAATAAAAGTGTTTTCAGACGACAACGGAACATAGTAAATTAACTGCTGATGTGCAATGTGTGGATAGGTAACGGTACGGTGGAGTTCGAGGAGTTCCTGGCGATGATGTCGAGGCGGCTGCTAGCGACGTCCACCGACAACGACGACGCAAAACGGCTGCGTCAAGAGTCTGAGCTGCGTCAGGCGTTCCGCGTCTTCGACATCGACGGCGATGGACTGATTGACGCCGACGAACTGCGACAGACAATGGCGAACCTCGGCGAAACTTTGTCCGATCACGACGTCCGCGCCATGATACGCGAGGCCGACCGCAACGGCGACGGCAAAGTCGACTTTGAAGGTACGTACGGCGTAGTCTAGACTTCAGCGACACGTGTATGACTTATCTTGAATATGTGTGGATGATCCGTCGTGTCGTGTCGTGTCGTGTCACGACGTTGTACACTGTAATGTACGTGTGCACTGCATGGATATTCACATCCACGGCAGTCTGGACACGAGGCGACACGAACGACGTTTGCAAGGCCACACACATGAATTAACTTGCTTTCGCGCTAATTTCTTATTCACACCGGTGTATCGCCATGCCACGAAGTTGGCACAGAATTTCAGATGACCTTGTCAACCTGTCTGCACTCTGAAGTGCGTCCAGCAGGTTGCAGCGGTTGCAGTAATGATGCAGTCTAGACAGCCCCGGGCGACGTCGTCGCTACATAGCAATATCAGCGTCTGCAGGGAAGGCCATTACTACAGTACAGAGAACGAATTGCTGGAAAAACTCTTTTGAGGTTTCCATCAGTTATGTCTAGTGTTACATTAGTTCCTTTAGGTTGTCTGTCGATCGAATGGCTACACTCACTCACTGTAGCAACAGCAGCAAGCTATAAGCCTTAGATGTCCGTGGTTACAGATGTCGTCGAAAGTGTGCCGACTCAGCAAGATGTCTCATAATTACGAGGCTTGTTCCATAACTAAGTTACAAAGGTACGGACAAAGGTAGAGGACACTTGACATAGCGCCTCTTCATGAGGGAACCTCAACGCAGAAGCGCTCAGTTATAGCACGCGTTGTCAAGGGATCACACAGTTTTACTTATACACCCACGCGTATATCCAAGAATGGAATGAATCCTGCCTGTCTTTGCCTTCCCAGCCGAAGCTGGTCCTCATTTACCGATCCCAGAGTGACGGAAGGCTGAATTGGCTTAGGCACTACAGCAGTGAGTAAACAGTCTGCTCATGGTCATTACGTGGCGGCTGTCGCAGTTGTTAGCTTTCAAACCGTCACGCCTCACTTGGCAAGTGGGTGTAAGCAGCTAGCTGCTTATCGGAGCGCGGGGGACCTCGAGTCGCGAGCCACGACGCTAACCTCTGCTCCATGCAATGCACCGAGTCACATAGTGCCTCATTCTGCTGTAAATACCAGAAGTCGCTTTTATAGCGCCGATTTCCGGGCCTAGCGTTTTTACTTATCTTACAAGACGGGAAATTTTACGTGTGCGTTGCAGAATTCGTAAAGATGATCGGCGCCAAGTAGTCGATGGACAGGACTGTGTTGGAACGTTGTGTCTGTAGCAGTCTCTACGGCAACACGCAATCTTACCCACATTTGCTCTCTTCTGCGGCACCTCCAGCGCTCATCCGTGTTTTCCGTATTTTGACACCGGCGCAACCAAAGATCCTAGAATGCTGTGGTTCCTACTGTCTTTGTGCGCAACTCAGCAGGCCACTTCCACACACGACTAACTGCGGGCTCTCGCTATTCAACTCATAGAAAAAAAACTCAAAACTCATACAACTCACCCTGTTCCTAACCCAAAACCCTTAATCCTAACCCGAAAACTGACACTAATTTTGGACCATGGACTAGGATTTCCTAATGGCGTAATAATTATCTCGCTGAGGTGGGAAAATCGGTAGCTGTGTCCAAAACGTTTAACCACATCTTAAAGTTATTCTTTCACCGTGTCGTTCACCAGATGACGCCACCACTCTTCAAGGCGGGGGACGTGTGGAGCCTGAAGCATTGTTTTCAGTTGCATCTACATATACTGGTATACACGGTGCACGTTTATTCCGGCAGTAGGTAAATGTGGCAGAATACTTTTGTTCTGGACATGCTGAGTGTTGTACACTGTGTCTCAAAAACGTTCCGCGTTTTGCTGGCTCTAACTTTTTCAAACCTTAACTGATTTTCATTTTTTACTAATGAAAAAATATTGTACCTCGCTGTCGACTCAATACATACGGCCGTCGGGCGTTTTCGATTGCCGGTCCGACGGTCTGGAATTCGTTGCCGCGCGAGCTGAGAGATCCCGCGTGTGGTTTTGACAGTTTTAAACAGTTTCTCAAGACAATCCTTCTTAGTCTCTACTAATGTGACCAGCGCATTAGAGGTTTTTTAAATGATATGCGCTATATAAATTCACGTTGTACTTACTTACTTACTTACAATTTGCTAGAAAATACGTTTAACATTTGCTACCACACTTTAAGCGCCTATGTTGCCGTTCGGTTGAGGTTTGATACGCTAGAGCCAACCGGACGCAGAACGTTTTTTGAGACAATGAATATATATATGGCTATGTCTAGGGTACGTGGCCAGTGAGGCGTCAGACTTACCGTTCCATTCCAAGCTCCAGAGAGAGTGTCGCTGCTCTTCGACCGACACAAACATTATACCGCTCGGTGACAGACGGACGTCGTGTATAAAGTAAATCGTTTGCTCAGCGTCGTTGCGTGTCGGTAGTCGAACTCTCGACCTGATGATCTCATGTCGCACGCACTCCGCGTGCCGACAGTTCCCCCCGAATAATTGTCCCCCTGAAATCTGCCGTCATACTGTAAGGGTAGCGTTAGTCGTGGTAGGGGTGGGCAGATGTCTGGGGTTCGTGTATTTCGGATTCGTTGCACGCACATCGTCACACAGATGCGTTCGAGTTATGATCAGATACGTTTTGATATGTGTGTAATCTCTCTGTCCAGTATAGGCCTATTAGACCCAGATTCAGGCATGGTTAGCTTGCGCCACCGCACTGGTGACGCCCTCCACCGAATAGGGGTTTCCACCAACCAAAAGAAAGTATAGATTTCTGTTGCTCAATTATTAGGCTAGAATAGATTACATCGCTCGTACTCCACACAGCAGGGCCTGGCTTACATAAAGTTGGAACGTTTTCGGCCTACAACCGACGAAGTATTCATGTCTGTCTTGGACGTGGAATCATTTCCAAGTGCAGTAAACTTGTTGATATGGTTTGGTTGGTCCTTTTCAGACCGCTGGAAGTATGGAGAGAGTAGAGGGTGGGCCTGCGTCGCCGTGCTTTCTGGCCTTTATGTTTACGGGCGAGTTGTTATGCTGACAACAAAAGTCTATTGACGATGCAGTTTCGTTTCTTAGTAACGTTCACGTCTGACCTGTAACCTTCTACTGCGGTCGTTGGTATTTGGCGCTTTGTAGCTGTCGACGTCTTTCTGTCTTAATTATTCACTTCGTCTATTACTGTGCACATCCGTTTTCATTGTGTAACGCGTCTCCGGGGCTCTATCAAATTATCAAATAAGACCCGGTTCGTTTCGTGGCTTGATGTCGTAAACGGCGACTAAACCAGTGCTCACTGTGTTCTCTAACTTTACGTTTTATTTCATGTGTTTGCGTTCGCTAATATCAGTTTGTAGTTTTGGTGTTTCAGACACTTTTGTTATTTTGTTATTTTGATTTCAGTTGTTGCCCGTATATCAGAGCAGTCGATTGCCTGTAACGACTCGTCTCCAGAAGTGACTTAATACGTGTCGAGAGGGACGTAAAACTCTTAAACTCTTAAATTTATTTAACTTACGCATCCACAGCGCTAAACGATAATAAGCCACAAGTCTACGGATCCACAGTCTACGACTGCGTTAAATTATCTAAGCGGGTAAAAGCCAACTCTATGATAGACACTCTATGCTTATTTTTTGTGGCAGTAGGCCTGTTATGAGTATTGCACGTGGTGGATAATTTCGGTGATTCAAAGTACGTTGTATTTTGGAGCTATAAGAACAGCACTTGAACAGAGATTTGCTCCTATCGCAAATACGATCGAATTCAGCTAGTAAATTTCGACGACGTATTATCCGACTGAAACGTTTTCGTTGTGTTTGCTATTGTATTGCACAGTACGTGTAAACTGGTCATTTACAAGCGGTCGATTTGAATCTGGTGTCATTCTGCGTCCGCTAAGCTTCTGCTACATTTTGTTGTCGCACGTCTTCGGTGAACTTGTGCGGCTTTGAGTCCGAGTCCGCACACCGCTACTTCTACTAGTAGGTGTATTCACCGGTTAGTGAACACGGTTACTTATTCAGTTTTTTGTTAGTGCACAGAGGCGGTCATCTCTTTCATGAAATGTTGTGCATACGAAGGCGCCAAAGTTTGGTGTAATGTCTGGCGTGGACGTGCACGTTGACTCCTATTGTGAAAAGGACATCAGTAATTTGTCGCGCCTCTACCTGTCACTGATCTGCCCGTCTCATTAGCGTCATCCCACACAATCCTGCAAACTAATTTTACATTTTCCCGGCAACTTCTACACAACATCGCTGCAAGAATTCATTCAGCTAGTTTCAAGTAAGGTAGTTTATTCAAAATTGTTGTAAAAAATTCCGCCGTGGAAGGTGAACACGCTCCTGGCGTTGTCCAGAGACTTGAATACAATGACAGCCCTCTCATCGCCAACTCAGACATCATAATTATAATGAAGTCTGGGCGGCTTTTTCACTTTTCGACGTCACCTTTCGATTTGCCCGATAAATATATATCATCATGTCTGTCGAAGTCGTGTTGACGACGCCAATAAGTAAACGAAAATACGGCTTCGCAGTAATCTAACAGCCCAATTTATGAAAGTAGGCGACAGCTCCTGTAGTAGCTGATTTATAGACTTTGCAAGTGACGGAAGAGGGCGATTACCTTAGATGTTATGGGCTCCGGCGCGATCCCTTCGGTTCTTGCATACATGTTTTCATCATTGGAATAAGAGCATCTCATTAAAGCAAGTACGGGAAAACGAAATAAAGCTTGTATTGGGATCTCTGATAAAGAACATTTTGAACATAAAATTTCTTTCCACCCGAGGGGGCAGCTTCAGCATTCCTTTAGCTTTTTGTTCAGTTTTCAGGCTGCGACTCATTGAATGAATGAATTTGTTCGCTTCACATAAAAATAAGACATCAGTCAAGCAGGAACACCGAGGTACGATAACTGCGTGCGCTTACCGGTGTCCTGAATCAACAATTATACAACTTCGAGGCACAATTGGCTACGTAGTTAAAACCCAACATTACGAAAGTAAAAGCTCTTCCGATACGTGTCGATAGACTTCACTATACTGTGCTGTGCAGTGTTGTGAATTTTGCTTTTATCAACTCTGAACTGTTATTAGATCTTGTGCGTTTTACGTCATCTGTTCGTTACATCGCGAATATCATTTTCTTTGTCGTACGCTTGAACTCTGTATATAAGAACCCTGCAGACAGTCAGTGATGTGGACAGCAACGTAGTAACGTATTTAACATGTCCGATCCGCAGTGACCAGAGACGTAGGTCTAGCTTAGTGTAGGTTTTGGGTAGCTTAAACCTCCAAACCAAAAGCCACCAAAATGAAATTCATTTTTCGTTGTATAGAATGAGATCACTTGAGGGCCGGCAGGAAATGAAACTCGACCAACAATATGGGCCTAATTTTTGTTTATCATTACGGCATCGACTATTCTGCTCCAGAGATGGAGTTAGAAAAAGGACGCAAATAATTTGGACTCGACGCCGTCTACGTCTCTGGCTTGTATACCTGGCGTATAAATCGCGAGTCACTTGCCAGTTTTGTCTGTCGTCAACTTGATTCCACGCGATCTGTGATTATTATTTTTCGTTGTGTCTAGGCAAAGGTGTGTTGTTAACTCACTGTTATATTTACGCTGTTGTCTTCGCATGCTGGTGTCTTTGGTCGCATTGAAAGTGCATGCAGTGAGGTGGATGCGACACAAAAGTATTAGTATTTTGTCAGCTTTTCTACACGGTATAACTGTCTGCACTACTGTTATCACTACAACAGTCGTAGATCTACATCTCTATGTTAACTTTGAGCCTTATAAAAATGGTAGAGTTTTCAAACGCACTAAATGACATCTTATACCAGAATGCATTTGGCGACTAACAAGCTACACTAGTGAAGAAATACTGCTCTGCAATCTTGTTTCGACTAAGACACATGAAGCAAACGTTGAATTTTGCACGGGTTTTTTCATGAACGGCTTAACGCCAACGGTTTCCGTGGTCAACTCGACCCCAAGGCAAACCTAACCCTGACCCTAACTCTAAAGCGTCGTTTCCACACGAGCTGCGCTGCGCGATGCGTTTCGATGCGTGGCTAGTACCGGCCAGTCTCCGATAGTTTCAGCGAGAACGCTCACTCGCCACGCATCGCATCGCATCGCGCAGCGCAGCTACAGCTATCTCGCTGCCACTCGCCACGCAACGCAACGTTCGCGCAACGCAATGCAGCGCATGTGAAAACGACGTTTAAGTCCCAAGCCTGATCCCAACCTGAACCCTAGCCAGTGGGAACGAGTTCGCTTGGGAACGAGTTGACTGCCACCCACACCGACAGCTATATCCACGACGAACTGTGTGGCTAGCATTGTCTGTAGACGTATTGTCGAAATCGTTTTACGCGTAACACCAAAGAGCCGGGCGGAGTCGCTCGGTATTCTATAAGGATCGTGCCGAAAAAGATCGTGAGCAGACCGTCGGCGTTTTCGCTGAATATTTTATGCGCTCGTTCGTGCTTTTGGCGCGCGTGTCCCACGCGGTTAATTATAGACAGGTCAGTGGCTAGGGTCGGCGGACGGACTGGGTTTGATATAGAATTGGCACGTGATAGGCCTACACCACAGCACACAAGCACCTGCTTTCGCTAAGCTCCGATCTGTTTACGTGACGTAACAACCAGTGACGTCACTCGCTCTTGTACTTGCTTTCGGGGGCGCAGTCAAAACAACGGTGAATATTTTTTGAAGCATCGTTTATTTTTTTCAGCTCAGCTAGCCAAAGCATGGCCAGGCTAATAGTTTCGCTAATAACAAAAAATAATAAATAAATAATAATAATAAAGTATCGGTTAACCTCGCATCCGTGTCTGTTAACAGGGCGTCACTAAAGACCTGTAATTTGGCAAGCAGAGACACACTGACCAACGCTGATCACAAACCAAAAACTGGGCCACCCTGGCATACTTAAGCTAGCCGAGCGTCACTGCCCATGGGCTAGTATTTAAACAAATCATCAGCGCAGCAAGCTCCTCTACGAGAGCGTCGCGTGTTAACGTACAAAGACTTCTTCATTTTAATCGATTGCTTGCTCGGTCGGTGGGGCGCCAGATTGTTATAGGCAATGCCCAGGCCCCATACTGGGAGGGATAGAACTGTCCTCCTGACTTCTCTGTAAACATATTGTTTACTGTAACATTTCTCGACGGACACAGAAACGGGACAACCACAGAACCTCTTCTTGTACTCTGTACTTTTGCACTCTGAGTAACCCCGGACTTCCATGTATTCCTTTTGGCTTGATTGCCTAATGCTCATTCCGCACAGCCGAGGTTTGTTAAGGCAGCTGTGCAGACCTCGTAAAGTGTATGAGAAGTGAGAACAGATTTGCAGTAAAACAGACTGCAATTAAATTATTTGCCACGAAGTTATCGTGGCTTACTTTCTTGAATCTCCGTATAGTAATGCAGACGATATTTTACTCATAGCCACTACCGTATCTTTGTTACAGTTATCGTTATCTATGTGTGAAGAAGAGCCCGAATCGTTAGATATGTCGATTAATGTATATAAATCATCGTGTATACGTATCGGTCCTAGATGTTAAATGTAAGCCACTCAGTACGTCTCAAGGTGGCGAAGTGATTTGGACATGTATGCTAAGATGCGTCACGTTCTTTTAGTTGCTCACTGTATAATTTAAAAAATCCTTCTATCGCGCATTTAATTGTATTTATGGAAAAACTGGAGGCGTAGCACTCGAATCGGTAATTACGGAGTCGTTATGGTTTACAAGCTTGTCCGGTGAACAAATCGTTAATGAAATCCTTAGAATTTGTTTTAAATGGTGGGAGAAAAATCTTTGTAACGAAGTCGAATAAAGTTGTCAATGATTGCTTGTGTTGTATCTGACGCGATTTATAATAGAAAGTTAAGATTTCTATCTAAGTTGAAATATTCTGATAACATGTTGTTTTCATTAGTTATGAACAAAATCTGTAGTGAGTTATCCACTGTCGAACAGTATACTGCTTGTTACTATACTTAACCTACTTTTATTTTTCCTCGTTGTTCTTTGTGTTTCTACCGCATGCGTTGGTGAACAAAGTTAATTATAGTAATAATGCCTGTCTATGTTTTGCTTGCTGTTTGTGAAATGCTGAAGTGTCCGGTGCATGGCATTATGATAACATTATTGTACAGCGTATATATAATAATACTAAAGCTAACTGCGCCGATGAGCAGCATTCGCCGACCGATTGTATTGTATGTGTTGTTAAATGTGCAATACAATGCTCAATTAAACAGTCAAAAGCTTACACCGTTTACAGCGTCGTTCTCACTTGTTGCTATTACAGACAAGGTATCGTCCGTTATGGGACGTGACGATAGCTGGCCCGCCACGGTGCCCAGTGTGGTGCCGACTGGTGACTGTTCGCACTGATCCATTCACTACATTCACTAGCACAACCGGCCCATTTCTGTCTGAATGAGCGAAGTGCCAACCCGGAAACACCCAAAATGGCGGAACCGTACTTAGGACCGCGATTAAGATGGCAGATTCTGAATCGGGAAGCCCGGTTTTCTATTCGAGTTTTTTTAGTAACTATATATCTATCTCGCTTAGTTTCGGAGATATTTGCGTGTGACAGACAGACGGACAACGCGGACCATTTCTATAACTGGCCCGCACATCGTGGCAAGCCAGCTAATAAAGGTAAAGGTAAAGGACGGTCACTTGATATAGCACCGCCGCCTCTTACTAAGAAACTAACTTCAAAAGCGAAAGCACGCGTTGTCAAGTGATCTCATTCTCACAGTTTTACCTGCTGCGGCACATCCATGCGTTTATCAGCTAACTCTGAATCGCTCACTTTTTCGCTTGCTTCAAATAGGCGATAGGCGTGTACACGGCTCAAACATTATAAAAACAAAAGTACTGGCGCTTCCGCCGCCCAGTCGGGGCGCCCGCCACCCACTTCCCTTACCCCAACCCTCCTACCCCAACCAAGTGGTTGAGCGCACCCCAACCC
>Ga0126335_1001009_pt1 | contig 14998 bp, 7 predicted proteins | sample OlaspJWI45metaG_FD_108409 | JGI IMG/M metagenome (GOLD analysis project Ga0126335, IMG submission 108409) | Marine gutless worms symbiont microbial communities from Oahu, Hawaii - Olavius sp. 1 OAHU.JWI-45 metaG | ecosystem: Host-associated > Annelida > Digestive system > Unclassified | place... | reverse complement strand
TGTTGGCAAGCTGTTGGCAAGCTGTGCCTTCTTCAAAGTATGTGGGCTCACTTCCAGCCTAGTGCGATTTTTAGGCTGCATCGAATGCATGAGATGCAGACTATTGTTACCGATGTTGGCGGTGTCTATCTGTCAGTCTGACACGCGGCTCAACTCGGCTTCACTGTGCAAAAACGGCTGTACAGATCAAGATCCTGTTTGGAGTGAACACTCTTGGGGCCCAAGGAACATTGTGTTAAACGGGGGTCCTGACCCCCCACAGCGAGGGGAGGGGGATTCGATGCAGCCTTCGCCAAATTACTTTGGCCTTTTGTTTTACTTTTTATAACTTCGATTTTTCGACACCGTTTACGAAATTTCACCGCTTACGGAGATAGATGCAGAAATTGACATTCTGGTGAAAAGAAAAACTGAACAAAAAACTTAGAAAGTTTAAGACAATTTTCACGGAAAATTACGGAATCTGTAAGATCAGGCGGCGTAAAAGTTTCACGGAAGATAACGGCACAACATGATGGATTTATGTTCCGTGAAATTTTCACGAAAAATTACACCTAGCGTTTACTGTCGATAATAAAGGAAGAAATAAAGGGCTCCTTTTGTCGGCCACTACTTTATCATCAAGTTCAGCCGATTTCCATTGCGTAAAGCGTAATACAATGACGCAAATAATAATGCTCGCAAAAAACGTCAGCATGAAATCGAGTAAATAAACCGGTTCAGTTTGCGACCCACGTTGAGCTGTTGACACGTGCGTATTCACTGACTGTCGTCGTACAGCGGCGATGACACGACGCTGAGCGCAGATCGACACAGTTGCCGACGTGTGTGGCCATTAACGGCTATCTCCATTTCTCGACTGACGCATGCAGTCATCCATCACGCTCGTACACCCTTGACAAATATCTGGCGACCGTTTGAAAGCAGTTGAGTCGTCGTCGCCACTCGCCACTCCCCGCGGCCGCGATGTCCCCGCCCGATCGGCGGCGGCGGCGGCGGCTACGCTAAACTGGTTTGGTCGACGAAAATGTAGGACACTGACATTGGCAATGGCAGACAAAGTCTAACAAGTATCAACAAAATAACGAGCACCGCAAAAAGTAGGTTTTTTGAACTTTAGTTCGTATACGTCTGTGCATCTATAGGCGGAAGACGCATAGGCCCGTATAACGCTCAGCCTGTGCTGTTTGTCCGTGCATCTGTGCGTCTGTGACGGCCTGCGCAACAGACGCATAATGAGCTTGCCGTAATTTTTTTCTTCCCGACGCATACTGTGTTAGGGCGGCTATTGCTATGGTGACGTGGCTGGCTGTCTGTCACGTTGATGTATTGTGTCCAAACGACATCATGCGACCTTCATCAGATTTAGTCCAGCCATTCTAGTTTTCCCATTTACCGCAGCTTCTGACAAACACCGTATTGAAGCTTTTATCCGTCGTGGTGTACGATTACAGTTATATGACGCTGAGGACCCTACTCCTACCCAACACGCAGAAGATACCGATGAATCTCTGTTCAGCAAAATCACGCAAAACCGGAATCATGTTCTCTACCAGTTCCTTCCTGACTCCAGCTGCCATCAGTATAATCTGCTCCATCGACGGCATAACTTTTCGCTATCTACTAAGACAGACGATCGCAATTTTGTAATTAGATATTTGTCTTCGGACAGTTGCTGATGTTGTCACTTCTCAATAAGACTTTGTTTAGTGTAAATTTCTCAGTGCACTTACGCAGCTGCGGTTTGTTCAACTGTTCAATAAAGCATTATCATTATCATTATTATTATTATTATTATTATATTATACCAAATATGAATCCGATAGCTCGAGGGGGTCCCCATCATCGAGGGCGTCAAATGTTGGGAATACGTTACGAATACGTTACTTTCACAGTTGCATGGCGGCCTCTGGTGGCGAATACGTTCGTACAAGTGTCGGGCGGCATGTTAGCGACAGTGAACTACTTGTCTAGTTCACATTAGCTATACTATGATGAAAAGCCGACGTGTTAATTCAACGCATTTTATCCACGGAGCTAATCTGATAAGTCGAAGCCCCATGAGGCTCTATACGGTACCTTAGTCAATCAGACAAAGAGGACTTAGCGTCATAAAATCCGAAGATAATACGGGATATTACACACCTGTGATCTAGCTTTAGCTGTAGCCTTAAACCATAACGACGTCATCAGCAAATTACGCATAGGCTAGTTACTACAAAGCATACAGCGTAAGAATTCTTTAGGCAAATTTTGACATTTGCACGTTTCCACGTGTTGTAGAGCAATAAAGCAATAGTAAGTTTGTTATAAATATTAACGTAACGGTAAGCCAACATTCTGCGATAAAAGTTAGCTAAATTGGCATGGCACAGACTCAAAGTGCAACATGACTACAATCGGCTTAATAATTCACGTATGAATAAAACGCAAAAAAAGCTACCGGTATGCCTGTCTAGAGATGTCGTTAAGTCTTAACTGCCTGGTGAGGGCTTTTGAGGGATATCCAGTAATCAAGTTGACTTGAGAAGAGTTTAAGAGGTTATGAATTCCGTATTGTCGTCGTGCGTTTATACGCATAAAATTACACAATTGAAAGTATAATAACCAGCGTTCTGCTTCCATTACATTACAAGCGCAGCTCCTTCACAGAAAATTTGTTTCAAGATAATTTCGCTTATACCTGTAAGCTGATTTACAAACATGATCTGACCAGTTGGTTTGAAGGAAGGCGAGCATTGTGATTTGTGATTATCCTCTCGCGACTTTCGTTCATTTCGCCTCAACAAAGACGCCGTCATCGCACGACTGAGTTACACGAGTTGATGTGCTACGACAGTTCGTCACACACGTGTATCGAATCTGTAGCCTGCGTCTACCAAAACTGCTAGACGTGGCAGCAAACTGTCTTCACCTTAGGTACCAGTTATTTTTATAAAGCCATCATTCGTATAGTTATTCGCCGCTTACTGTTCGCTGAAGTCTAATGTGTTTTTTCCATTTGACTATCATTTAGGTAATTAGGCTACAGTGAGGTCGTTAGTACAACACAATGGTAAGAAGTGTACAGGACGTAACAAAATAAGTTCCTATTAGCAGTGTGGTTTTAGTTATTGTTTTCTTTCTAGTTGTAGGCCTAGTTATATTTTTAAAACTTTCACGTTGTAGTTTTAGTTAGAGTTACTTTGACACCTTCAAATTGACGCAGAGATCACTGATAGGGTCTACATGTGTTCTCTTAGAATCCAGCATCGCAGTGCATTAGTCTCGGAGAGTTCAGTTCGACAATAGTTCCTCTTTACATGATGTCAGTCCACGCTCGCCTTCCCTGTCCTGTACTTTTCTTGATGTAAACTTAAGTCTTTATAATGCTGTGAAAAAATAACGAAAATAGTGTAGTTATCAGCTTTCTAGTTTAGTTACAGTTATCGTTTTGGGTGATTTCTCGTTGTAGTTTATACACGTAGTTATACTTAATTAATATAGATCTTTCTCGTTATTTGATTTATTGTTATAGTTAACTTAAACCACACTGTCAATAAATTCACTGTAAATGACCTTTAACAGTCTTAATTATTGGTAACTAGTACAGAACTATTATCTTGGAATTTTCTCAGCAACGGTCTGGAATTTCAATGCGCTGCAGATAACCTGGGACAGCATTCCTCCGGGACCGAACGACAAAGCTGTAAAGGAGATTCATGTCCGTACTTCTGGCAGCTAAACACAGCGGAAAGTTTCTTTATGCCTGCTTGCTACTGATACGAAACAGTCTGGGTAAACTTTCGTTAGGTATATACCGGTAATATATTTCTGTTCGTCGTGACAAAACAAATGCGGTCTGACGTCTGACTCATGTGAACGAGAGCTGACACGTAAACCAAAGTTAAACCATCAACTCTATTTCTCTTTTTATCACAATCCATATGTTACTGTACAGCTTCTTCAAGCGAAACGCATACCAGCTCCACTTTATGGCACTGCGGCTTGTCCTCTAAGTAAGCTCAACTGTCGTCCAGTGACTTTGTTCTTAAAGCTATTCCAAACTAGTAATACAGTTACTGTTAATTTTTGTCGTGACATGTTTGGCATTGATTAGCCGAGTGTTACATTGTTGTCTCGCCGTAATGAATTAAGTTTAAAAAGCGACTTGATCACTGTGACAATACTTTAATCAAACGTGTCATCTCTATGTAGTTGAGGCCATCGTGCTGTGTTTTCTTTCGTTTGTGTCTGTGCACTATGTTTTCTTACGTGTTTGTGCTACCAATTAACTTTCGTGAATAAAGATTTATATACACATCCACGATCGACCTAATAAGTTATGCATCTGTTTCTTTGCATCTGTGGTATGACTATTTACTGCAAGAGACAGCCGTAGCGCTGTAGTAGATCTGAAGCAGTTCAGTTGTAACAATGTTACACGCCCAAGTCGTTCCTTTGCTCGATTGGCTGTCCTTGTGCGATAATTACTTGCTCATCTGACCTCAGTATATAAATACGTCGGCAATTTCATAGGCAGCTAAACGCGACGCCTAGCGTAATGGTGTGAGTATGACTCAGTATCGTGGTCCACGCGGTGGCGGCGCCGGACTAGATGTGATGCGTCGCGGCAGTGTGGCATGCTGCTGCTGCTGCTGCTGGACACACATCATACACGCCGGTGATCCTTGTTGCTCGCCGGCTCTTGACTGCGCCGGACGGTCACCTAGATCCAGCTTGAAATAGTAAGGACCGCCAGCGGACGATGTGACGCCGCGCGCCCTGTCAGCGATACAGCGCTCGTAAGGGCCGCCGCTGCACGCAGGTACGGCTGCCACGTGTGACGCGCCGTCACCGCCAAGTAGAAGAAGTCTTGTAGCGTCGATCGGTTGCGGAGTGGACCGCGTTCTGCCGTGAGCGACCGGGCCGGGTCCGCCCATGTCGGACGGACAACAGCCGCGCTGGTCGCAAGTTGGGCGACAATGTACCCCGGCAGACTCGACACAGTCGCCGCCTGACGCCGCCGTGCAGTACGGCGCCGGTCCGACAACATTCAACAGTCCGTCGTCGGCACCGGAAGTGACTAGCAGGTGCTCGCTGCACGCTGACGTCAGCGGCGTCATGGCTATGACGTCGTCGTCGTCGTCACGTGACCGACCGCCAGCGTCGTCGTCGTCGACCGGGTGTCGCGGTACGGGCAGTGGTCGTGTGCGCTGCCACGTCCCGCACGACGAAGCCTTGTATATGGGCGTCGTCGAGCGTCTCACGCTGCCGGTCTGCTTGTTGTCGCGACCGTCAAATGTCTGTGTGCTTCCGGTTAGCTCGGCGTCTTGCAGAACGTAGTGTGACCGGCTGCGGATCTTGCGCTGTCGCCGCCTGCACAAACGACATCATATACACACCTCATGGTCTCAGAATGAAACGTGTCACTGGCTATAACCAGGACTTCAACAATGTTAGAGACATTTTTAACATAATTTCCTGTTTATTTCAAGCAAAGAAATATTACGCATTTGCAATTAATTCACTGATAACTGAATAATTATCGACCATGTTTGCAAAATTAAAGTCGCAGACCTGGCATAATCATGGCTGCAGCCTGCATGACTGGTCGCAGTTGAACTACATGCACACTGCCTTGACTAGTCGTACGATTGCATCAGAGCAGAGATGGAAACTGCGTTAAATGATGATGATGTACTAGACAGACGTAACTTAGTACTTTAGTGTAGTTTTCGTGGTAATTCTGGTAAATAATGCATAATTCTGTTCTTACTGTTTATAATATCGCTTGCAAGTAACAGCTATACTCGAATCGCCAGAGGACGCCACTGTATAGAAACGTGATGACGTTCAACTTACTGGCGCAAGTAGGCGAGTACAGCGAGCAGCATCAGTACGCCGGCAATGACACCAATCAGCACTCCAAGAGCGATCACAAACAGAATTCCTGTCAACACAGCAAAGTCGTCTGATAACTTGACATTAAAATGTAAAGCTGATGACAGATGACGGAGTAGTTGCAGATTCATGCTGCGCAACTTTACTGCATGGGCAACAAAAGTTGATCGTCTGTCACCACTCATCCGTCATCAGCTTAATACAGATACAGTTACTGCAGGTCAGGCCCGGTCGCGACTCTTATTTTATGCAATGCAGACTAATGTAAGTTGTCGCTATCAAGCTATGAGCAACATAACCGAACTAACAACGCACACAGTGCTGAGGGCGCGCTTACCGTAAGGAAATCCAGACTGGTCGTGAAACATTTCTGCGAACAACCACGAGTTTTCAGTTCCTTACACACGTGCAAAGCATGGTTTACAGTAACAATATACACCTATATAGGTTTACACACAGACTCATTCGCAAAGATAAGTGTATGTCTCTTAACTTATTCAACTAAGTTACTGAAAATTACTGCAAAACATTTCACGTAGTCAGTTTATTTGTATTGTTTGCATGTCGCCACTCGCCTCATGCGACGAAACATAATAGGTTTGATCAGCAAACCAGTTCACAATCAGATTTGGCTTCCAGTGTACACTTTTACTTATCACTTTAATTTCGGTATTCTCACACAGTTTTATAATGAACTGAATAGTATACTTGCAATTCAATGAATTAATCTTTGAATCTGCTTGATTTGACTTGGCTAATGCTGAATTACGGTGTCAGTGATTGATTTAAACGTTCGTTTATTCTATTCTGTTTTTCTGTTGTGTTGCGCTGCTAACATTGGTGAATGAATAACGGTCAATTATTTTCGAGCCCGCAACTTCCGGCCAGGTCTATTGGTGAACACCAACGGGGGACTGGAAAGCTGCAGGATGCGTTACTTACTTTCCTGTGTGGCGGCAGCAAGACGCGACGCCAGACCAGTACAGTTGCCGACATGCCCATGCCAGCTGGTGCCGCGACAAGTCAGCTGCCAGCGGACAGGAAGTTCATCGCTGTCGGTCGCGTTGCACTGTATGAGAGCATGATGGGCACTGTGCGTCACCCACGCACCAGACGGAGCCACCGGCGGAGGACAACCGAACGCTGCAAATACACCACAAGTTAGCCCACGTTAGTTGTCAAAACAACATTTACATACTAGGCCTATGCAAGTAATTAGCCGTCGGCAAAACTCTGCCGACTACTATATTTTTACCACTGAATCATCTTCTTTTTTAGCCTCGCGCCGCAGCGCTACCTGCGAAGCGAAAGGCTGTTTGTTTCACTGCTGTCACGTTATTATTTGTTTATTTTATTGCAGAGGCCCATATCTCCGCATACGCTGGATGGATTTTCGTCATTCTTGTGTTATTCGATCGGGTTTCGCTGCGATTTTTGTTTTCCGTTCAGACATCTGACAGATCAGCTCCCTAAATTTCACAACGGCTTAAAAATCGCAAAATTTTGGGCCATTTTGAGCCTTTTTTATCGACCCCAGACCCGATTGGACGGCCACCTTTCCAAAATGGTGTAACTTTTGGAAACCACAACATAAACATGTTCTGCGTAGATGACTGGGCTATCATGTTTTGAAACTTGGTGAAGATTGGTCTCCCATCTCCGAAATCCGTCCTGGTGTTTGTGCCCTCAAAATGTGCGAAATCGGAAAATGGGCGATTCGGAAGTTAATAACTTTAAAACGGCTGAAGATAAAGCCATACTATCTGAGAGTGGAATTTCACAAGAGCTTAAAAACCGCGAAATTTTGAGCCACTTTGAGCCAACGTCTCTAGTTTCTTCGTGCCAAACTTCGCAATTGCACGTTTAGGGCTTTCTCCAAAATAGCGCGTTCAATGCAGACACCCCTATCACGACAGTGAAAATCTACATAAGAATCCAATATATCTGGTAAACGGTAGAACATATGTCTAAGTTCATACTACTAGACTGTAGAACGTTGCACTGGCTTTCAGTTGGTACTAAAATTAGTAACCTTGAATGACCTTGAAAGGTCTTGAGTGGCATTATCACTGTATTGCGGCGTTTCTTGGTTGATAAAAGTTTGTTCCGGAGCTCACTACGTCAAACAGGCTTAAGAAAGCGATGGTTTTCTGTGCGGAAATGTAGGCCAAAAATTCTAGTTTCTGATGGTGCATAAGTTATGGCGACATTCCCAGAACTGGCCGGGAATAAATGCATTTAATAGAGGAACCTACTACAGGCTTCTAATTTAGCGTGTAGACAAATTGTAAGGAGTAGAAAATAAGCAGTAGAAAAGTATGTCAAAAGGGGACATAATCTAGGACACGTGAACTACTTTAAATTTTGCAAATTTTCATTATCTTTGCAACGGCTGAGGCTATAAACTTCAAATTTAGTGCGCATACTCTCTACGAAGTGTACTATCCACAGCTGCAAAACTAGGTCAAAGGGGCGTAACCTGAGTCACGTGACCTGTCTTTAAATTTTGGGAGGGCGGCTGAGGCGATTATCGTCCAAAGTTTTATGGGGCTGGCTAGAAGTGCCGTAGGCACGACACGAGTCAAGGCGCCAAGGAACGAGCGCCGAAGGCATGAGAAGTATGAAATTTGGCCATTGGATCTGGGAGAGGGTTGTAAGCTCTCTAAGTGGGTCCGAGCTAAGCCCCGCATGAAGAATTATTCCGGTGAATTCCGCCGTGGATTGTTCGGTTTTCTAAAATTTAATACATGAATTGGTCACGTGACAGCCGATGCACTACAAAAGTTGAAGGTCATGAGGTCCACCACAAGTAAAGTAGGTAATATTATTGCTTCACCGCGCATCATAGAGCATGAGCATGTGCATAATGTTTATGACACTTTGTGAGCGACTTTAGGCAATGCAGTTGGTTTCGCCGTCTGCAGTCAAGGCAATAGTTGTTGATGCCTGCTGACATGAATTCAGTCGCTTCGAATGATTGTCGTCAATTAGGCGTGTCGTGTTGCTGCTGTGCTGGCGATGAAGGATGCCGGGTGTTTGGGGTCGCCCGGAGCCGGCGGCTATAAGTGGCAATTCATCTTAATTGCCGCATTTTCTAGTTAATCTTAATACCTTTATAAACTGCAGAGAAAAATAGAAATATCTACTAATGCAGGTATAAAATCTATTACTGTAATAACTTTTACGCTTTATATATAGTTTAAAATACGACACATTTCAAAATATCTATGCAAATCATGTATTACATATTTTAGTATCGTACAGCGATCAGTTTCGATATCGTACGATTATTGACGCGCGGTGAAATGCAGGGCACGGAGCACGCATGGTCAGCATGAATGAGCAACTTGCTGATTATGCGTGAATTTTCGATGAACTTCACGTAGGAAGTATTTAACCAGACAACAGCATAAAGACATAAACTATACATGTATACATCGTAGACCAAACTTCTAGGTTCTGGCGTCTTCGGTAAAGTCCTGAAATCAGCACTTCTAGATAGAAGTGACATCTAGCGAATTACATTGAAATGACATTTTTTGTGCGCCTGTCCGCATATAGGCAAAAGACATATTGATCAGGTTGTGCCGTCTGTGATTCTGACGGGAACGTTTTGACCGTACCGATTTGTCCACTCCCGCAAATTCCATCAACCCATTCTGACTGTTTGTCCATGCATCTGTGATGGCCGGTGAGGCAGACACACAACGGACTATCGATAGATTTTCTAGTTCTCGATTGCTATACGCGGCAGAACAGTGGCTGTGCTGCATTATAGCTACTCCGCACGATCACGTGCAGTCGACAAGTGCTAGTAAAAGACACGAACAGCGCAAACTGAGACCTTGGTACTTGAGAACGAAGCGGTGTGACCGGCTTGCAGCCACATCGACGCGCACTTGGACGACGTTAGTATCAGACAGGTAGACCGGCGACTGTCGACGTCGTCGACCACACACAGTCGCGTTACGTCGCTGACCTTCGCTGCCGCCACCCTCCATCACCACGGCATACTCGTCACAAGGTGCTCCCAGCCAGCTCGGCATCAACATCGACCCGTCCCAGGCCCCACCAACACCCGCCGCCGTCCCACGCCCGGTCGACGGCCGGTACTGTTGACCGCGCCGAGCGGCAGGTGCGCCAGCGGCGAGCAGCGGCGATGATGCGAGAGAGAAGTCGAGGAGCGTGATGTTGATACGTTGATGTGGCTCGACACGGATGATCCACGGACACGCCGGACCACCCACGCCGGTCTCCAGTGTCACGGCACTGGCTAATAGACCTTCTCTGAGACCGTCAAGGATAACCGGCGTTGACGTGGTGGACCCGGCTGGACATGGCGTCGAACCGTTCACGTTCGAGTATACTGCATACGTGAACATTGCACAGTCACATCGTCGTATCGTAATTTCATCACAGCTTCGGCGACATTCTTGAGACATTAATGTAGCAATTTTGCACCCAGGAGCAAACTTAAAAATCGGAGCAGTTACAACTGCGCAACACAACGCAATGCTTTAAATTTGTGTGCATGTAAAATTGAAAATATTTTGCTAATGGAAGCCTATTCTACCGAGAGTCTGCAGCAAGGCACTGAGACAGATGATGCTCAGACCAGAGTTGTCCGTGGGTTGGGTTGACCCATGGGTTGAGTTGGGTCGACACTAGCCAAATTCTATTTTTGTAGCATACAGAAAATCGCTAGAAGTTAATTTTGTTGCTCTATAGTAGTGCCAAAAACTTCATAAGTTTACATACTGATTATTAATACTCCTGATTCACTGCTGAATGTAGATTATGAACAGATTGTGACACAGACACTTACTAACAATATGACTTAAACAAAATCTAGCACATCCGATAATGTGTTGAGAACTGACTGACATTAAGTGTAAACATTAATTATTAAGTTAACGCTTGATGTGAAGTGTTGTCTATAAGTGTATGAATGATTTCCTCGCTAAGCCGTAAGCTTATTGTTGTTTATTATGGGTTGGGTCTAGTTGGGTCCAAATTTTTGAATTTGCATTGGGTTGTGTTGGGTCGGGTCAGTCAGAAGATGGGCCGGGTTGGGTCGGGTCACAGAAAATAGACCCACAGATAACTCTGGCTCAGACTCTGTTTAGTGGACTACGTGACGGTCTGTGGTCGTGTGGCTAACACAGGTAATATCGTAGACCTCGAAATAATGTATCTAACCTCGAAATAGTATTTTCTATTAAACCACTCATAAAACTCATATTAAGATAAGTTACTACTACTACTACTACTACTACTACTACTACTACTAGAGCAAACTGGGCTTGTGGCACATTCCAAGCTCATCGCCGAGTACCTTTAAGGCATTCGTACGTAGCTTCCAGGTAATACTTGAAGTCGGGCGGGCACGGTTTGTCGGTCTGTAGCGGAAGTTGTGAGAGAGTGATGACGTTGAGTGTGCACGCGCGGCGCCCCGAACACTCGCTGTCCATGTATGGCGTCACATCAGCACCACATCCAATACTGCCGTAGTTCGTAGTGACACAGCGGCCTAGAGTCATGCGTCCATAACGGGCACGACCGATGGCTATCACTTCGTCAGCCTGGCAAGATACGTTGAACGTCTCCCAGTCGCAGTATTCAGCTGCTGATCCTGCATACACGCATCATGCATAATTGTTCACATCGTTTACTAAACCAACTTAGCCTACCATCCCTCCGGGGTCAGTAAACGAGGACCAGTTTCGGCTCATTCTGTAAGTGGATAAACGCGTGGGTGTGAATGTAAAACTGTGAGATGTCTCGACAACGCGTGCTATACCTGAGAGCTTCTGTGACGAGGTTGCCTTGTAAAGAGGCGCTGTATCAAGTGTGTCCTCTATACCTTTAGTGGGATTTGCAGTGCAGCAAAATTGGACTGAACAAGTGAACATACAGCGTTATTATTGCGTCTTATTTTCGTGGTACGTCACCACAGAGAGCAAGCAATACAGCGAATTAACTCGTGTGTTCGTCCGTCCGCTGTCCGTCCGTCAGCACTGTTTATATTTACAATCAAGCTCCAGCTATAGAGTGGTGTGCCATCCAGTAAATGCAGTTAAAACATACTGCCAGCCTATGCAGCAGCCGCACTGTTTATAACTTTGCTGCAGAAAATCATACACCGTTCACCGATGATGAAATCGTGAATGAGAACTGAGAAAACTGTATTCTGCTCCAAAAATAAAACAAACGCCATTTTCGATGACCTTAGCCGTATTAAAAGATTAAAGGATTCCAGAGTGACTCAAACTGTCTGATGGCATTGCAACAGGAAAAATATTTGTGCGACGCAAGTGCCGTTGTGTCTATTTATTAGCGGTACTTGAAGCAAATTCGCATCATTGACGGGTAATCCAATATAGAGAGAGGGAAGAAGCAGGTATTTATCTGGCGGCGGCAGAAACATAATCCGTTCATTTCGTCGTCATAGCGACGCCGATACGATCTGTTAATTAGCCGCCGAGTAGCCCAGTACCGTGCTACCGGTCGGTTGTATCATCCTTGTGCCTTGTAACGCGGCACGCACGCGTCGTGTGGTCTACCGACGAGGGATGAACGTCGGACGGACGTGCCCGGCAAGTAAATGATACGTGCCGCAGACAATGCCAGCCGCCGGGGCCGAGGAAAGGACCGTCCTACTTCGACGAACGAACGCTCGCCGGCCGGCGCGTTGTCTGTCGCTCGCCCGTCGTCCATGTGTTGGCTGCCGTCTGTAATAACAGCGCGCGCCCGGCCGACCCCGTCCACCGCTCGCCCACTTCGACTGCGAGTCTGGCATTAATCTAGCAATTCAGTGCCGTTATTGGACGCACGCTGATGGACTTATAAGCCGGTCCGCTCTATTCACAGTCCCACTTTCGACCATGTTGTCGACAATCGTCCTGTACTGCTGTCCACGCCATTGTGCTGCACTTGTGCTGCACTTGTTTACCAATGCAGACGATCTGCCACGAACCTGGATGATCCTGTCAACTGGTATCATTCTGGGGGTCAGTTGTTGTAAAGCGACCCATCAGCTTAAGCGACCCATATCATGCGCTGATAACTGATAACTTTCCAGACAGTTCTCGGTATTAAAACTCAGATTGTTCTTCAACTTTTCATTATGGTAGTGCTAATTCTATACTATGTCACTCTAAATATGTGTGCGAGTTGTCAAAACTAAGTTTATTTGAGTCTTTTGCTCTGCCAGTTCTTATGTGTGGTCTTGATGCTCTTTTTGTGGATGCAGTTCAGATAAGGAAGTTGAATGTCTGTTGAAACAGTATTTATAGGCATATTTTCAATTTTTATAGATGAGAATCTGTTAAAGTTCTACAATTGATGTGTGAACGTCTTGACCTCACGCATATCCTGGATAAAATTAAACTAAAGTTTTACAATTGTTTATACAAATGTGATAATGATGTACTACATTATTGTCTGTTCATATCTAAACGCCGTAAAAATGTTATTAATTTGTTTAATAAGTATAATGCATGTGTGGGTGATGTTATAGATACAGATGTGATATTTTGTAAGTTTTCTGATTTGTGTAGGCTTAAATGTGTTGGCTAGTTATGACTGTATGTACTTTACATACCTCTTGCCCTTGTCATGTCACTTTTGTTTTTTTGACTTTTGTGCTACCTTCGTGGTGAAATAAACGTATATATATAATGACCAAATGCAGCTGAAGTACGAAGGTGCATGCTCTTTAATAAGGCCATATGTAAGAGTGATTAACGGACGTTAGACGCCACATATAGGCTACTGAAGGTTCTGTTTAGGCCTATATGTGATTCGGTTCATGATCTATGTATTTATCTATATCCATAATTTTGGTCACAAATTTGATGTAAACAGTTCCTATGTTGGTTCACATTGTCAGCATTTTACAATAAAAGTAGCAGAAGCAAAGACTTTCTTCGACAGGAGTTTTGGCTGCATTTTCAATGTTGGACCATCAGCGCTTGTCATCACGCCAAGCTGACGCTGTTCAGCTGCTGCAACTGTGTCGCTCGCCGTTGCTCTTCTGGCGCACTCAGCAGTCAACATAAGTAGTCTGAAGAGTTTGCAGCACTTAGCAGCCCAATACGTAGCTTATCCCATCATTGCCAAGTCGTCGTCGTCGTCGTCGTCGTCGTCGTAAGACGGCGGTCTTCTATAGAGTGACTGACGAACGATCGTCAGTGGGTGCTCGCGTAACCGCCATGTACGAGAGCAAGCAGCGCTAGAAGTTTCACGCCTCGCCTGGCACGGCACAAGACACATTCATAAATACCTACTCAGTGCGTGCGCAACTAATGGTTCTTAGATGCCGTACCGGTAGCGACTTCAGGGACGTGAAGCGCCATTTTTGCTCACTTTATGTCTGATACATACAGCAGACGCGGAGACTGGGACGGCAAGTGCGTCACTAACGAGATTATAAGCCATATTTCAGATACGGCTGCAGCGACAGCGGCAGCGGCGGCGGCGGTGTGGCAAACGAGTTTAGACAGCGAGAGAGCGAGATGATAGCGTGCGGTGAGCGTCGTCTGTGCCTTTGATCGCGTCAGTTGAAGCACGATTACATCGTGCATCATTGGATTCAGATGCGAGCAGTGAGCACGCCGCATCACCGAGGTCCGCTACGGTAGTTTAGTCGCGCGGTCACCGTGTCACGTGACATCTACCTCACATAACCTCAGATACTACAAGAACCTGCGGCCCGGTCTATCTTCGCGAACAACACGGCTCCACTATAGGCGGCGGCGTTGGTTTTCATTTTTGTACCTCTCAGCTATACACCATACTACGCGCGACCGTGGCTACGGGGCGAGTGCCTCATGTTACGTGTCCCCTAGCTTTCACTGGTAGTCATTGGCTAACTCAGTACTCACCCACGGACGGATGGCCGGACAGAGTTGACCTATGTTGGTGGCTGGCTACGTATCGAGATCGTTTACTCGCCTGCATGTCAGCGGGTCCACTAACATAGTTCGATTCATACACAGGACGACGACGTCCGACGTCGGACATCGTGCGGCGGTGTAAACGCCTCCATTGAAATACGTGTTTTCTACTTCTACGGTGACAGATGATGTCATCCTGTGCGTGAATAGGCCCTTAG